>Ga0318562_10000113_pt1 | contig 36777 bp, 28 predicted proteins | sample GRESIP066b5f18_FD_203688 | JGI IMG/M metagenome (GOLD analysis project Ga0318562, IMG submission 203688) | Tropical soil microbial communities from Luquillo Experimental Forest, Puerto Rico - GRE.SIPMG.066b5f18 | ecosystem: Environmental > Terrestrial > Soil > Tropical forest > Bulk soil... | reverse complement strand
CTGGCGATTACCCCTTCCAATACATTGTGGATTTCGACAACGAGGGGATCCCTGAAAAAATTCATCCCGGCCCTGGATTCTTTTGCGACCTATCCCATGTTTGAAAAAAATAATGCCCGGCTATCCACCTCCATAGAAAAAATGTACCCCATCAGGGACGATTATTTCCTTATAGGTACGAAGAATGAGGGGGTAAAAACAATGGATACAAGGACTGGACTTTGCACGGACATTATTACTTCCAATGAGCAAAAAATAGGGATTTATGTCCGTGAACTTATCAAACGCGATGAAAATGAATACTGGATCGGAACGGAAACGGGGATCTATATCTATCATTCCACGGATGGATCCATAACCCACCTTCAAAAGGAATACGATAACCCTTATTCCATATCTGACAATGTCATTTTTGCTTTTTGCAAGGACAGGGAGGGAGGGCTGTGGGTGGGAACCTACCTGGGAGGGATAAACTATCTCCCCCGGCAGTTTACCTATTTCCAGAAATACTTTCCCCAATTCAGGACCCCCTCAATCAGTGGCCATGCGGTGCACGAAATCTGCAAGGACCAATACGGAAATTTTTGGATAGGAACAGAGGATGCCGGTGTAAATAAAATCAACTTTCAGAACAAGACCTTTGCCAGCTTTGGCCCTACCGGGGAGAGCGGGAGCGTCGGGTATCATAACATCCACGGGCTGCTTGCTACCGGTAACGAGCTCTGGATCGGCACCTTTGAGCACGGCCTTGATGTTCTCAATATCCTAACAGGCAAGGTAATGCGCCATTACCATTCCGGGACCGACGAACACAGCCTGAAGAGCAATTTTATCGTGACCCTTTACCAGACCAGGGAAGGGCAAATCCTGATTGGAACCTGGGGTGGACTCTTCAACTACAACCGGAGCTCCGACAATTTTACGGCAGTGCCCGAACTGACAACCCATATCCAGGGTCTGCTTGAAGATGATCAGCACCTGTTGTGGTGCTGTTCGCAGGGTGACGGTGTATACTGCTATGATCCGGTCCTCAACAAGTATACCCATTTCGGGTACGATTCAACCAATCAGAACAGCCTGCCCGATAATCATGTCAATGGCATCTTCCAGGACAGCCGGAAAAATCTCTGGTTTGCTACCGAAGGAGGGCTCTGCCGCTATGAAAAGAGCAAGAAATTATTCACTCGCTTCAGCACCAGAAACGGTTTGCCAGACAACCTGATATTCCGGGTGCTGGAGGATGAAAGAGCCAATCTGTGGATCAGCACTTCCAAAGGCCTTGTATTCTTTAATCCAGACAACGGATTTATCAGGACCTACAAGCAGTCCAACGGGTTATTGAGTGATCAGTTCAATTATAATTCCGCCTTCAAGGATACGGACGGCATGATGTATTTTGGAAGTGTCAAGGGCCTTGTCGGATTCAATCCATCCCAGTTTACCATAAACACGGCTATCCCGCCGGTATTCATCACGGGATTCCAGGTCAACAACAAAGAACTTTCGATTGATGACAAGTCCTCTCCCCTGAAACAATCCATTACCTACACCAGGCATATATCGCTGCCCTATGACCAGTCAACGATCAGCATTGATTTTGCCGCCCTCAGTTATACCGTCCCTGAAATGAATGAATATGCCTATAAAATGGAGGGGCTGGACAAGGACTGGACTTACCTGAAAGCAAACAGAAAGGCCTATTACACCAAACTTCCGCCCGGCAGTTATACTTTCAGGGTAAGGGGCTCCAATAGCAGCGGAGTCTGGAATGAGATGCAGGCCAGCCTTGACATCTATATATCCCCACCCCTTTGGGCAAGCACCTGGGCTTATTTCGCCTATGGGATGGTCATCTTCGGGATCGGGTACCTGCTTATGCGGTATTATGTGGGCTGGACGGAGGAAAAAAACATCCGGAAATTTCAATTGCTGGAAATAGAGAAAGAAAGGGAAGTATATCATTCGAAAATTGAATTCTTTACCAATGTCGCACATGAGATTCGGACTCCCCTGACCTTAATCAAGATGCCCCTCGACAAACTTATCCAAAAAGCCAGTTACCATCCAGAGATAAATGAAAATTTGAGAACCATGGAAAAGAACACCAACCGTCTGATAGACCTGACCAACCAGTTGCTGGATTTCAGGAAAACCGAAACAGACAAGTTCAGCCTGAACTTTGTAAAAACCGATGTTTCGGAATTGCTCCAGGAGATTTTTTCCAATTTTCAGCCTGCTGCAGAACAGAAAAATACCGCTTTCAAACTGGAAATGCCCCGCATCGCACTCCATGCTTTTGTTGACCCGGAGGCTTTCAAAAAGATTCTGAGCAACCTGGTGAACAATGCAATCAAATATGCGGACGAAAAAGTGTCCGTCCAGTTGCTTCCTTTCAACAGCGAGGACAATGTCTTCACGATTGAAGTCAAGAACGACGGGTTTATCATCCCCCAGGATCAGAAGGAGAAGATATTTGAACCCTTTTACCGCCTCAAGGAAACGGAAAAACAGGCGGGAACAGGGATAGGCCTCGCCTTGTCACGTTCCCTGGCAGAATCACACAAGGGAGTACTGGTTCTGAAAACTCCGGAGAGCAACCTGAACGTATTCCAGCTCATCCTTCCTATTCACCAGGACAAGGAGTTTATCCTGCAAAATGTCCAGGCTGAAACCAATGGCATCGAGGAAAATGCAGCTCCGGACCCGGAAGAAGGAAGCCCTTCCAAACCCGCCATCCTTTTTGTGGAAGATAACCGGGAGATTCTCGACTTTGTGTGCCGTGAATTACACTCCGAGTACACGGTACGCAAAGCATTGAATGGAAAAGAGGCGCTTGATATTTTAAAGGAAGAAAACATCCAGCTGGTGATCAGTGACATCATGATGCCTGTTATGGATGGGCTGGAGCTCTGCAAAAAGATGAAGACCAACCTGGAATACAGCCATATTCCGATAATCCTGCTGACAGCGAAGAATACGCTGCTCTCAAAAATTGAAGGTCTGGAAGTCGGGGCGGATGCTTATATTGAAAAACCTTTCGCCTTTGAACATTTGTTCGCACAGATTTCCAACCTCCTGTCAAACAGGAACAAGATCAAGGAATATTTTGCCAGTTCGCCCCTGGCCCACATTAAGACCATGGCCTATTCCAAAACGGACAAGAATTTCCTGGAGCAGCTGGACGAGATCATCCAGCAGAACCTGACCAACATGGATATTGATGTAGAGAACCTGGCAAAAATCATGAATATGAGCCGCGCCACCTTCTACCGGAAAATCAAAGGTTTGTCAAACCTGACGCCCCACGAACTGATTAACATTGCCAGGCTGAAGAAGGCTGCAGAATTTCTTGCAGGCGGTAACTACAAAGTGTATGAAGTGGCCAACATGGTTGGGTATACGTTGCAGACAAATTTTGCCAGGGATTTCCATAAGCAGTTCGGCATGACCCCCAGCGATTATGCAAACAGCAAGAAACCGGCATGAGGGGGAACGGAACACAAGGTTGGTTTCCCGAATACCATTCGGGGCCAGGCAGGTCAGATATTCCTTTTCTTTAATTCCCCTACAGCAAAATCCGCCGCCCTTGCGGTCAGGGCCATATAGGTCAGGGAGGGGTTCTGGCAGGCACTGGACACCATACATGACCCATCGGTAACAAACACATTGGGTGCATCCCACAGCTGGTTGTATTGATTAAGCACAGAGGTTTTCGGGTCCTTACCCATTCTTGCAGTTCCCATTTCATGGATGCCCTGGCCGATGGCGTATTCCTTGCTGTCCCATGTGCTGATACTTTTTATACCTGCAGCCTCAAACATATTGACCAGTTCCCGGACAATGTCCTTGCGCATCGCCCATTCATTTTCCCTCAGGCCGGCGTCCATAGCCAGTACAGGAAGTCCCCACTTGTCGTGGACGTTTTTATCCAGCGTGATTTTATTATCATGATAGGGCAGGATTTCACCAAAACCGGTTGCCCCGATCTGCCAGGGACCCGGCTCTGACAAGGCAGCCTTGAGTTCCTCGCCCGGGTTAAGTTCTGCCACGTCCCGGCTCCAGCCTTCGCGGCTGGCACTGCCCTGGTATCCATAACCACGCAGGAAATTTCTTCGGTCGCCAAACAGGTTCGCAAACCGGGGAATATAGAATCCGTTAGGTCTTCTCCCGTAATAATATTTGTCTTCATACCCGTCTATCGTTCCCTGGGCTCCCAGCATATAGTGGTGATCCATAACGTTGTGCCCGAGTTCCCCACTGCTGCTCCCAAGCCCTTCGGGCCATATATCTGTCGCTGAATTCATCAGGATCCAGGCGCTGTTCAGGGTGGAGGCATTGAGAAATATGATTTTTGAAAAGAAACTATAGGTGGCATTGGTTTCCGCGTCCAGAACTTCCACACCCTGCGCCCTGCGCTTGTCCTTGTCAAAAAGAATCTTTGTAACAATGGAAAATGGCCTTACAGTCAGCTTGCCTGTTGCGATGGCCGCAGGCAGCGTGGAAGACTGCGTGCTGAAATATGCTCCGAACGGGCAGCCCTCCCAGCAGCGGTTTCGAAACTGACAACGGGTCCTTCCAGGAATAGCCTCTGTGAGGTTGGCTACCCGGCCGATAAACAGGTGGCGATTCCCTTTATAATGGGATTTTATCCGCTGGGCAATATCCTTTTCAACGCAGTTCAACTCCATGGGAGGGAGAAACTGACCATCGGGAAGTTGTGGCAGACCCTCCATGGATCCGCTGATTCCCGCAAATTTTTCCACATAATCATACCATGGTTCAACGTCCTTGTAACGGATAGGCCAGTCTACTGCAATGCCATCTTTCAAATTCGCTTCGAAATCAAAGTCACTCCAGCGGTAGCTCTGTCTTCCCCAAAGCAGGGACCTTCCCCCTAACTGGTAACTTCGCCACCAGGTAAAGGGCTTTACCTCCACATAGGGGCAATCTTTTTCATTTACCCAATAGTCCATGATCGGCTCCTGGGCGGCAGTTCCATACATCGCCCAATCCCTTGATATGACCGGATTGTCTTTTATATCCCGGAGGTTAGCCTTTCCCCGGTGGGTAAACTCCCAGGGGTTCTTATCCGCAGTCCGGTAATCCCGGATATGTTCGAGGTAACGGCCGCGTTCCAGCATGAGCACTCTAAGACCTTTTTCGGTGAGTTCCTTGGCTGCCCACCCGCCACTTATTCCCGAACCTATTACTATTGCATCGTATGTGTTCTGTTGAGTGGCCTTGCCGTTGAGCAGCAAGCTATCCCCAGGCATATGTCCCATCGCATTTTTTTTATTATCAAATGTTCCGCTCTTTTCTCAAGCTGCCTGTTTAGGCAACCTGCCTCCCTGGCTGATCGTTCATGGAAAGGTCCTGCATTACCTTTATGAAGTGTTTAATCCGTGAAGAAAAGAAGATTTTATCTAATCTCTTAATCTGCCTTCCTCAAATTGTTTTCAAACTGTCTCATATTACAGGGCGGGCAGGTGGAACATTTCTACGGATATCCCTGCATGAGGGTTACCCATTACCTATTTCCGGTTATCAAATCAAAAGGCAATGCGTTAAACCATCCTCCGGAAAGCTTCCATAGCCCCCGCTGTCCGGGACCTGTGCTCAACCAGGTCGAAGGTGAATTTATTGTTTGAACCGTACAGGGTACCGGATACCGGCCTGCTGCTGGTATCTATCCCCAAAAGGATATCCGGAAGCAGAAACAAAATCATGGTTAGGATTTCTACTTCTTGTAACAGGGTCAGGATAAACCCTGATCCTGATTTCCACAATAAGAGCCGATGCTTCCCCTTGAATGAAACTCTTCCGGAATCTTCTTGGTTCCGTGGCAGACCTCCCGGCCGGACAAATCTGATACAGTTATTAATCAAGAAACTGAATCTGTTTTTCCTGATTATTTTTGTCGATTTTTGATCTTTCAGCGAGAAGAACCAACCGGTCCTTTTATACAAGGGAAAAATGAATTCAAGATACAGAATCGCGATCATCGGCCTGGGAGGAGTAGGAGGCTATATTGGCGCCATGCTGGCAGCAGCTTATGACAAATCCCCTGCTGCTGAAATATTATTTCTGGCCAGGGGAGAAAACGAAAGAACCATTCGCAGGGATGGTATAAGGCTCATTACACCTGCCGGAGAAATCAAAGCCCGGCCTTCCCTTGTCACCTCCAGAACGGATGAACTGGGAGAGATCAATTTGTTCATCTGCTGCATAAAGCATTATGACCTGGTAAGCTCGATCGAATCTTTGAAAGACTGTGTGCGAGATGATTCCCAATTCCTCCCGCTGCTCAATGGGATTGATGCGGCACAAACGATCAGAAATATTTACCCGGCCCAGGAGACTTTTGAAGGTTGTATATACCTGATTTCAAAACTGATCAGCCCGGGGGTCGTGCAGCAGACGGGATCTGTCGTTCAGTTGTATTTCGGACCGGGACAAGGCAAATCGAATGCCCGGAAGGTAGCGGAGATTCTGGCGAATGGCCAGCTCAACGTCAGCCTGAGGGTAGATGTGAAGGAGATTTGCTGGGAGAAATTTTTCTTTATTTCCAGTTTCGCAACCATCACTTCCTTCCTGGATGTCCCTGTTGGGGAGATCATGCGCAGCGAAACGAATAAAGGATTGCTTCTCGGGCTCATGCAGGAATTCCTCCAGGTATCAAGGCTGGAGGGAATAAGTTTCCCCGCAGACATCGTGGAAAAATCAATGGCCAGGCTTTCTGCACTACCCTTTGAAGCAAGTTCCTCGATGCATGCGGATTTCAAAAAAGGCAAATTGACAGAACTGGACGCACTGACAGGCCATGTAGTGGAGTTGGGAAAGAAACACCATATTCCAAGTCCCGTTTATCAAATGATGTATGACGTCCTTCATGAAAGAACCAAATAAGATCAAGACCATTGGTATCATTGCAGGAAGAAATTCCTGGGTGCACCCTTTAATTCAAGAGCGGGCGAAAGGGGTGAGCCCTGGATGCACAGAAATTCCTGTCCTCCTGGATTGCGCACCCGTACCGGTTCCCTTTTTTGGCAGCAACCGTGGTCCATGCCAGGACAGCCGGGAGATTCACCCTGTCCGGATGGGGGACAAGGTTAACAGGCAATCTGCTTTTCTGACCCAATCAAAATGCAAACCACATAAATTTCACAGATATGGAAAAGGCGTTTCCTTACACCACGAAACTGGATGTCCTATTTGAACAGTTACAAAAAATCGATATCAGCCCGATTATTGAACAATGTGCTGATGCATGGTTCAACCAGACGCTGACACGGGTCAATGACAGCGTGGTCAGACTGGGGATCGTACAGGGGGAATATCACTGGCACCATCATGAGGTGGACGATGAATTCTTTTTTGTACTGGAGGGTCAACTCACAATTGAGCTTGAGAAGGAAACCATTGTCCTGAATCCCTGGCAGGGGTTTACAGTCCCGAGGGGCGTTTTGCACAAGACAAGTGCACGGGTAAAGACCATCATGCTCATGGTAGAAACGAGCGCGATAAAACCTACCGGTGACTAACCGGGAAGTTTTCCGGTTATTCCACCAACGGTTAGCTATGATCTAAAAGCAACACATTATGACAGAAAACTGGGTCAAACACCCAACCCGTTTGTACGGCAATGCTGTTGACCTCAGGCCGCTGGAACAGGAATATTTTGTGGAGTTGGGTAGGGCAGCAGCAGACAAAAGGCTCTGGCAGCATATCCCCACGGATTGCTCTGACCCCGATAAATTCATGAGAGCCTACCAAACCGCTTTACTGGAAAGAACAGCGGGGCGCCAGTATCCTTTTGTCATACTTCACAAACAAAAGGGGAAACTCATTGGGTCCACCCGGTACCTGGACATTGTCCCGGAAGACAGGAAACTGGAAATCGGATTTACCTGGATACAGGCAGATTACTGGGGTACCGGAATCAATCCGGAATGTAAGCTGATTTTGCTGGCCCATGCCTTTGAGGTCCTTGGGGCAAGAAGAGTCCAGTTAAAAACGGACGAGAACAACATCCGGTCAAGAAGGGCCATTGAAAAAATTGGCTGCCATTTCGAAGGAACCCTGCGAAAGGATAAAATCAGGGAAACCGGAGTTTCCCGCAACTCTGCCTACTACAGTATCATCGACGATGAGTGGCCGGCTGCCAGGGAGAAGATTCAATCCCTGCTACTTGAAAAATAAAACAGGGTATTGGCTGTTTCGGAAAACTATTTTCGCATGATCATCAAACAGCGTATCGCGCCTTTTGAATCTGCCTTAGCTGACCAGGTAAGGGAATTGATTTTGTCCATTCAAAATAATGAGTTTGGTATGGGCCTCACCCTGGATGATCAGGCAGACCTGAAGGATATTGAGTCTTATTATCAGAGAAACGGGGGTAATTTCTGGGTTACCCTGGATGGCAACAAAGTGGTCGGAACGATCGGCGTATTTGATATCCGTTATCAGCAATGTGTGATCCGTAAGATGTTCGTGCAAAAGGAGTACCGCGGAGGGCAGCGAGGAATTGGGCGGGCACTGCTTTTGGAGGCGCTTGAGTGGTGCAGGGCAAGAAAAATGGAGGAGGTTTATCTGGGAACTTCGGACAAGTTGAAAAGGGCCATTGAATTTTACCGCAGAAATGGTTTTTTGGAAATTCAAAAAGCCGACCTTCCTGCCGCCTTTCCCGGGTTAAAGGTAGAGAACAGGTTCTTCTCCATGGACATCCGCGGGCAATAGACATAACCCGGCAAAGACCAGCGATTTTCAAAATCATATAAAAAGCCCCTCCTTACGGGGAGGGGACAGGAGAAGGGTTCAACAGTATATGATGATCTCCTCTCGCTTTGGACCCGGCAAGGATGTTGGCAAACATTCGGTCATTATACCCGGCCCCGGTGAAAAGTGGTTTTTCAATTAATGCTCTCAAGGTCCGGATGGGGCAGACCCCTGTGGCACGTAATACAAGTAATCACCAGGACGGAATCACCAATCATAGGCCTTTTCAGACTAAAGTATTTTTTATTCAGACCTATGGTCATCTGCATCATTTTTCGGGCGATGCCCTTTTCCGACTTTTCATCGCTGGAATAATCCAGGCTATGTGAACCTTTTTTTTCAGCATGGCAGAAACTGCACTTTACTCCCAAACCGTCCTCAAATTCATCTATCATGATGTGTTGCAGTTTCTTTGTACTGATATTTTTTGGGAGAATCCTGAGGTTGGTATAGTCGTTCTCCGGATTTGCTGTTGTAGCTGAAACACTAACCCCTACCGCCGCAATGATGAAGAAGGCAACCACCGTTCTTTTTCTGAAAATCATGGTTTGTCGGTTATGGCTTTCATTTTGTAATTACATGCAGGGAGACTTCCAGCTCGTCGGATATCGTGCTTGTACCTCCTATGTCAAAATCCTTTCTATTGATTTTGAATGCCCCCTGGAACAAGTAAGCCGCACCCTGGGATTCAGCGGTAAACGGAAATGAAATCGCCTTCGTCTGGTTTTTGATGGTCAGGTTCCCAAAGAAAAACAGCACCCCCTTTTTATTGGAGTTGGTAATTTTGGTTGACATCAGGCGGATGCGTGGGTAGCGTTTGACATCGAAATAGCTATCATTCCTCAGGTGGCTGTCCCGCATATCAATACCGGTACTTACTGAATTGGCATCCACAGTTACATCAAAAGTGGCCTCTGTAGGGTTCTGCGAATCGAAGTGAATACTGCCGTCCAGACCGCTGAAGGTTCCCGAGACTTTGAATCCGAGGTTTTTTATTTTGAATTCAACCTTGGAATCGTTATTGGACAGCTGTAGCTGGGTAAGGCCCGGTTTAACGAGGATTATCGCAAACAGCAGGAGAAAAATACTTTTCATAATTGATTCTATTCAACGTAAAGTTTTTATTAAAAAATGGTTTCGGCCAGGGAGTGCCCATTGATGACGATCCCTTTTTAAGACCAGGCCAAGGTCTTTCAGCTGCCTGTCTTTTGGTCCATGGCAGCCATAAGTGGCAAATCCGTAATGGCCAGGGAGTGATTGTGTTCTACATAGTGAACCGCCGTGAGTCCAAGGACACTCCGTAGTTTTTCTGCCGGTACTTTCATGGGACCCGGGGCAGGGGCCTGGCCTGGCTGGGGCTGAGGGAAGGCTGTTGAGGTTGCCGTATGAAATGTAATGTTTCCTTCCACTTTTAGCATCGTCTGGTGAATATGTCCGTTCAATACCGATACTGACCCAAAACGTTTAAGATAACCCAGCGCTTGTTCGCTATCCCTTGTTCCCCAGCCCCACTGTGGATATACTGACCAGAGGGGTATATGGGCAAATAAAACAACGGGAGTGCTCGCGGATAATCCTTTTAAATCCGATTCCAGCCAGGCAAGCTGCTCCTGCCCAAGGGATCCCAGACCTCCTTCTGAAGTGTCTACAACATTGACCAGGCCTACAAAATGAACGCCGTTTTTATCAAAACTATACCAGCCCTGTCCCTTGGTTCCTTTTCCGTACCGGGCCAGATATTGTTTCCCATTGTCGTTGAGGACATCATGTTCCCCGGGAACATAGAAGATTTTCTCGGTTTTCACACTCTTCAGGGACTGATCCAGCGTATCGAATTCTTCCGCCTGTGAGAGATGGGAAAGATCACCTGTATGCAAAACAAAAGAAGGCGCAACGGGCATCGCGTTGATCTTATCAATGGTGGCCTGCAGGGTTCCCAGTACATCGGGATTGGCCGGTTTGTTAAATCCGATGTGGCTGTCACTGATCTGGGCAAAGCTGAAATCTGATTCCGGGAGGTTTATTCCGTTTTTCAATTTGCCGGTATTGCGGTCGATCAGCTGGCTCATCCCGTATGATTTCATCAGTCCGTTGGACATCATCCACAATACGCCCGTTCCTGCCCAGGCCATGCATTTGATAAATCCTTTCCGGTCGATGCCATCTTCACTTTCAATGCTCTTGATTATTTTTTCATTTTCCATTTTTCGTTGATTTCCTTTATTGGTGAACTAATTTTGACGCAAAAAAAGCAAATCCCTTCCCTAGGCAGAAATCTTTTACATTAAGCTGCTGAAATTCTTGATCAAGGCTGCAAAACGGGTTAATCAAGTGATTATCACATTTGGTGTAAAATCCGAGGATTAATAGGGGGTTTTGGCTAATTTTGTCCTTCAGAAAACCTGAAACCTGTTCCGATACATGAGCAAAGCAAAGTGGTGGGATCATATTGCGATTTGGGCAGTATTGTATGGCCTTTGGATTGCAATATTTCAAAATCAGGCCTTGACCTTAAGCAGGACAATGACCGTTGGATTTTGTTACTTCATCTTTATTGCTGCCAACTTTTATCTCCATACTTATTTCAGTGTTCCAAGATTCCTTTACCGAGGCCGTTACCTCGGCTTCGGGTGCATGCTTCTCCTGGGTATACTGGCGGGGGCGGCGCTGCGGACGGGAGTGGCAGTATATATGAATGCCCACTATTTTCTTCCCGGAAAGCCACAGCCTTACCTTGGCAAAGTATTTTTGGATTCCTTCATCAATATGTCCTTCTGGGTACTCTCCATCATGGCCATTTACCTGATCATAGAAAAAGTCCGGTTCAGAAAATATGTTGCCGCCATTGAAGAGGAAAAGACAAAAAATGAATTAAATTTCCTGACAGCCCAATTCAATCCCCACTTCATGTTTAATTCGATCAATTCCATCTACGGTCAGATCGATAAACAGAATTCAAAAGCGAGGACCATGCTCCTGACATTCTCGGACATGTTGCGCTACCAGCTCTATGAATGCAATGTGCCCCTCGTGGATATTGACCGCGAAATCGCCTATATCAAAAATTATGTGGCCATTCAGCAGTCCCGCAAGGCAGAAAACCTGGTGGTGGATCTGGACATTGAAGAAGATGTGCGCGGGTTTAAGATTGCCCCCTTACTGTTTATAGCCTTTATTGAAAATGCCTTTAAATATGTAAGTTCGGATGAGAAGCGGGAAAATGTAGTAGGAATTTCGTTTGGAATGGAAAAGGAAGAGTTGTTGTTCAAAACCTACAACACCAAGGAACGGCTCAATGGGCATCCGATTAAGCACCAGGGGATCGGAATCAAGAATGTAAAAAGGAGACTGGAGTTACTCTACGCCGACAGGTACAATCTTTCCATTCAGAATAACGAACAGGTATTTGAGGTAGAACTAAAAATCAAAGTACAATGAAACTGGATTGCCTAGTAGTGGATGATGAGCCGGTTGCAAGAAAATTGATGCTCGAATATATTGCTGACGTTGACTTTCTCGAATTGAAAGGCTGTGTGGAAAATGCACTGAAGGCAATCGGGGTCCTGAACAGCCAGCCAATCGACCTGATATTCCTGGATATCAATATGCCGAAACTTACCGGCATTGAATTTTTGAGAGTGAGTGACAATCTACCTGCGGTCATCCTGACCACAGCCTATGCTGAATATGCCATTGACGGCTTTGAACTGGATGTACTTGACTATCTGGTTAAGCCGTTTTCTTTTGAAAGGTTCCTGAAGGCCTGCAATAAGGCCCGGGAGTTCCTTGAACTCAGGAAAACGTCCGTGGAGCCCGGTAAGACAAACAGTGCTTATTTTTTTGTAAAGTGTGATAACCGGATTGAAAAAGTAATGTACAACGATCTTTTGGCCATAGAAGGATCTCTGAATTACATCACCCTTCATACCGTAAATGGAAAATTGATCGTTTACCATACCTTAAAAGGCATTGCCGATAAATTGCCAGGAGACAGATTTCTGAAAGTTCATAAATCTTTTATCGTGAACCTGGACAGGATCAAAAGCATTGAGGGCAATGAGATCAGCCTGGGTAACCTCAAAATATTAATAAGCCAAAACCTCCACAATAAGGTTCTTGACACGATCATTAAAGATAAAATGATCAAAAGATGAGCCGGCCTCTTTTATCCGGACAGGGCAGGCAACCCCGGATCTCCTGATTTACGTAAAGGAGAATAAAGGCCGGCACCGGAAAACATTTCCGTGACCTCCAGACCTTACGGTCAACAGTTTCCAGAGTCAACATGGGATAATCATTTTACTTACAGCATCCGGGAATGGCTGACTCGTCATATCAGGCCCAGCCGGGTATGGTCTTTTCGTGAAACCCAATTGCAGCCAAACAAATGAAATATTTTTTTCTCTTATTTCTGGCCATCAGGGTGGAGTCCGTCTGCTGTCAGGACAGTATCCGTTTACATTACCGGATTGAGTAGGGTTCCAAACCGAATATTGAATCTGCTTCCGTGTCCGCGCTCGGGATCAGTTCCCTTGTTTTTGACCAGGTGAACGAATCCATCGGGAAGAATCTCAGACCAGGTCCGCTGAATGCAGCCATGCGGCTGTTGAATGCTGGAGTGGTGCAGATCTGGCTGGGTCTTCCCCTTTTTGCGACCATCCCTCACGAGTTTTTCGGTCATCATATGAGGGCAGGTGAATTTGGAATCAGTTCGAAGGTTTATCTGAATTTTCCTGCCCTCGGAGGAAAAACCGTCTTTTACGCCTACCAGAGTACGCCCGCCATAGACCGGCAGATGATCGTGGCTGCCGGACCGGAAGTGACCCAGACTATTGCCTATAAAGCTACCCGAGAGCTTTATTCACAGCCTTATTCCCCTTCCTATATCGGAGACTATTTTCTTGCCGGAAAATTTGTGGATGCTTACTACTATTATGTCAACAACGTAGTCGGTTTTATCAGCAATCCCAACAAGTATGTGAAGGACAATGCAAGCTTTCTCCAGGCAAATCCGGTTCCCAATGATCCGGTAGCTTACCTGCTGGCACTGACCGAAAGCTATGGTTACTATCCCTTCATGGACAAAAATGCGATCTGGCTCGAACAGTTTCCCGACATGACTGTATACACAAACAATGCTTTCATCCAGGACCAGAGCCGGAGAATGAGGCGCGCCTACCTGCTGACTGCCCTGGATCCCACCAATTTGCATTTCCTTTATGGCAATGGCCTCTATCTGATAACAGGAAAGACTTTCTTCAAGCCGTTCATGATCCACGCGGGGAACCTGTCCTTCATGCCATCAGTCAGGGCAAATTTGGGCGAACTCGGTATCGAAAATTATTTTGACCTGTATTTCAAAGGGGAAAGGTTTCCTTCGTTTTCCGTTTATTACCGGCAGGGGGGCAATCTCTTTGACCAGCTCAGGGGCGCAGGTGGTGAAATCCAGCCATTCGATCTGGGCAATCGTTTTCAGCTTTCAGGTCAGCTTGATTACTGGAATAATTCCAGATTACATACCAACAACTTCAACATTACCACTACAGCTGGCTTCAGCGACGGGAAAGGGTTCCTCACCTACCTGTTGACGGGAGGATACAAATCGAAGGGAAACCTCATGGGCAAACCATTTGATAAAGGGCCATACGTCTACCTGGGCCTGGACCTCACAATGTGGCGTAAAATCCCGTAAAGGCTTCCAGACCGGAAATCCGGATGCCGAGCCCATTCCCAAAGGAATAAACGTAGATCCCCCAGCCAGTCCTTAATCAAGAATTTGGCGGTCTTCGTGTAAAATTTTTTAGGGTAATGACAAATCTTTCCATTTTTACGAGCTGATCAGAAACCAATCATGTCGCGGTTGAAGGGAAATTTTTGTAAGGACGGTCAAACCGTGGTTGTATGAAATCAAATAAGATGAGGGCTTTATTCCTCAGCCTGCTGTCGTGCATGATATTGGTCGCGTGCCGAAAACAAACTTCAGGGTCTGGTCCCGGCAGTTCTTTGCCCCCGCTTGGAAACGGCCTCTACGTCCTGATCCAGGGCCGTTATGACACAGGTATTATCCTGCCAACCGATACCGCTTACAAGAGCAGCCTCACATTTTACAGCTTTTCGTCAAAAATGGTCATCCCGGACCAGTACATGGTAGCAAACCGGAGAGAATTGGGTATTCAGGCCAGTGACATGAAGATATACGGTTCAAAATTATACCTCGTTCTGGGCGGATCCAGCGTCGTGAACATTACCGATGCATGGACAGGAAAGCTGATCAGGCAGGACAGCCTCGTCACTACCGGGTCGGCCTATCCGCCTGGCAGCCGGTTGTATTATGCCTATTTCCGGGTCCCTTCTTCCATCTATTTTAATAACGGCCTGGGGTTCATCAGTTGCGATGACGGGACCATTGCTGTTCTGGATACAGCCACCCTGGACATTATGAAGTATATCACAGCCGGACCTGTTGGCAGTTTCCCGGCCGGTATGGTGGCGGCCGGTGGCAAACTCTATGTATCGATGTCGTCTCCCTTTAGCGACAGCATCTCCGTATTCGATTTGACGAGCATGAGCCGGGTCAAAAAAATACAGGTTCTGCCAAATCCAACCACCATGGCAGCGGACAGCTACGGAAATGTCTATGTAGCCAGTGCGTACGATGCGATCTTCTACCTGAACCAGGGTGGTGTTCCCGATCCCCCGCATGTAGGCGGGATCACCATCATCGACAGCAGGACAGACCTGATCAAATCCCAAACGGTCGTCGACCTGGCCATCAACCAGCCTATCGCCTTATCGGGAGATCTGCTCTACTATCTGACGGATGGGAATTCGGTGGCGGTGTTTAATGCAAAGACGCAAACCGCCGTTAGTGCGAATTTCCTCAAAGACAATACCTCCATCAGCCAGGCTTCAGCCCTAGCGGTAAATCCCTCTACCGGGGAAGTATTTGTCGCCGATGAGAAACTATATGACATCATGAATGGAGCAGTATATGCTTTTGACCGTACAGGGAAACTTGAATACAGTTTTGCCACCGGGGTCAGTCCTTCCAGGCTGGTATTACTCAACCAGTGAGTATCGCCTGGCTTTTGACCGGTCCTGTTTGATTTTGTTTTTAAAGAGTTTTTAAAAAATCATGTGAAACCAGAATTTAGTCAGCGGATGAATCATTCTGCTTTGCGGGGCCAGCATCCTTGCAAGTACAGCTCAAGTCAATCCATTAGCCAATGAAGCCATCTAATGGGCAAAAGCAGCTGACCAGAACTATTGTGCTGGCGGCTACCATCAGCTGTATGATTTTACTGTTGGTCAGATCCTGGTACTATTCAGAGTGCTATGGAGGAACAGACCTGAGAAACCGCACGGTAGCCTCCCGTTTACTGGCCACTCCGCATTCACCCTACTACTATAAATGGAGTCCTTCAGACGGAGATTATTTCCTGGATCCCAATGACCGGGCGGATCGCCGGGTCAATGGCACCTCGGTTACTCCTGCTGTCCTCTACATAGTGTACCCTTTGTCTGTCCTGCCCTATAAAGCTGTTCGCAGGATTTGGACCTTATTGCTGTTCCTGCTCGCCGGAGGAACTATCCTGCTCTTAACCAGGGGCAATAGGAAAACCTGGGCCTATTACCCCGCTGTCATTATCCTGCTTGGAATTTTCTGCAGCAAGGCATGGATATTCAACATCGAAAGAGGACAGATCTACATGTTATATGGCTTTCTGATGGCGCTGTCCTATACATCATTTGAGCAGCAGGGCCGTTGGGGGAAATATGGTTCCGGCTTTATCAGCGGAATCCTGATTTTGTTAAGGCCCCCGGTACTGGTCATGGGGTTAGCCTTCTTCTGGCATTCGGGAAGAAAATGGCTTGCCGGTAACATATTGGGATTTTTAACGGGATGCCTGATTTTCATCATGCCGAAACCTTCTCTGTGGATGGAATACTTCAGGGCTATGAATGATTTTGCAAATCATTCTGAGCTGAATCACGCCGTAACACACAAGGAAATTGATTTTGAAAAAACAGGAAGGATTGAAGGAATGGACAACCTCAGTACCTACATGTCATTTGGTCCAGCCGGTCTATTCCCGGTCGATACCTATGCACAATTAGTAGGAAAAACCATTCCCTACAGATATTTTCTGGGGATATTTGCGGTCATATCAGGCCTGCTGCTTACGATTTACTACCGGCCGGTGAACAGGCCTGCAGGAGGAGATAGCATGTTCTTATTTGGTTTCCTGCTCTATATCCTGTCTGAACTTTTTATCGTTGCGCCACGACCGGGATATTCGCTCATCCAGTGGGTTTTTCCATTTTCCATTGTCGCCTTGCGTTTTCAACGGGACCAGGTGGTCCTCAGCCTGCTTGTTGTGTCCCTGCTGCTCTATCATGGCTTTCCGTTGGAAAATCTGGTCCCTTATCAGCCCCATATTGCCGAGCTGTCCTTTATCCTGGTATTGACCTACGTGGTTTTTTATAAAATGAAAGCTGTTCAGGTAAGGCAGGAATCGAACCGGTGGCCGGCAAAATTGCCGGAGGAAAGGGAAATGGCATAGTCAGTCATAAAAATAGTCCGCGGAAGTACTGTCATAGTTCTTTTGGTAAACTGCTGAGTAAGACTGGGAGTAATGAAAGGGGGTAGTCCAAAGCGATCACTCCCTCTTCATTTTTTTATGGATTCAACGACGGTGTAATCCATCCATAAAAGAAATTTTTATGAAATGAACCATAGGAAATATGCCATCATATTTGGGTTCCGGACAGGTTTGTTTATCGCCCTGTGGAATCTTGCTTCTTTTCTGGTGGCCGGAAGAATTATCGGGATGTATTCATCCATTGATCTAATCCTCCTTTTGCCGGTAATAACCGGATTTTTTGGAACAATTATCCAGGTCATGGGACTATACCTGGGTCTATCAAGAGGGAAACGCAGTAAAGAAAACCAGCTTACGTTTGCGGCAGCGTTTCGGATTAGCCTGTTGTATTCCCTGGTTTGCGCAGGCATTGCAGCAGTAGTCAGCTTTTTTTGTATTTCGGCCATCAATCCCATGTACAATCTCTACCTGGTCAGAGAGGCTGAGCGGGTACTGACAGCATCCGGCAGGACGGCACCTGAGATTTCCAGGCAATTGTCAGCAGTCAGAAAAGAGTTCAGTACCCCCGTCCTGGTATTCCAGGTACTGGTTGTACAATCGGGCCTTGCTGTCCTGGGATCTTTTCTTTGTTCCATGATGGTCAGAACCAGGAAACAATCGGTTCTGGAATTCATGTGACGAACCCTCATTTCATCTATCAAGATGCCCAACTGACACGCACCCCGGAGCCGCAAGCCTGAGGTCACACATGGAAACCCATAACCAGACAGGCTGGTTCAGATTCGCTGACCAGCAATCAGGGAAAAATTTCTTTCCTACCGAAAAGCGATATCGACAGCATTGCTTCCATGATCACAGCCCAGCCGCGGTCCGGCGAGTACGCGCTGGTTGAAGAGCCTGGAAGTCTATCCCGACCATCACCTGGACCGGGGTTGTTGCCAATAAAAACAAAGACCCGGACGCAAGGCCATGAATAACTGTCCGGGGTCTTTACTTTTTGAAGTAACCTCAGCTTTCTGGTCAGGCAAAGCTGCGGAGGCACCTTGGGCTCGCAACTTCGAATTACTTATTGCATTTTCAAAAAACCGAAGAGGCCGTGGTTTTCACCCATAGGCCCTGCCGTAAAATAAAGCTTGTTCGGGTCAGCCGAAGGAACTTCGTTGCTGGGAAAGTCAAGGGCCCAGAGCCCGGGGATGGTGACCGGACTGCCGTTGTTTTGTAACTGGCCAAGATACACCCCGGTTGAATCAAATACATTGATGGTGCCGTCGCCAAAATTTCCTATAAGTATGGAATGAAAGGGAAGTCCAAAGCCCTGTGGTGCCTGGGCCATACCCCAGGGAGAATTGAGCTGACCCTGGCTCACCAGTCTATGTAACAATTTTCCACCGGGATCATAGACATCGATAAAGCCGTTGCCTGGGCCAGCCTGGTCATCCATATTGTCCGGTGCCTTGAGTTTGGCATAGCTCACATATAGTTTTCCGCCGAGGTTGGCAACATTGAAAGGTCCAAATCCGGTGGGGATTGAAGGATCGGAAAAGGGTTTGGTAGTGACAATATTGAAGGTCCTGTCAAATACATCGATGGTTCCCTGTTTAAAATTGGCTGCGTAGAGGAAGTTGCCCGTGCCGTCATTGGCCAGGCAAATCCCTTTATAGACGGCACCCGACGCTGACCTGTCCGCGACCGTCGCGGCAGAGTCTCCACCCCCCCAGGCTGAAATGGTACCGTCTTCATTAGCAATTATAAATTTGGAAGCCTGGTGATTGGAAGGAATCAAAAAATCGGCTGTCCCGTTATAAACAATTCCGCTCGGTGACCCGCCGAACAATTTGCCCTGTGACTGAATCGCCACCGGGCCAAACAAGGTCTTTCCCGTCGAGTCATATACGGTCGATGCACCTGCATGGTTAGCTGAAATCCAGACTATCCCTGATGGGTGGATGGCGATTCCCCAGGCGTTCAGCAGGTGAGGGTCCTGGTGAGCAGCCGGGTAGAGGCTGGTATCCGTTACGAGGTTTGTCTGCTGGTAATTGGCCTTAATCATGGGCGACGGAGGTGGGGGATTATAGTATCCATTATTGTAGGATTTACTGCATCCCCAAACAAACAGGGTAATCACAAATAACTTGACAATGGTTTTCATACTCGCGAATTTTTTTGGTTTTAATACTACACAATTACGCACACCTCTATTTTGCAGTTGTCCATCCAGCGTATAATGTGCAGGTGTTTTACACCATTCACTCGTATCGTTACGTCAAACCGGCCAAAGGCGCGATAATGGTCTGCATTTTCTTATCCGGACTGACCTGGAAAAAGAAAATTTTTGCATCATCCATTGGTTGCAAATCCTGGATACAGGGTCATGCCACCATCCACAAAGAGCGATGTTCCCGTAATATAGTCGCTGTCATCGCTTGCCAGCCAGACAGCGGCATTTCCAATATCTTCCGGCACACCAATTCTCTGATAAGGGATCAGGGTCAGCAGCTTTTCCAAAGCCTCCTGCGTATCCCAGGCATCCCGGTTGATCGGAGTCCGGATAGCACCCGGGCAGATGCTGTTGATACGAATTTTTCTGGATGCAAATTCCTGAGCAAGGCTTTTCATCAGGAGCATAACCCCTCCTTTGGAGGCTGCATAGTTGGCATGACCGGCCCAGGGGATCACTTCATGTACGCTGCTCATATGAATGATTTTGCCCATGGCCTTTGACCGCTCGGGTGCGGGGCCCCTCCTCAGAAATTCACGAATCGCCTCCCGGGCGCACAGAAACTGACCGGTCAGGTTTATACCTAGCACCATATTCCAGTCGGAAAGGCTCATCTTTTCAAAAGCAGCATCCTTCTGTATTCCGGCATTGTTAACGAGAATATCGATGGTGCCAAACTGCCTGATTACAGCTCCAAACATGTCCATGACTTCCTCTTCCCGGGATACATCTGCCTGGACCGTCATGCCTCGGCCCCCAAATGACCGGATTTCTGCCAATACATTCTCGGCTGCGTTTCGCTGGGCAGGACCAGGGTAATTGATCGCAACTATGGCGCCGGCACGAGCCAGTGATCCTGAAACGCTCGCCCCTATCCCGCTGCTGGCCCCGGTTACCAGGGCCACCTGATTCCTTAATTTTTCATTCATGAAGAATCTGTATTATGTTATGATTCCTTGTCACCCGCTTTCAGGTTTTTCCCGTTATCCTTTTCATCGACATTCTGATTATTGCCAACTCAAAGTCTGTCACGATGTTGCTGTATGACTCGTAGTTTTCTTTGAACGAGCGCCTGGAGCGTGATCCGGCGGCGCAGCTGTCCGGGTGAAACCCATCCACCATACCAAAGAAATAATCTGCTGCCTGCAGCCTGCCCCATCTATCCAGGACCGCTTTGTCCCCCGATGAAATGACCACTTTTTCCATGCTGGAAATTTTTTTCAACATTTTGTGCTGCATGACGTTACTGTTCCACACTATGTTGTTTTCTCCCGGGTGGGCATCCCAGGATATGGTATTGGAGACAGCGTATTCCCCGGAGGGATTGTATTTCCTGAACACTTCCGAAGGCGTATCGAAAACGAGTTCCGGACGCTTCAGCAGCTCCTGCGGGAAGGAAGCCAGAAAATCAAAGATTCCTGATTCGACCTTTTTGTGAATTCCTAAGGTTTCATAATCCATAAAAAGATTGACAACCTGGTCTGTCTGAGGGAGATCCCTGATCCAGGAGGCGAACTTCTCCCCTGTCAGTGGAAACTGGTCCCAAGTCTTATCCTCAAATCTGAAAGCTATATCGTCTGAAAGCCTGGCATGTCTCAGGAGCAGACCCATCCGGGTGGCGCCCGGAACCGTATAGACGAGGTTGTTGCTTCTACCCTCCAGTATTCCCTTGACCCCTTCACACAATACGCCTCCAAATCCCATTTCCCTGAGCAGAAGACCCAGATCGTTGTTATAGATCAGGTCGGTATTTCTAAAGATTGAAGGAATGCAATTGAAATAATGTAGGACAGACTGCCGGTGTTTTTCCACCTGTCTTTTGAATTCCTGTTTCGAATACAGCCAGCTGAGGGAATTGTAATAGGTTTCTCCCAAAAATTCCACGCAGTTCGTAGCAGACAGTTTCTCAAAGGAACTCATCACGTCAGGCCGGTAGCGGTTCAGCAACTCCATCATCGTTCCGCTGATGCAGAAACTCACTCTGAATCTTCCCTGGTATTTTTCAATCAGCGACAACATCAGTGAGTTGGCCGGCAGATAACAGGCATCAGCAGCCTGGTTGATGTTGACCATGTCGCCCTGATGGTCTTCATACGCACGCATCCTTCCAATGTCAGCAGACCGGAAATGATTTAGCATGTACGGCTGATGAACTTTAAAATAAAGGCATATCGAAATCATCAATTCTTTTTTTCCTCCTCCTGTTTGGGTGCTTACCGGATGAAAATTCACCCCGAATTCCGGCTTCTGCTTCCCGAACCGGTGATGCGTCCCTGGTCAAACCGGATAGTGCGAAACCATCAGGACAATGTCCCTTTTTTCGGCCCCCGTGCAAAAAAAATAAAAGCTGCGGGTCAATCATTGATCTATTACATCAACCGATGGATTTACTTGATCAAACCTCAGGCCTGCCATGGGAGATTTCTCCTGGTCTCCTTTTTTGTCCGGCAAAGCATTTGAAGATCATTCCGGCGAGTAACATGCCGGCCGGCGGTGCTGAAAAATAAATCCAGACGTTGGAGAAATGATGGGCCGGCATGGCAGAGGCGAAACTGCGTGCCGGATTGATACTCATTCCGGAATAAGGCGATTCAAATGAAATATAAATAAACAGCATCGTTGCCGCACAATATCCGGAGTAATGAGCCTTATCCATTGCTTCAGCCAGCAGCAAAACCAACATCAACAAAAAGGAGATGACTAATTCCATCCAGAAAGCCGGTGCGACACCGGCCGGACCTGGCACCGTGACGGCAAATTCTACCGCCGGATGACTGACCATCTCCGGGAAGAACGTTTTCATCAGCATTACGCCCAACCACGCTCCCAGGAACTGGAAAATGATATAAAAGGCGCCATTGAAAAGATCTATTTTCCCGAGCAACAGATAGGTTAGCGTTACGGAAGGATTCATATGGGGGCCGGACTTTTTGCCCAGGTCTGACTGGATGAGCAGAAGTGCGGTAATTCCCATGGCCAGGCCCTGGATCATTCTTCTTGACAGGGCATAGGGCAAACGGGCCCTCAGGGGAAGCTGAGGGTATTCTGTCAGAATCGTAAAAGATACGGCCGATACCATGAACAGACCCAAAGTCCATGCTTCAGCAAAGTACCTGCCCTTGTTTTCCGAAAACTTTTTCCACGCTGCCTTTCCGAATCCAGTCCTATCGCGCATAGTGGGTAATTGAATCAACAGCATGAAGGAATTCCTCTTTTCCGTGATTATTTCATCCTTTCCACGATGTGATCTCCGACACGCAGGGCATTGGCCATGATGGTAAGTGAAGGATTTACGGCTCCGCTGGAAACAAAGAAACTTCCGTCTACCACGTAGAGATTGTCAAGCTGATGGGTTTTGCAATTCAGGTCGAGCACCGAAGAATCCGGATCGGTTCCGAGCCGCATGGTTCCGCATTGATGGCCCAGGCCTGCCAGGGGAATTTTTTTACTTAGAAATATTTGTGGCTGCGGAAATTTCCCGAGGATTTCCAACCTGCGTAAGATCTGTTTCCACCGCAGGATCAGGCGATCAAACCCTTCGGCATTATTGTCCTGGTAATATAGTTTTATCCGGCCCCGGTCAATGGTTACGCGGTTATCCGGATCAGGAAGGTCCTCTGCGGTCAGCCACCAGTCCACAGAATGCCTGGCCATCTGGTCAAGGATGAATCCAGGGGCCAATTTTGGGGCGTCACTGGCCAGTATTTCCCTGCTTGATTTACCCAGTAACTGCACATGCCCCATCGGAAAATCGTACCCGTTTTCTCCAAAATAAAAATCGTTTACGGCGAGCGTTTTCTGAAAAATGGAGTTATTGATCTTCGGACTGACCGCCAGCATGGCGGCGTTCTGGTGTTTCATCAGGTTCCTTCCAAGCTGGCCTGAGTGGTTTGCCAGGCCTTCAGGATGGTTTTCACTGGCCGACTGCAGGAACAGGACGGCGCTGTTGACGGCTCCGCAGGATACAACAACAATATCTGCAGAATAGTAGAATTTTTTACCGCAGGATTCTGCCTCCACCTGGGTTATTGAGGTTCCCGCACTGTTGGTATGCAGCCTGGTGACTTTCATGCCGGTCAAAAGGGTGATCTTGCTCTGCTTCATAGCGGGTCTGACGCAATTGATATCGGCATCTGCCTTGGCATGGATAAAGCAGGGGAATCCGTCACAGGTGGAGCAGCGGATACATTCGCTTTCCAGCGAATTCTTTTCATTGAGTCGAAGGCCCAATGGAATGAAAAAGGGATGGTATCCTGCCCTTTCCAGCTCATGATGCAATTTTTCGATCACCGGTTCATGGCTCACCGGGTCATGCGGATATTCCCTGCTCATATAAGGTTCGGTTGGATCAATCCCCCTTCGTCCATGAACGTTGTACAGTTTTTCGGCCCGGGTATAATAGGGTTCAAAATCGCTGTACTGCAAAGGCCATTCAGGGGATACCCCTCCCCCAGCATGGCGGAGGGTTCCAAAATCCTTTTCCCTGAGGCGAAACAGAGCAGCACCATACACTTTGGTATTTCCCCCCACCCAGTAGCCCATGCCTGGCTGAAAGGGAACATCTTTTTTATCCACAAATTCTTCCGTGTTGTGATAACGTCCCTTTCCAAAGACCTCGGCCGAGTCCCAGTTTACTTTTTCCCTGGGCAAAAAATCTCCCCGCTCAAGAACAAGTATTTTTTTGTCCTTGTCCCGGAGGGAGTGCAGGAGCGTCCCTCCGCCCGCCCCTGTTCCAATGATGATGATATCGTAATGGGCAGTATGCATTGTTCAAGATTTTAATGGTATACGATTATGAAATGACCATCAGGATCCCGTACCAGAAAGCTTTGCCGGTAAGAGGAACCAGGCGGAAGATTTCTTTTCAGGTCACCGCGGGAGATACTCCTGATCTGTTTCATTCGCAACTCCTGCAGCGTTGCGGACAGATCACTGACCCAGATGGCGGTGTGCCAGTAAACAAGATCTGAAGGACTGGTATCGGCCGGGTAGGAATGACCTTCGGGTGGAGCAAGAAACTGTAGCAGCTCGGTTCCCAATCCCCTGTGTCCTCCCATACTGGTGATGAAAACCCTGGCTCCGAAGACCTGGTTGAGATGTTCCTGCTCTGTTCCGAAATTTTCACTTTTCCCCGAAATAGGAAACCCGAGTGTTCTGTAGAAACCGACGCTGGCGGAGGTTTCCCCAACCGTCAGCGCCGTGTGGCCGATACCCAGAAACAATTTATCCCTGTCCTGCCACCTGGGGTTGCCATTCCCCGGAGGGTAGTGAATAAGTTCAAGGTTATGCCCGTCCGGATCCCTGAAATAGAATGCCCTGATTCCGGCTGCCGCAGGAATATAATCAGGCAGCGTCTGCGGGGAGCTGGAGACCTGGACAACCCCGGCTTTCCGGAGTAAGGCATAGGCGCTGTCTATATCGCTCACGACAATAGCTATATGCTGAAACCACTGATCGTTGGCTCTTGAATCTACCGGTATCCTCCTGTGGCCCCAGGAGGAGTGAACCTCCAACAGTTCAACCGACTCATTACCCAGTGTGAGTCTCACTCCTTTCAGGTAAATCAGGCTGTCCCTGGTTCCAAAAAGCGATTGCGCATCACGGTTACCCACAGAGAACCTTCCCTGCTCGGTAACCCTGAGGATTTGACAGAAAAACCCTGCTGACCTGTCCAGATTCGCTACCGAAATAGCCCCGAGAGTTGATAGCTGGGAAAAAAGCACGAGAAAGGAAATCTGTAGTACGGTCGTCAGGAGAATCTTCTTCGATAAGGGAATCATTATTTTTTTTTGAAAAAAGGTTTGGAAAATTATTTCCCCGGTCCCCTGACAGGAGAGCAATGAGATAGGGTTGTGGCTTAAAAAACAACTGTATGGGATCCGGTAATGGTCAGCTGGCATCACCAGACCAGGCGGAATGCCACTGATCATCCTGATGGATTTCGGCTCCGGGTCTTTCTGTTCCGGCAGGAAAAGGTTTAGGGTTTATCCAGACTAAGCCATGCTCGATTTTCACATCATAGGTGCAGATTTTTTCTTTATACGGGTGGGGAGCCTTTCCACTGGATGGCAGGTACTGGTAACCGTGCCAGGGGCAGATGATACAACCGTCACTAACTTTTCCTTCACCCAGGGGTCCCTGCTGATGACTGCAGATATTGTGGACGGCAAATAATTTATTCTCCACCCTGAAAACTGCAATTCTTTCCTTGTCAATACAAAAAGTTTTCGCCCTGTTTCGATCGATATCAGTCACCCGGCAGACCCTTACGAAGCCCCGCTTCTGGGTAAGGTATTTTCTGGAGTCTTTTCTCACTTCCCGTAGTCCTGCAGAGACATGAAGGGTGACCAGCAGTGTGGAACCCATAAGCAGGATCACTAAGAACACCGGTTCAATCTTATGTTGCATCACCCCCAGCACAACATGAAGTACAATCAGCAGGTAGGCAAGGTAGACGAGCATGTGCAGGGATTTCCAGACTTTTGGCCCCAGTGTATTCATCCAGAAATCATGGCTCGTACTGGCGAGAAAAAGCAATATGATCAGGGCGAAAAGACCCAGGGGTCTGAACGGGAAATTGGCTATCATAACATGACCCGCCGTTCCCCAGGTAAACAAGGGCAAGAAAGGGTTGACATGTTTCTGGCTGTATATGCGCACCAGGACGAGTGTGGCATGAGTAGCCGCTACCAGGAAGGCAGTCACACCCAGATGCCGCCGGTTATACAGGAGGGGAAGAAATTTTTTGCTGATCCGGGTGAGCGGGCCAATACAGAGAATGGTATGAATCAGGATCAGTGCGAGTGTGGCAGTTGCCCCGATTGCTGCTTCGTCCAATGATTCACCCGGTTCGTCAGCCTGTTTGATTCCAATAAACAGGGTCAGGTAGGTGATGCAGCATGCAGCCAGGATCCAGTCATATTTTCTCTTTTGCGGGTTCCAGCTAATACCCTTGTAAGTTATGCTCATGAATGAGGTATTTGTATTCAGTCAATAAAAATGATAACCTTTGACAACCCTTCGGGCCACTGGAGAGGGTCCTGCACCTTCCTGCAGGCAGCTTCTCTCGGTAGTTTTGTAAACCCCGGTCGGATCCGGGACGAAGCATGCGAAGGATGTAACTCTGTTTCCAGGTACATTGCCCGCCAGGCAAGTACCATCACGGCCGACAGGAGAAGGGCCAGGATTATCCAAATCTGCAGGTGTCTTTTCCTCAATTGTTTATTCATCGTTACTCCTTTTTAGAACCTTTACCCATTTGCGGGCGAGCAGGGGCCAGAACAGGATAGCTCCCGGGACGATCAGGATCCTGAAGCCCGGACCTGTGTGCTGGGCTGCCTGGTCGATATGCTTAACCCCGGAGGTTACAAACAGAATGGAGAAAACCGCGCCTATGGAAAGGTAAGTGGCGACCAGGTAGAAGACATCATAAAGTATCATGCTGATGATATTTGACTTTTCCCATGGTTACATATTTCTCAGGAAGACTGGCAGGCCCATTCCTTCCCTTTTCTTTTTCCCAAACTGCAATCCGGTTGATCAGGGTGGCAATAATCCCGGTCCACCCGGTCTGGTGTGAAGCGCCCAGGCCTTTAGAGGTATCTCCGTGAAAATATTCATGGAAGAGGATGAGGTCTTTGAAATGCGGATCGGCTTGATAAATATTGATGCCCGCATGGACCGGTCTTCTGCCTTCGGTGTCTTTTTGAAAAATGCCAACCTGCCTTTTGGCAATTTCCATGGCAACTTCTTCAAGGTTCAATTCAAGTCCGGAGCCCGTGGGGAAACTGATCCTGAACTCTTCCCCGTAATATTCATGGTATTGAAGCAGCGCCTGGATGATCAGGTAGTTCATCGAAATCCAGACGGGGCCTCTCCAGTTGGAGTTGCCGCCGAACAGCCCGTTGTTGCTTTCCGCAGGCTGGTAACAAATCTCAAATTTCTGGTCAGCGATTTCGATACTGGACGTTTTGTTATGAATTCTGGACATCGAGCGGATGCCCCCCGGACCCAGGAACTCCTGCTCATCAAGCAGGGCTTTCAGTAATTTCTTCAGCCTGGCTTTGGGCACCAGTGACAACAGGATGTCATCATGATCATTGAGTTCCTCTATAACCAGGTTTTGGCCATTGTCCTTTCTGTATTGCTGAAACCATTTCAGTCTTCTGTGGAATTCCGGGACTTTATGGAAAAGTTCCTTCTTCAGGACAAGGACTGCAAACAGGGTGGTAAGCCCGACCAGGGATCTTACCTTGAGCGGGATGTAGTTTCCATCCGGCAGGCAAAGGATATCATAGAAAAATCCTTCTTCTTCATCCCAGCTCCCGGTCCAGTGCTCTCCTATCCTGTTCAGGGATTCGGCGATATAGACAAAATGTTCAAAGAATTTGGTGGTGACATCCTCGTAATTCCTGTTGAACTGCGAAAGCTCCAGGGCAATTTCAAGCATGTTCAGGCAGTACATGGCCATCCAGCCGGTGCCGTCGGCCTGCTCCAGGGTACCTCCGCCAGGGATGGCGCTGCTCCTGTCAAAAACCCCAATATTGTCCAGCCCCAGGAATCCCCCTTCAAAGACGTTTTTGCCATGACGGTCCTTTTGGTTTACCCACCAGGTAAAATTGATCAGCAGTTTCTGAAATGCCTTCTCCAGAAAATCAATATCGCCCTTGCCGGTCTTTTCCTTTTCAATTTTGTAAACCTGGATACAGCTCCAGGCATGAACCGGCGGATTGACATCGCCGAAAGCCCATTCATAGGCAGGCAGCTGTCCATTGGGGTGCATATACCATTCGCGCAAAAAAAGCAGGAGCTGTTCCTTGGCATAACCGGGGTCGATCTGGGAAAGAGGCACGCAGTGAAAAGCGAGATCCCAGGCCGCATACCAGGGAAATTCCCATTTGTCCGGCATGGAAATAATCTCTTCATTGTTGAGGGATTCCCAATGGCAATTCCGGCCTGTCTTCCGTGTTTCCGGCGGCAGGGGTTGTCCCGGGTCACCATTCAACCACCGTGGTATGTCGATATTGAAATATTGTTTCCCCCAAAGCAAGCCGGCAAATGCCTGACGCTGAATATTGAAAAGATCCGGGGAGGGAGCTTTAGATACATTCCGGTAAAATTCCTCGGCGTCCAGCAGGCGGTTTGCAAAAATGATATCGTATTCTCCGTGCAGCGGGTCGGCATGGATCGGTGTTTTTGACAGGCGGAGCCTGACAGATACCGAAGATTTCGGGGCAACGACAAATTCATAGAGGGGTGAGAACTTAGTGCCCGTTTTTTTCTCTTCCACCTGATCAAAAGACCGGGTCTTTATAGCCGTATGAAAGGCATCTTTGACCAGGGGGCTGCTGTTGGGTATTCCAAAAACACTTTCCGTATTGGTCTCGTTCTCGGTGAACCATTTGCGTGAAGGCGTATCAAAATACAGATAATAATTACCCAGGTCTTCATATTGCAATTCCACGCAGCCCCAACCGGCCACATCCCCCTTCAGGGCAATGGATGGTTTTTTTTGCAGCAGACCAAAGGACCAGAGATTTCTCATCCATATCGTCGGGAGTACCGCCAGGTAAGCTTCCGCTGGTCCGCGGTTGAACGCAGTGATCCGGATGCATATATCTTCCGGATGGTTCTTGGCATATTCTACATAGAGGTCGAAATAATGGCCCTTATCGAAAAGGCGGGTGTCCGTGATCTCAAACTCCGGATCAGATTTTGACCTGCCCCGGTTGATCGTGACCATTTCGTTATATGGATAGGCTGCCTGTGGGTACTTGTAGAGATATTTCATGTAGGAGTGTGAAGGAGTGTTGTCCAGGTAATAGTAAAGTTCCTTCACGTCCTCCCCGTGGTTGCCCTCGCTACCGGTCAGACCAAAAAGCCTTTCTTTTATAATATCATCCCTCCCGTTCCAGACCCCCAGGGCGAAACAAATACGCTGCATATTATCGGAGATTCCGGCTATGCCATCCTCTCCCCAGCGATAGACCCTGCTTCGGGCCTGGTCATGCGGGAAAAAATCCCAGGCCTGGCCGTTCTCGCTATAATCTTCGCGGACGGTGCCCCACTGACGCTCGCTGAGATACGGGCCCCATTTTTTCCAGGAGGGATCTTCCAGTCTCAATTCTTCTTTGTTCATGTTAAGGAATTTGCTGAAAACAGCTTCCATCGGGTACGGAAGTCCCGATCGGAATGGTGATCAATTGATTGGAGAGAAAAAAACATATGGCCAGCCCCTTAGGAAAGGAAAACTTTAGCAAAACAACTAAATAGACTGCGGGTCAGGGAATCAATTACATCAAACAGGTCAAATACTTGACGAATTATCCCTTTGACAGCATACGGGGATTCTGGCAGCGTGCTGTCTATAAATTCCGGAAAAAATTTCTGAATCATCCTGGAAATAAAGGCTGACAGACCTGAACGGGAAGCCTGCTATTTTTATGCATGAAGAACCATTTGCAAAATTTCCGGCCTGTGGTTGAATCTTCTGGCATTCAGGGGAAAATCAACCCCAGTTATATTCAACAACCTGATTGTCCAGTTTCCATCTTGAGGGAAGAGAATTGTCCAGCCAGTCCAGAGGCTCTCCAACGGGTTGAACGGCAGAGGCCTCATTAAAACACTGTTTGATAAATAGCTTTTGTTCAGCACCGAGGGCTTCAGGCTGGGCGGAGATGAAGAGAGGCGCACTGCTTCTGGCCAGCAGATCCATCCATTGTTTATTCTTGTCCCAGGGAACGGCGTTTGTCAAACCAACGCAATCCCCATCCGCCTGATAGAAATGCTTATGCTGCACCATGCGGAAACCCATGGAATTCACCCCCATCTTCCTGGTCCGGTTCCACTCCCTGCCACTCGTATCATCGCCTATCCGGTTCAATTCAAATTCCCCGGCCGATAAATGACTGACCGTATTGCAACCGATGAGGATCATATCTCCGGCAGCTTCGCGAATCGTCCGGTAAAGTTGCAAAACGATTTCTGCATTGGTTTTGGATGTATCATTGAAATGCCAGCCTGGCTGGGACATTTCCCCATCCATTTCAAAACCCCAGCGGCCGAAGATATCAAAAGAGGTATAGTCGTGTTTTACCATGTCAAACCCCCACTGGCTGTAGAGTTGAATCATTTTCCTGATACGCTGCAGATTTTCCCCGATCGTCGGATCCAGGATGGGGTTTTTTGAATCGTTCCTGTTGGCAATGGAAGGCGCCAGAAGGTTTTGGGAATCGTTATGGCGGGCACACAGGGGTCTTGTCCAAAGGCCCGGAAGCATGCCAAGCTGTTTAATGTCTGAAGCCAGTTTTTGCATGTCCCGGAACCTGTCATTGGGAACCATAAAATCGTCGCCCCAGCAACAATCATCCGGCAGAAGGGGCGACTTGAGTGCCCATCCGGCATCCACCACCGAGAAAGGCTTATTGGATGGATTGGAGGCCAGGGGCGCCAGCAGGGATGTATGCCGGAGTATCAAATCGGCTGAATTGTTGCCGTAGGCAAAATACCAGTCGTTGATACCATATACCGGCCGACTAGCCAATCGCGGGGCATCACACATCTGCTTGCAAAATCGCCGTACTGTCGCAAACGCATTCTCGCCAGGTTCATTTTTTGAGGTAACGATGGCTGCTGCCTGTAACGTCCTTATGCCCAGAATGACTCCGTCTCCTCCATTTCTTGTATCGAGGTTCAGCTCCAGACTCTTCTCTGTAACACGCCAGTAGGCCATCGTGTTGCATCCGGTTTTTACCCCAAAACAGGTTGTATGGTTTTCCATCTGCTCAACACAATACCAGGGCAATTTTTTTGTTGGCTTAACCGGTTCAAAACCGGCATCCCCATAAATACGTTCCCAATGGTCTCCTAAAACATGCACCTTCCCGGTAGTCGGGTAATTCCAGATAATCCTGAGCTCTTTGAGGGGAAACGACGGGGACTGCACGGATACGGAAACTGAGTTCTGGTAGCTCTTTAGCCTGACGACCAGATCCCGGTAGGTCCATGTTTCTTTGTCGGACGATTGCATGGCTGTATAGTCTTTGCCAGACAAAAAGCTGACAGCATCCGGCATCTGCATGAGGGGAGCATAGCTATCCGCCCCACGTATGCTGTCAGACAGCAGCAGCGACGAAAGGGATACACCTGAAAGTCTGATAAAATTTTTCCGGTTCAATTTTGGACTATTTTCAAAACAGCCATCACCTACATGATCTATTCAGATAAATGTACCGCAATCCGCCATAACATGGCCGGAAGAACCAGAGAACCGAAAAACCAAATATTGCTTTAATTTCCAGAGGCTGGGGAAGGCCCCTGGACAGGGGGTGTACCATAAGCGGACAATCCGGTTACCGGATCGCACAGCGGACCCCGTGGGAATATTGCAATTGAATGATTTTCAATTCGGATTTGGAATGGCATATTCATTGATGCCCCTATTGCACTTTCCTTGAGCAGGATTGCATTTTTCTCACTCATAACCAGAACCGGATGATAAAGAATTACCTCGTCACTGCCTTCAGAAATTTCAGGCACAATAAGATCTTTGCGTTTATCAATGTCCTGGGGATGTCCATCGGGGTCAGTGCCTCGCTGGTTATTTTTCTCATCGTTGAGTACGACTACAGTTTTGAGGGGTTCGAAAAAGACGGAGACCGGATCTTTCGGGTGGTAAGTGAAAATGCCTTCCAGGGTAATATTGGCCATACCCGTGGTGTACAGGCCCCCCTTGCAGATGCCGTACAAAAAGAAGTAACCGGTATCAGCCTTACCGTCGGTTTTCGGTATTACAGTCCAGATAAAGTCGTTTTGCAGGACGCAAAATCCGCCAAGCCGACATTATTCCGGGAACAAAAAGATATCATTTTCGCGGATCAAAACTATTTCCGGATGCTTCCCTACCGGTGGCTAGTTGGTTCATCCCAATCGGCGCTAAAGGATCCGAGCCAGGTTGTATTAAGTGAAAAGAGGGCAAAGGTTTATTTTCCTTCGCTGCCTTATTCCGAAATCCTTGGCCGGAGAATAAGATATGATGACAACCTGACTGCCCAGGTTTCGGGTATCGTTGAGGACCTTGACCGGCAGGGTAACACGGACTTCTCTTTTGAGGAATTTATTTCACTACAAACCATTCTTGGAAACCCGGCTGCCCGGAGCAAACTCTATTGGGATAGCTGGGGATCAACAACCAGCGATCAACAGCTTTACGTGGTGCTCACCCAGGGCAGCACGGTCGCCCATATCGAGTCGCAGTTAAAGGCCATAAACAAGAAGTATATGGGAGAGGACCAGAAGAAAAACCACTATACCTGGGATTACCGCCTGCAACCATTGAATGACATTCATTTTAACAGCCAGTATGGCAATTTCAATGGAAGAATAGCCAATAAAAAAACACTGATTGGCCTTGTCCTGATTGCGGTCTTTCTTCTCTTGCTGGGCAGCATCAATTTTATCAACCTGACGACAGCGCAGGCATCGCAAAGAGCAAAAGAAATCGGGGTCCGCAAGACAATGGGCAGCACCAAAGGGCAATTGATTTTCCAGTTTTTGAGTGAGACTTTTTTTGTTACACTGATGGCCACCCTGCTGTCGCTTCTGCTCACCCCGGTGCTGCTCAATGCCTTTAGTAAATTTATTCCGGAGGGCCTTCATTACTCCCTGCGTCAGCCTTCGATACTTCTCTTCCTGGCAGGGCTCCTGGTTGCAGTAACCTTTCTGGCCGGCTTTTATCCCGCCCTGGTTCTTTCCTCCTGGAATGCGCTGGCAGTGCTCAAAAATCAGGCTTATGGAAACGTGAACAGGAGCAGGAAGGCCTGGGTGAGACAAACCCTCACCGTCTCACAATTTATCATAGCCCAGTTTTTCATTATGGGGACCCTGCTGGTCAGTAAACAGATCCGGTATATGCTGAACAGGGACCTGGGGTTTAACAAGGAAGCCGTGCTGAGTTTCGGAACCCCACGTTCCGACACTTCGCGTACCCACCGGATGTTTTTGCTCGATGAGATCAGGAAAATTCCTGGCGTCCGGCTTGCTTCCATGGCCAATAATGTTCCATCTTCCGGCAACTGGTGGACAAGCATGATAGAATATAAAGAAGGAGGAAAGGATATTCAGACGTCTGTTGAACTCAAAACCGGTGATTCCAATTATATGCGGATCTTCCATATTCCCCTGCTGGCGGGGAGAGAACTGCTTCCCTCAGATACTACCAAGGAAATACTCATCAACGAAACTTACTTGCATATTCTCGGGTTTGTAAATCCCGGGGATGCCCTCGGTAAATCGTTATTATGGGATGGCAAAAATGTGCCAATCGTAGGTGTAATGAAGGACTTTCATGCGCACCCCCTGAACTTTGCCATCGGACCTATGGCCTTTTTCCAGTCTGCAGAAAACTGGCTTGATGTGATGGTTGCCATGCAAACCGGATCAGGTGTCAAAGCGTCGGCAGACCTAAAAAACGGCTGGCAGCCTACGATCGCCAGGATGGAAAAAGCATTCAACAAGGTTTATCCGGGGGAGGAATTCTCCTATAGTTTCCTTGAGGATGATATTGCCAATGCCTACAACAATCAGCAGAATATTTCCAGTCTGCTGAAATGGGCCTCCGGCCTGACCATATTCATCAGCTGCCTGGGACTGCTTGGTCTGGTGATTTTCATCACCAACCACCGAAATAAAGAAATCGGAGTGCGCAAAGTGCTGGGCGCCTCGGTAACGCAGATCGTTTCCATTCTCTCCAGGGATTTTGTAAAGCTGGTCATGATCGCATTTTTAATTGCCACTCCCGTGGCCTGGTGGGCCATGAACGAATGGCTTAATGGCTTTCCCTTCCGCACGACGATTTCCTGGTGGCTGTTCCCGCTCAGCGGGCTGACTATGGTTGCTATTTCCCTGATCACACTCAGCGTACAAACTATCCGGGCCGCTATGTCAAATCCGGTGGTATGTCTCAGGACAGAATAGCGGGGAAGATGCTGTACAGAGCTTCCTTGCCGGGAACTGGCGCCGCCCGGCCGGAGTTCACTGTTTGCGAACGATCAGTCCGGTTAGTGCAGGATCCCTGGAAATCTTATCCAGCACCGAAATAAAGATGTCCTGGACGTCCTGCTTTATCCGGGCATAATTCCTGAGGATATCCGCCGGCTCTACGGTTCGGATACAGGGAAGATCCTGAAAATTCATTTTTTCATACGCTGCTTTTTTTTCGTCCCGGAGAATCTTGCAGTGAAATGATTTGAGTTCAACCGGACAGGCGGGATTGTCAGCAATCAGTCCCACGAATTCACCTGAAGAAAGTCCCGATATGGTAGCCGGTGGAATCGACAGGTCAAGATGCTTTGACTTGTTGACGGATACATCAGAACTGCTGATGGACAGGCTTTGTCTGTCCTGAAGGATTTTGGGGAACCTTTCCGAAGCCACCCTGGCCGTTTCGCCGCTGACCTGTCCAAAAATGACATTGCCCGTCGCATTGAGAATGGTTTCCGCTTCTTCCCTGGAGTATGTCTTTTTAAGCATGCTAAAATCCTGAAGGGCCATCACCACCACAATATCATTGCTGCGGCCTGTCATCAATACTGTGTTGACGCTGGCCACCCGGATAGTACCAAATTCATCGTAGATGGTACTCGATTTGCATTTCCCTTTTTGGTTGATGATCTTGTTCATCCGGTCGCAGATCAGGGATATGACCGGGGCGAGGGCCTCTGATTTGATGGGGTCATTTCCAAGACAGACGATTTTGGGTATTTCCGGGTTATTGATATCCAGGGTGAAGTCGTTTCCCGACAGGATATAATAAAGCTGGGGAGAGGAAAGCCTGCCCATCGGAATCCGGGCGGAAGCAATCTGGCTTTCGACGGTTTCCATCACATCGCTAAGGTAAGCACTCAGAAAGGGGCTCACCAGTGCCTGTACTTCGGGCTCAATATTGAGCACCGTAAAAAGTTTATCATAGTCGAGTTGCAACAGCTCAATCACGTGAGGAAGTGTACAGAATTTACCTTTTTCGTAATTGCGCAGAAACCAGATCACGGCTGCCAGGAAATTGATCGGTGATTCCACAAAAAATTCTCCCTGCCTGCCAGCCCAGGTCTTGTTGATGCTCAGGAGCATGGTCTTGCTGGCTTCCATGGCATCCAGTATATCTGACATCATTTCCGGCAGAAGGGGATTGCAGCGGTGTGCCCGGTTGGGGTCTGAGAAGTTTACACAATAAAAACCAGATTCCCGCGGGTAACCCGCCCGATGCGTGAGAAAATGATTGTACGCAATCCTGGACAGATCGGGATATTTGAAATCATATATAAACATCGCAAATCCTTTTTCGATTTGCTGCCTGATGATATTTTCCACAATAAACCAGCTCTTGCCGCTGCCCGGGGAACCCATGACCAGAAGACCTCTTCTGGGATTGATGATATTGACCCAGCTTTTTCTTGTTTTTCCGCGTAGCCGGTAGGTGGCGGGAAGGTTGACGGAAAAATCGTTGACCAACAGTCTTTCCTCCTGGGGAAAGGTTTCGTTGGCCCGGTTAAAGTATTCACTACTCGTGATCCTGGTCCGGACAACGCGGGAAAGGAGTGTGCCTCCAGCCAGTACCAGTATATAGCCCGTTAGGGTGAGGAACATATACAGCAGGGCAAGCGCGCATATTCCCAGGTCAAGGAATATGCAGAAATAGCCGCCAAAGTAAATGACCAGCCCGATGCCCATCATGGCCAGTGCAGATCTGGCCCTCAGGTTTTCTTCCTTTTTCCCTTTAACGGCAAGAAGGGATATCAGGAGAAAACCTAGGGTGATCCACTTGGAGGTTTCAAACCGGTTAAACATCCCCGTTCTCGCAAGGAAGATCATGATTCGGTCCGACAGGGTCGCAGTGAGTCCCCATGAGGCAAATGCCTTACCACAGAAATAATAGAAATGTAAAAAAAGGACCAGGAAACTGAAAGCCCTGGTCAGGTCAATGATGCCTCTCAGGCCCTGTTCGTTCTCTCCTGTATGAATGGCCATAATCCCTCCTAGAGACGCAGTGTTAAATATTCCCGGCGTCTTCGCTTATCCTGCTCTTCAAATGGATATATGGGTCGACCCGGATTCTGAGGGGGAGAAATAAGGATTTCCGGAATGTTATACCTCAACTTTTCCCCTGCCATTTCCCCTTGGCGGACA
>Ga0318562_10000112_pt1 | contig 37080 bp, 30 predicted proteins | sample GRESIP066b5f18_FD_203688 | JGI IMG/M metagenome (GOLD analysis project Ga0318562, IMG submission 203688) | Tropical soil microbial communities from Luquillo Experimental Forest, Puerto Rico - GRE.SIPMG.066b5f18 | ecosystem: Environmental > Terrestrial > Soil > Tropical forest > Bulk soil... | reverse complement strand
AAGGTATTTTCAAGAACTTTCACTTTATCAATGAATACCTCGATAACCAGTTTTGGAATTATTGTTACCTCAATGCGGGGCTGGTCATCAATTTCAACGGCAAGAAATACATTTCCAAAAACGGTCTGCTTGATTTGCTGCAGCGCCGTACCAATGAGGACGAGCTCTGCTATCCCATTATTCACCTGAAAGGAGATGATATTGAGGCGGCCATCGCTCACAATAACGATTACGGGGAAGAGATTTTCAGTTTCGTCAACGGACAGTTCACAACCCAGGGAGGCACGCACCAGCAGGCGTTCCGCGAAGCATTTGTCAAAGTAGTCCGTGATTTCTATAAAAAGGATTATGACGCGGCCGATATACGCCAGAGTATTGTGGCTGCCATTTCGGTCCGGGTCGTGGAACCTGTCTTTGAATCGCAGACGAAAACAAAACTGGGCAGCCAGTTTGTGGTGGAGGGAGGAGCCAGCATGAAAAATTTTGTAAACGACTTTCTGGTCAGGGAGCTGGATAATTACCTTCATAAAAACCCTTCTGCGGCCGAGGCCCTCAAAAAGCGCATTGAACAAAGCGAGAAAGAGCGAAAGGAGCTGGCAGGTATTAAAAAGCTCGCCAATGAGAGGGCCAAGAAGGCCAACCTGCACAACAGGAAGCTTCGCGACTGCAGGTTTCATTACAATGATGAGCCTACTGGCAAAGACAAGGATGCCATCCTGGAGAAACAAAAAGAAAGTACCATTTTTATTACAGAAGGTGATTCTGCCAGCGGTTCAATAACCAAGGTGAGGAACGTCGAGACCCAGGCCGTATTCAGCTTGCGGGGTAAACCGCTGAACTGTTTCGGTCTGACAAAGAAAATTGTTTATGAAAACGAGGAATTCAACCTGCTGCAGCATGCCCTGAATATCGAGGATGGTATTGAAGGACTCAGGTACAACAATATTGTGATCGCTACAGATGCGGATGTGGATGGCATGCACATCCGGCTTTTGCTGATGACCTTTTTCTTGCAGTTCTTTCCGGATATTGTCAAGAACGGGCACGTATATGTATTGGATACCCCCCTGTTCAGGGTTCGAAACAAACAGGAGACCATATACTGTTATGATGAAACGGAAAAGCAGGTTGCTATCCGTAAACTGGGCAGTAAACCGGAGCTGACCCGGTTCAAGGGTCTTGGTGAGATATCGCCGGAAGAGTTCGCACGGTTCATTGGTCCGGATATGCGCGTGCAACCGGTGCTGATCATGCCGGAAACCCATATCCAGCAGATACTTGAATATTATATGGGCAAGAATACTCCTCAGCGCCAGGATTTTATCATTGGCAACCTGAGGGTGGAACTGGACCTCGTCGAGGAGGAAAAAAACACCTGACCAGTTTTCAACTGGATCGAATTACCCTGTCGTCTGTGACTTTTCTGCCCGGCAGCGATCATTCACGGACCGGTGAAAATTTTCAATGACCATGATTCATATTGTATTCCAACTTGACGACATCAGAGTCCTGAAAGAGGCCATGGTTCTGGATGACAGCATGCGGGGAGAAATTCTCCAGATTGTGGATGATTTTGCCGTTGGACCCATTGGGGCTACCTTCAGTGCGGAAGCCGTCGAAAACAGGAAGCAGTGGTGGCGAACCATTCTTGCAGGAGGTGACTATGACGGCATAGTCGATGATGGGAGTGTAAAAGATGATCAACGCACGGTAATGACCCTGTGTGAAAAGCTGGAGGCAGATCCGGGAGAAACCGTCTGGATATGGGCAGCCCAAAACAAGCATGATGTGTGTGGATATTACTGGCTGATCAGCCGGTTAAAAAATTTTGCGGGAAGGATATTTATCCTGTACCTGAATAATCTTCCTTTTATCAATACAAAAGGCCACATATTCTATCCGGATAACCTTTATGATATACCTCCCAAAGAATTTCTTAAGGCCAGGAAGCTGGCCAGGCCGGTGACCTTAAGTGAATTTGAAGTAGATCCGGATGAATGGGTGAGGCTGGGTAATGAAGACAAAGGGGTGCGTATCCTGGAAGGCGGAAAGAAACTCGTCCAATATGACTATGATTATTACGACGGGGAGCTGCTCGGCTTTATCACCAATGACTGGCAGAAAGCCAGCAAGGTGATCCATCATTTTTTAGCAAAAGCCAAGCAGATCACAGGCGATGCTTTTATACTGTGGCGGCTCAAACTGCTGATAGCAGCCGGGGGAGCAGATGTACAGGGTGAGCTGAGGAATATGAAGGATTTTGAAGTGAAATCAAGAGCAGCGGAGCCTGTTGCAGATCCCCTATCTTCATAAGTCAAATGGATGAAAAAAGTAGTTTCCCATTGCCTGGTACTGGCAGCCTCTGTCTGCCTAAACTTTGGGTCCGCATCCGGCCAGTCTGTTCCCGAAACCATCGATGAACTCCTGAAAGCCTATTCTTCCCAGGGAGTATTCAACGGTACGGCCCTTGTAGCCCAAAATGGAGTTATCCTGTTACAAAAAGGATACGGGTACAGGAACCTGAAAACCAGATCAGCACATGACAGCAGTTCTGTTTTCCAAGTAAGTTCACTTACCAAACAATTCACGGCGGTCATCATTTTACAACTGCAGGAAAAAAAATTGCTTTCTGTCCAGGATAAGGTTTCAAAATACCTGACTGACTTTCCCGGCGGAGACCAGATCACCATTGACCACCTGCTGACACATAGCTCAGGTTTGGTTAACTATACGGATGATACCTCCTTTGTGCGCAGGGGATGGGTCAGGCAGATTGGCCGGGACAGTCTCCTGGGTTTTTTTGAAAACAAACCGCTTGAATTCATGCCTGGTCAGGATTTCCGTTTTTCTAATTCAGGCTATCTCCTCCTGGGATATATCATTGAAAAAATCACCGGTAAATCTTATTACCAGGTCATCAGGGAAGAGATCTTCGAACCACTGGGGATGACTCATTCCGGTTTCGATTTCAGAAGAGTTCCGGATAATAAAAAATCGATGGGGAATCTGGCCATTTCAGGGACCATTGCCGATTCAACGTTATTGTTTGCGGCCGGGGCCATGTATTCCACTGCTGCTGATTTATACAGGTGGAACCAGGCGTTGTGGAGCGGCAGGCTGCTTACCGATTCTTCTCTGCAAAGGGCTTTTACTCCGAAAAAGGGCAAGTATGGATATGGTTGGTTCATAGATTCAACCTATGGAAACAAGATCCTGATGCATGAAGGGGGGATCCTGGATTTTGTGAGCTTTATGGCAGTTGTGCCCGCGAACCAAACCTGTATAATCTTACTGGACAATAACCAGTCACAGGCCCTGGCAAAGATCGGGGAGGACATTTATTCCCTTTTAAATGACCAGGCCATCGAATGGCCAAGGACCAGGCCAGTTGTTCATGTCGATGCAACCGTTCTCAAACAATACGTTGGGTCATACCAGTTCTCACAGGATTTCAGGATCACCATTACCCTTGAAGGGGGTCATCTTGTAGCACAACCAACTGGTCAGGGCAAAGTTGAATTGTTTCCTGAAAAGAATGACCTATTCTTTACAAAAGTTCTGGTCACGGAGCTCGAGTTTTCCAGAGATATCCATGGCAAAGTGAGCCAGCTGGTCTTGTATCAGGGGGATAGCCGGATACAGGGTCAAAAGACCAAATAGATATGGACCTGTCGGGAGTATCCGGAAATTCCGGATTGAATTTTTTCCCGGGAGCGGCAATGACATATTTTCTTGATCTTTACATCCGCTGGTGGCTAGACTGGCATCCCGTGACAGGCTGGCCCGGACGATCTCCGGTACCGGTTGCTATCCATGCGGCGTTTGAAATCGCTTATTTTAAGAGAACCTCGAAATATTTATCTATAGAATGGCAAAGAACAAAACAGCATCGGCTGACTTGCATCAGGGCGAATCCGGTATAACAGGGCAGTACAAGAACTGGTTTCTCGATTATGCCTCCTATGTTATTCTGGAAAGAGCGGTTCCCGCTGTGGAAGACGGATTAAAGCCTGTTCAACGCAGGATACTCCATGCCATGAAGGAAATGGATGACGGGCGGTTCAATAAAGTGGCCAATATCATTGGTCAGTCCATGCAATTCCATCCGCACGGGGACGCTTCTATCGGGGAAGCCATTGTCCACATGGGCCAGAAAGATCTCCTTATAGAAACGCAGGGAAACTGGGGGGATATCCGGACCGGTGACGAAGCAGCGGCACCCCGGTACATCGAAGCCAGGCTGAGCAAGTTTGCCCTGGATGTGGCATTCAACGCCAAGACCACGGAATGGCAACTGAGTTATGATGGCAGAAAAAATGAACCTGTCACCCTGCCGATGAAATTTCCGATGCTCCTGGCCCACGGTGCCGAGGGGATTGCGGTAGGCCTGGCAACTAAAATTCTCCCCCACAATTTTTGCGAGCTGTGTGAGGCATCGGTCAAAGCCCTCCGCGGAAAGAAGTTTGAACTGTATCCGGATTTCCAGACTGCAGGAATGGTTGACGTGACCAGTTACAATGAGGGGAGACGTGGGGGAAAAATCAGGGTTAGGTCACATATTGAGGAACTTGACAAGAAGACCCTGATCATCCGGGATGTACCTTACGGGACCACCAGCACCCAGCTCATTGATTCCATCATTCGGGCAAATGAACAGGGGAAAATCAAAATCAAAAAAGTTACCGACAATACCGCGGCAGAGGTCGAAATTCAGGTAGACCTGGCTCCAGGTATTTCTCCCGACATCACCATTGACGCTTTGTACGCATTTACAGATTGTGAAATCAGTATTTCTCCGAACGCATGCGTGATCAAGGAGGAAAAACCGGAGTTTCCCGGTGTGAGCGAACTGCTGAAGGCCTCGGCCGAAAACACCAAGGAACTGCTCCGGATGGAACTGGAGATACGACTTAAGGAATTGCAGGATAAATGGCACTACACATCCCTGGAAAAAATATTCTTTGAAGAGAAGATATATAAGGAACTGGAGAAAAAACATGAGACCTGGGAAAAGGTTCTTTCCGCCATTGCCAAGGCGTTTGAGCCTTTCCGTAAGCAATTGAAAAGGGATATCAGCCGGGAAGATATCATCAAACTGACCGAAAAACCGGTCAGGCGCATCTATAAACTGGATATTGAGGAGCTCAATACCCAGATCAGGAACCTGGAAGCAGAAATCAAGCAGGTAAAATACAACCTGAATAACCTGGTCGATTTTGCTGTCGCCTACTATGAAGAGTTGCTCAAAAAGTACGGAAAGGGCCGTGAACGCAAAACGGAAATCAAACTCTTTGAGGCCATCCAGGCTAAACAGGTCGCCATAGCCAATACCAAATTATACGTTAACCGGGAGGATGGATTTATCGGGACCGGTTTGAAAAAGGACGAACTGGTTACGGATTGTTCGGACCTGGATGACATCGTCGCCTTTACCAAGTCGGGAAAAATGAAGGTCGTCAAGGTCGCGGACAAAACATTTATTGGTAAGGACATTATCCATGTTGCCGTTTTCAGGAAAAATGACGAAAGGACGACCTACAATATGATCTATACGGACGGGAAAAGCGGAATCAGTTATGCAAAAAGATTCAATGTAACTGGTGTCACGCGCGATAAGGAATACAACCTGGCCAAGGAAGAAGAGAAAAGCAAGGTGCATTATTTCTCCGCCAATCCAAACGGGGAAGCAGAAGTGGTCCGGGTTGTCCTGAGTCCAAGCTCCACGGCAAGGAACAAAGAATTTGACTTTTACTTTGAAACGCTGGAAATCAAAAACCGGAGCAGCATCGGAAATCAGGTCACCAAATATCCCATCCGGTCAGTCCGGTTCAAGGAAGCCGGAAAGGCCACTCTTAGTGGTCGGAAGATCTGGTTTGACGATACTTTTGGCAGGCTTAACACGGAGGAAAAAGGACAATATCTCGGCAATTTTGATGCCGAGGATAAGATCCTGGTTATTTACCACGATGGCAATTATGAAATAACCGACCAGGAACTCACGCAGCGTATTGAGGCGGAGAAGGTGCTGCTGATCGAAAAATTCGATCCTGAAAAAATCATAACTGCAGTATACCTGGAAAATGACAAATTGCAATTCAACATAAAGAGATTTAAAATCGAAACAACCACCTTGCACAGTAAGTTTTTCTTTATAAAGGAAGGGGACGGCAACAGACTCGAGACAGTCACCACCGCCCGGGAACCCGTCCTTATCGTTCAGTCGGGGAGGGGTTCACAGATCCGAAAGACCAAATTCAAAGTCGAAAAACTGGTGGAAGTGATGGGATGGAAAGCAGTCGGAGCAAAGCTTGCCGACTACAGCAAAACCCTCGAAATGGAGTGGGAAGAAAAAAAAGGGAATGGGAAACAACCCGAACTATTCTGACGTTTCGAGGATCATGAGGCCTGACGGAAGGACTGGCTGCTGAATCAGGAGGAGGCCAGCCGGCGGAAGGCTGCCGGAGGGGAATATTTCTCATCAGGGTCCGGACCCCGATCCATTTTGCTGATCCATCATTAAAAATCATGTAAAAACAGCAAACAGAAATCTTCAAACGGACAGGGGATATAGTCATCCGGCGTCACTGGTCTTGCCCTGAGGCCGGCGGCATGTCTGTCCGGTGGTACGCTCTGGATGAACTCAGCTTTTACAGGTTTAATTCCCGGGCATGGGATGGATTGACCCCGGGTATCCTCCCGCAATAGTCAGCTTTCTGCAATATTTCCCTCATTAAGTAGTTTTTATCCTGGTCTGTCCTTTAAAATCCAATTATCCATCCGGCTATGATGCGCTCTGGCAAAAAGTATATCCCGTATATCCTGTGGTTTTGCTGGTTGCATCCGGTCAGCCTTCCCTGTTTATCCCAGGTGCAGACAGCCCGGCATGTGGTGATCAACAGCAATTGCCATGGATATTATGAGTACCTTCCTCAGGGATACCAGCCAGGCGGCCCATTATTTCCCCTACTGGTATTCATCCATGGCCTCAGCCAGCTTGGAAACGGGAATTCGCAACTGTCTGCTGTATTATGGGCTGGCCCGCCTCTTCTGATCAACCAGGGCCAGTTTCCGGATTCTTTCACAGTCGGCAACCAGTCATTCAAGTTCATCGTGATATCCCCACAGTTCATCGCCTGGCCGGCTCCCGGAGACGTTGATTCGGTCATCAGCTATGCTCTGTCCAGTTACCAGGCTGATCCCACCCGGGTTTACCTGAGCGGCATGAGCATGGGCGGAGGTGCTGTCTGGGATTACGCAAGTGATACAGCAACCAATTTTGTGAGCCGCCTGGCTGCCATTGTGCCGGTCTGTGGTGCATCTTATCCGGATACGGCAAAGGCCAGGGTAATGGCAAGTGCCAATCTACCGGTCTGGGCCACCCACAATCAAAATGATCCCACCGTCCCCTCCCTGGCTACTACTGAATATGTCAATTGGATGAACCTGGCACCCGCTCCCAGTCCCAAGGCCATGATGACCTTGTTTCCCTCCAATCAGCATGATGCCTGGACACAGACCTATGACCCTGGTTTTACCCAAAACGGGCTCAATATATACCAATGGATGCTTCAGTATTCGGCCAGAAACCCATCGGGCACCCTTCCGGTTATATTGGGGACTTACCGTGCAGATCTGACTGCAGCAGACCATGTCCTCCTGAAATGGAACACTTCGGCTGAGGATAACTGTCAGTACTACTCTATCGCACGAAGAGGGGACTCCGGCGTGTTCAGGGAACTGGCAAGGGTACCTGCGTCGAACCTTTCGACCGGAAGCTCATATTCTTACATGGATGAAAGCCCTCAGGAAGGTACCAATTTCTACAGGCTCTCCCAGACGGACCTGGACGGTAAGAAGGTTTACCTGGGGATCAGGGAAATCGTGGTTTCCAACTCGGATAACCACAATCAAAGCCTGGTTGTCTATCCCAACCCCGCCAGGAATTTTGTCATCCTTCACCTGAATCTTCCCGAATCCGGACCATACCTGGCAAGGATCGTGGGGACAGACGGGAGTGTAAAGAAAACAATATACTTCACCAAACAGAGCCGGACCTGTGACGAAACTATATCCCTGCAGTCCCTGTCGGCCGGAATCTATTTCCTGGAAATTTCGGGAAAACAGTCTAAATATACCGAGACCCTGTTTAAGCAGTAAACTCCCTCATCACCTGTGGCGCCTTATCTGCGGAATATTTTCACGGTCTGCGGATTATTGCAGGAGGAAACCTTTCCTACCTAATTTTGACTGCTTATGTTTGTCCGCTGAAGCGCCTTGAAGAGTGCAGGGTTGAATCTGCTAACCCATTAACCAAGGATAATTTCAGATCATGGGTATACGGTTCAGAAAAGCCGAGGAAGCAGATGTTCCGGAAATGGCAAGGATCCGGGCATCCAGCCGGGGGACGGTTCCCTACTGGAATGAACGGATACTCGCCTATCTCCATGGAGATCTTCATCCGAAGGAGGCCCTTCCTTCTAGGATAGCATTCCTCGCGGAGATGAGCGGGGGGACAATAGCCGGTTTGATCGCCGGACACCTGACCAGGAGGTTCGGATGCGAGGGTGAACTGGAATGGATTGACGTGGTCGCAGAATACCGCAGGCAGGGCATCGCTTCCGGCCTGCTCCGGCAACTGGCCGGATGGTTCGTTTTTGAAAAAGGATTCAGAATCTGTGTTGATGTGGATCCTGCCAACCTTTCAGCAAGAAAGTTTTACAGACATCATGGAGCAGTTGAGCTGAATAAATATTGGATGCTCTGGGAGGACATAAGCATCGTGCTGAAAGCGCCTCCGCGGTAAGAAATGTGTTTCCTTCATTTCAGATTCCTCCGGTATCCCGGGAAAAAACTCCAAACCTGTTTTTCATTTTGTTTTCTGCGCCGGCTTTGCTGCCTAAGCGATCAGATATTTTGGTCAATCCGTTCCTATCGCTTAATCTGGTCATGATTCTGATTCTGCGGACAAATCTCCGGTTCGTGCGCGGGTTGTTTCCAAAAGAAAAGGTTTCTGACCAATAACCCATTGCCGCCCTTTCCTTCCCCATTGGGAAGGGTCCTGCTATATCCGGGAAGACCTGATCCACCCGGCACCAGTGGCAACATCCGGTTAAAGTCTGTTACCGGAACAGCAAAAACTTTTTGATTTCCCAGCAGGGATGAAGAAAAAGAAAGACAGATTTAATGTAGCTTTTGATCAAAATTGCCGGATCAGGGAACGGCCAAGGGATAACGGAGGCGGAGGGGTGAATTTTATCCTGACCCATCCTTCTGGGCTCGAGCCTACATACTGGCGTGCAGATAGTCTTTTAACTGTGATATGGTCTCTTGCTGGGTAAGAATGGTCTCCCTGACCAGATCATTGATCGAAACGATTCCACACAACTTGTTGTTTTCAAAAACCGGCAGGTACCGGATATTTTTTTCGGACATAAGCTGCATGCAATACTCAATGCTGTCTGAAGGATTTACAGAAGGCAGATCATGTGACATAATTTCAGATACTTTAGTATCCGTGGAGGACTTTCCCTTAAGTATCACCTTTCTCGAATAATCTCTTTCAGTCATGATACCCATGTACTGCTCATTATCCATGACCATCACGGAACCAATATTCTGGTCTGCCATGATCTTTAGTGCGTCCAGAACCGAGGTGTTAGGTGTTACCGAGGTAATTCTTCTTCCTTTATGAAAGAAAATATCGGATACTTTTTTCATACTGAATTTTTTAATGAGCAATCGTTGGTTGTAATTTACAACTTTTGAAAGTAAATTCAAATTTATAGATCAAGGTGAATTTTTGTAGTTTAAGTTATTGATTTATATTAATTTGAAAACCTTGATTCAAAAAAAAGATGAACTGGCATTGCTCATGCTGCAGATCATTCCGGGTTGAACGAGCGGGATGGCAAAATCGAAAAAGCGGCTAGTCGGATTTACTATGGGAGCCTTCTATCGGATTTTCTCTATCCCCAGGCGAAAAATTATCCACGTCTGAAAACCAAACCATGGGCTCCAACGTATTCCAATAAAAGGAAGCGCCGCACTAATAAGCAAGAACGGCTGGATGGGTCACCCGGTTCTTATACGCCATCCGGGAAAAGTCCGTTCAAACCTTATCACATTAAGAGAGACCAGTTAGTATGATGCGGGACCCCGGTATTACCGGGGTCTTTTTATTTCTACCAGCACCATGGGACAGGGATAGGGTGGGCCCGTGACTATTCGGAAACTTTCGTGTATTTCTGCATTATATTCTACCATTCATCACAATATTTGTACTTAATTCTGTTTTTTGGTAAATTTACAGAAAAAAGAATGCGAGCTGATCTCGACCCCACTGACCTGTATATTCTTTCCCAGATGCAGGAAAATGCGCGGATTTCCAACGCTGAACTGGCCAGGGAACTCGACATGGCTCCATCGGCAGTCCTGGAGCGGGTTAAAAAACTGGAACAGAAGAAAGTGATCACGGGTTACTGGACGGGGATTAACCCTGAATCGGTGCATCAGGGACTGTTGGCCTTTATTTTTATCAGGGCTTCCGATGGTCTTGGTTCAAGCCAGTCCGGGCTGGCCCTTGCCAAAATTCCGGAGGTGCAGGAAGTACATCACATAGCCGGAGAGGATTGCTACCTGGTCAAGGTGAGAACGTCCGACTCGGCCTCGCTGATGGCCCTGATGCGGAACAAATTCAGCAAAATAACCAACATCCACTCTACCAAAACAACGATTGTTCTGCAGACTTTGAAAGAGGAGCAACTATTGGTTATACCGAAAAAGTAATTTATGAAGGGCTTGAAACAAGGAAGCGCTTCCACATTTAAGGTTGTGCTGGCTTTCGCAATAGTTTACCTGGTCTGGGGGTCCACCTACCTGTTCATTCGTTTAGCGATCCTTCATATTCCCGCCCTGCTCATGGCGGGTATGCGTTTTTTTACTGCGGGGCTCCTGCTGATAACCTGGTGCCGGTTGAGAGGGGAAAAAGTATTTGTCAAAGAAAGTATACGACCGGCAGTCGTGAGTGGTCTGCTCCTGCTGTTTTTTGGGAATGGCGCTGTCGTATGGGGTGAACAGTTTCTCCCAAGCTCTTTTGTGGCGGTTTTGACGGCTGCTTCCCCTGTTTGGTTTATTCTGCTGGACAAACGCAACTGGACCATAAATTTTCGCAACCGAGAAACGGTCATTGGGCTGGTAACGGGTTTTGCCGGAGTCCTTCTTCTGTTCAGTGAGAGCGCATCAAAAGCATTGCATACCGGTGGAAACGGATACCAGCTGGGGGCGATCGGAATCCTCGTAGTGGGTGCGGCATCCTGGGCAGGCGGATCCCTCTACTCAAAATATAATACGACGGAAGGTTCGCATTCGGTTGTAACAGCCTGGCAGATGATTTCCGCAGGTGCCGCATTTTTTCTGGTCAGTAGCCTTATGGGGGAATGGAATTCCTTTCACTGGCAGGATATTCCCAGTGGATCCTGGTTCTCCCTTGCCTATCTGATCAGCTTTGGCTCCCTGGCGGGCTACAGCGCCTATACATGGTTGTTACAGGTAAGACCTGCCACCCAGGTAAGTACGCATGCCTATGTAAATCCAACGGTCGCCGTTATCCTGGGGGTTTCAGTTGCAGGTGAATCTTTGACTGCCCTGCAATGGGTAGGCCTCACCATTATCCTGGGCAGTGTTCTGCTAATCAACCTATCTAAATACAGGAAACTTCAGCAGCCGGATTTTTCTGAGCAAACAGAGCAACTTGCCTGTAAGGCGTAGTTTGTCAGGCTGCCTTAAAGGCAAAACCAAACTTGCTACCTTCCCCGACACGACTTTGTACCCAGATGGTGCCTCCCTGGGCTTCAATGAATTCTTTGGAAATGGCAAGACCAAGACCCGTTCCGCTTCTCTCGTGTGTGCCAGGAACCTTGAAATACCGGTCAAAGATCCTGGGAAGATACTTTTCGTCGATTCCTTTGCCATGATCAAGAACCAGGAACTCTACCGACCTGTCCTTCTGGTAGACTGCCACCGTAATTGAACTTCCTTCCGGTGAAAACTTGATGGCATTGGTCAGGAAATTGATCAGCACCCACGTGCTTTTTTCAGTATCGGCGTTAATGGTAGGAAGGGAATCATCTACATGAATATCCAGGCTGATGTTCTTCTGCTGGGCCTGGAACTGCACAGCCTGAAGAGCCTGTTCGACAATGGTAACGGGATGGGTGGACTGCAATTTCAGCTGGATCTTACCGGTTTCCACCTGGGCCATGTTCAACAATTCTCCAGTGATCTTCAGCAGCCTGTCCGCATCATCACGAATGCTTTGGATCAATTCATTCTGTTCATTGGTAAGTGATCCAATCCGGCCGTCTCCCAGTAGCTGCGCGCTCATCTTGATGGAAGATATCGGGGTTTTCAGTTCGTGTGAAACGGTTGCGATAAAATTGGTCTTTGCCTCATTCAGTTCATGAAAAGGAGTAATGTTGCGCAGCACGATAACCTGGCCGATCACCTGATCATTGTTTGTCACATTGAGGACGTCCTTGCTGAAGTAGCTTTCTTTTCGGTCTGCATATATCTTAAGATCTTTTTCCCCCTCCCCGACCTGCAGCAGGGTTCGCATCAGGTCGTTTTTCACCGCAATGTCGGCAGCATACTGGCCGATGATCTCCTTCTCCTTCAGTCCAAGCAGTTTTTCAGCCACGGCATTGAGAAATAGTATATTCCTGTTGCTGTCCAGGCCGATGATGCCGTCCTTCATCTGGTTGATGATGGTCTCTATCCTGCTTTTTTCAAATTTGATCTGGGAAAGATTGCTGTTCTCGTATTCATCCAGTCGCTCCGCCATGTTGTTAAACGCTGCAGCCAGATCACCAAACTCATCGTTCTGTCTCAGGAAAATCCTTTTTTTATAATTCTTATTGGCAATTTCCTTGATCCCTTCCGCAAGGCTGCTTATGGGATTGGAGATGATGCCCGGCAGGTTGAAAATGAAGGTGAATGCAATCAGGGTCAGGATGGTAAAAATCACATTGAGCCAGAGCTTTGCATTTTCTGCTGTTTTCTGGGCCACCGCATTTTTCCTGAGAATGGCCATCTCGTTCAGATCCTGAATCCGTATCAGGGATTTTCTGATCTCCGGGTAATTGGAGGAATCTCCGGGATTAACGAGCAGTTCATTGAAATCCTTGCGCAGTTCCTGCGTGGCTTCCTTTTCTCCAATTTCCGTAATATTGGCTTCCTGCTTTCTCAGGTTATCTTCAAAGACCAGCGCTGCATTCTTTTGGGTCTTGATATTTTCAAGGGCCTTCAGCATTTCGTTGGAGTACAGCAGGGATTCATGGTTGTTTTTCAGGACCAGGTTGGCTTCCCTGCTGAGGCGGTCGATATTTACAATACCTAGGATGCCAAACAGGACAATCACCACAAAGAGGAAGACCAGTCCCAGGGACAACTTGGTTTTTAGGCGCATGCTCATATCATGATAAAATTACTATGTCTATGTCTGCTGCCGACAATTTATTCAGTAGCTGGTTAAACACGGCCGTGCTCATGATGACGTTGAAAAGGTTCATATGCGGTTTGCCTATGCAAATGGTCGTGATTCCTTTTTGCTCGGCAAATTCAATAATGCCTTTCGCAATATTGCTGTTCTTGGTCTTAATCACTTCAGCCCCCAGTTCGGTAGCCAGCTTGAAATTATTGATCAGGTGCCGTTGGGCAGCCAGGCCGATCTTATTTCCGTCTTCCCGCGGGGTCTGTACGTAGAGGACAAACCATTTGGAATTGTAGTAAGTGGCCAGCCTTGCCGTTTTCCGGATGACTTTACGGGCAATTTCATGGTTACTGGAGATGCTGGCTACGAACCGTTCGGTCCTCAGGTGAGCGTTTCTCGGCAACTCTGATTCAATCTTTCTTTCCACCTGGGTGGCTACTTCCTTCAAGGCAAGTTCCCTCAACTGAAGAATTTTTTCGGATTGAAAAAAGTTCTTCATGGCGATTTCAATCTTGTCCGGGGTATAAATTTTGCCTTCCTTGAGCCTGGTAACCAGTTCGTCTGCCGTAAGATCGATGTTAACCACTTCATCGGCTTCCTTTAGAACACTGTCCGGAATACGCTCCGCCACGTCAATACCGGTAATTTCCATTACTTCCTCATTCAGGCTTTCGATATGCTGGATATTGACTGCGCTGATCACGTTGATGCCGGCATCAAGGATTTCCATCACATCCTGCCAGCGCTTTTCATTCTTGCTGCCTTCAATATTGGTATGCGCAAGTTCATCGATCACCACCACTTCAGGATGGAGGTTGAGAATGGCCTGCACATCCATTTCATCCAGCTCCTTTCCTTTGTAAAACAGGTTTCTTCGGGGAATTACAGGCAGGCCTTCCAGGAGGTCCTGGGTTTCTTTTCTTTTGTGGGTTTCAATATATCCAATCTTTATGTCAACGCCATTTCTCAGTAAGGTATGGGCTTCCTGCAACATGCGAAAGGTTTTCCCCACCCCGGCACTCATCCCTATATATATTTTGAACTTTCCACGTCTTGATTTGCGGATTAGTTCCAGGAAATGCTGAACATTTTGATCTTTATCAGGCATGAAGCTGAATTCCGAATTATGATGAAGAACCATTTCGGCAACTGCAGAGAAAGGACTGGCTAAACAAAGCCGTTCATTTCCTCACGGTTGCCTTACTTTAACTGGTCCAGACTGACATTGAGTTTCAACACATTTACCTTTTCTGTTCCCAATACCCACATCAGGGGTTTGTCTATATTCCTTTCCACGATGGCCCGGACTCTGTCCTCCGTAAGATGCCTGGCCATGGCGACTCTCGGAATCTGGACGTAGGCAGCTTCGGGTGAAAGGTCGGGATCCAATCCGCTACCGGAGGCAGTTACCAGTTCGGATGGAACATTGCCCCTTCCGACAGCCGGATTGTGCACAAGAAAACTGTCAATCCGGTCGCTGACTGATTTCAGGTATTCGGCATTGCTCGTTGCCTTGTTGCTGCCGCCACTTCCGGCCGCATTGAATCCGACTGCAGAGGGCCTGGTCCAGAAATATCTGTCCTGGGAGAAGGCCTGACCTTCCAGGGCAAAGCCTACTGTTTTTCCATTCATCTGGACAGTTTCTCCTTCCCCTCTCTCAGGGCCAAACTGGGCTATCCCCCAGATCAGCAGGGAGTAAAGACCCAAGAAAAAAACAATGCAGATCAGGGTTAGTTTAAGAGGCGGCAAGATAAGTTGTTTCATACTCAATATTTTTTAAAACCAAAGGGAGACCAGCAGGTCAAGGAGTTTTATTCCAACAAAAGGAACCAGTATTCCGCCGAAGCCATAGATCAGCAAGTTCCTTCTCAGCAGGGCGCTGGCTCCGATTGGCTTGTAGGCGACGCCTCTGAGTGCCAGGGGAATCAGCATCGGAATGATGATTGCATTAAAAATGACTGCCGACAGTATGGCACTCTCCGGACTGTGCAGTTTCATGATGTTCAAGGATTGTAGTCCCGGTATCGATACGATGAAAAGGGCAGGAACGATGGCAAAATATTTGGCGACGTCGTTGGCAATAGAAAAGGTGGTAAGGGTCCCCCGGGTCATCAGCAGTTGTTTACCAATCTCCACGATTTCAATCAGCTTGGTGGGATCGTTATCCAGATCCACCATATTGCCAGCTTCCTTGGCAGCCTGTGTACCGCTGTTCATTGCTACACCCACATCCGCCTGGGCCAGGGCAGGAGCATCATTGGTACCGTCACCCATCATGGCCACCAGTTTGCCATTCTGCTGCTCCTTGCGTATATAGTTCATCTTATCTTCCGGTTTCGCCTCTGCGATGAAATCGTCCACCCCGGCCTTTTCTGCAATATACTTTGCCGTGAGTGGGTTATCACCAGTCACCATCACTGTTTTGACACCCATTTTCCTGAGGCGCTCGAACCGTTCCTGGATGCCCGTTTTGATGATATCCTGCAGTTCAATGACCCCGATGGCCGAATTGTTGCTGCTGACCACCAGGGGTGTACCTCCGTCAGCAGCAATCTCCCTGACTTTCATTGAAATTTTTTCAGGGATGCTGCCTCCGGCCCTCTCCACCCGGTTGCGAATGGCGTCGTATGCGCCCTTGCGTATATGCAGGCCGTTGAAGTCCAGACCGCTGCTTCTCGTCTCCGCGGTAAATGCTACAAAATGGGCTTTCTCCTTCTGAATGGTTGGCCTTTTGAATCCTTTGGCTTCAGCCAGTTCAATGATGGATTTCCCTTCCGGTGTTTCATCTGCCAGAGAGGCCAGCATGCAGGTTTCGGCAAACATACCGTCATCAACCTGGGAATCCGGCCAGAAGTGGGTTGCCTTCCTGTTTCCAATGGTAATCGTCCCGGTCTTGTCGAGCAGGAGGGTATCCAGGTCACCAGCAGTCTCCACGGCCTTGCCGCTCTTGGTGATCACATTTGCACGCAGGGCCCTGTCCATACCTGCAATGCCGATGGCCGATAACAAACCGCCGATGGTGGTCGGAATGAGGCAGACAAATAAGGAAATAAAAGCAGCAATCGTTATGTGGGTATGCGCATAGTCCCCGTATGGTTTCAGAGTGACGCATACTATGATAAATATGATTGTAAAACCGGCCAGCAGGATGGTCAGCGCAATTTCATTCGGCGTCTTTTGTCTCGATGCGCCTTCCACCAGGGCAATCATCTTGTCCAGAAAACTTTCCCCGGGATCTGTTGTTACCTTTACCTTGATCTTGTCACTGAGAACTTTAGTCCCCCCGGTTACTGAAGATTTGTCACCTCCCGCTTCCCGGATTACCGGAGCACTTTCTCCCGTTATGGCGCTTTCATCGATCGTGGCCAGGCCTTCAACGATTTCCCCATCCATCGGAACAATGTCTCCCGCTTCACAAATGAACACATCCCCTTTCTTTAAAGTGGATGATGGAACGATCTTGACTTCATCCACAAATATTTCTCCAACGGGGAAGACCTTTTTGGCCGGTGTGTCCTCCCTTGTCTTGCGCAGGCTGTCCGCCTGGGCTTTGCCCCTTGCCTCTGCGATTGCCTCTGCAAAATTGGCAAACAAAATGGTAACCAGCAGGACGATAAAAACCAAAAAATTGTATGCCAGGCTTCCCTGGGATTTTTCACCGGCCAGAATCCATGCGCAGACAATGGCCATCACCAGGGTCCCGATTTCAACCGTAAACATCACCGGGTTATGGATCAGGATGGAAGGGTTCAGTTTCACAAAGGATTGTTTAAGGGCTTCCTTCACGAGGCCAGGCTCAAACAATCTATTGGCTTTTTTGTGCTTTGACATAGGTGAAAATTTATTTCATACTAAAAAACTCTGCGATCGGGCCGAGGGCCAGTGCGGGGAAAAAAGACAGGGCGGCAACGATGATCATGACCGCATAGACCATAATTCCGAAAGTGCCTGTATCCGTTTTCAGGGTCCCTGCACTTTCAGGAATATACTTTTTCCTGGCCAGAATGCCTGATATGGCAACCGGGCCAATGATGGGCAGGAACCTGGACAATAACATGACCAGGCCACAGGTAATATTCCAGTAGACAGAAGGAGTATCTCCCAGTCCTTCAAACCCCGAACCGTTGTTGGCAGAAGAAGAGCTGTACTCATACAGCATTTCTGAAAATCCATGGAATCCGGGATTATTCAGCCAACTGGCCTTTCCGGCAGGATCGTGGGAGAATAAATAGGAAGACAGTGCGGTAAAAGAAAGAATCAGGAATGTATGGAGAAGGGCAATAATGGTAGCGATCTTCATCTCTCTTGCCTCTATTTTTTTTCCCAGGAATTCCGGGGTCCTTCCAACCATCAGTCCGCTTATAAAAACCGCAATAATGATGAATATGTAAAAATTCAGGAACCCGACACCAACCCCCCCGTAAAAGGAATTGATCATCATTCCCATCATGGCAAACATGCCCGTCAGCGGAGTAAAGCTGTCATGCATGGCGTTGACTGACCCATTGGATGTAACCGTTGTCGTTATACCCCAGTACGCGGAGGCTGCCGATCCGAACCTGACTTCCTTGCCCTCCATACTCCCGAGGTTCTGGGCAATGCTCAAGGCCTTGATGGCAGGGTTTCCTTTCATCTCAAAGTAAATGGATGGAATAACAAAGAGCAGGAATCCGACAGTCATCACCCCAAAAACCATCCAGGCCAGTTTTCTCCTCTTCAAGATATGCCCCATGGCAAACACCATGGCAATGGGTATAAGCAGGATTGAAATATTTTCCAGAATATTGGTAAAGTAGCTCGGGTTCTCGAAAGGATGCGCCGAATTGGCCCCGAAAAATCCACCCCCGTTAGTACCCAACTGTTTGATGGCGATCATGGCTGCTGCTGGACCCCTGCTTACCTGGACCGTATCCCCCTGCAGGGAAATAAATTGCTGTTTCCCCTTGAAGGTCATAGGGGTACCGCTGAAAACAAGGGCGATGGCCAGTACCAGGGAAAGGGGAAATAAAATCCTTGTGCAGGATTTGACAAAATAATTATAAAAATTGCCGAGTTTTTCTGTACTTCTTTCCTTCATAGCGTTGAATACCACCGCGCATGCTGCCATTCCGGCCCCGGCACTGATAAACTGAAAAAGCATCAGGACCAGCTGGCCCAGGTAGGAAACACCGGATTCGCCAGAATAATGCTGGAGGTTGGTATTGGAAATAAAACTCACTCCTGTATTGAATGCGGTGTCAGCAGACATGGAAGGATTCCCGTCCGGATTCAGGGGCAGCCAGCCCATATTCATCAGGACAAGTATGGAAAACAGGAACCATATCAGGTTAATGGTGAGCAGAGCCACCAAGTGCTGTTTCCAGTTCATCTCCCTTTCCGACCTGATCCCGCTGAATTTGAAAAATAACCGGTCAACTGGCCTTAGCACCGCGTCAAGCACTGTTCTTCGGCCTTCATATACATCTGCAATATATTTTCCCAGCGGAATAGCCAGCAGTATGGTAAGCGCATAGGTTGTTGCAACGCCTAAAAGTTCTGTATTCATAGTTCGTTTATATAGTGATTAAGACAGTTAGAATTTCTCTGGCTTGATCAGTACGTAGCACAGATAGATAAATACCAGGATGGAAAGAACAAAGAGCCAGGTCATAGAATCAAATTTTGTCGAAAAAATCTATTGATTTGTAAAATATGGCGAAACAGACAAGGGCAGCAAGAATCAGGAATAGGGTAAGCATGACAGGATGTTTTTCAGGTTAATGGAAAAGAAGTTTAAATTTTAAGTACATAATGTAAAGCAAGGATAGCGCCATTAGCCAGCTAACCAGGACAATCATTTTTCCTTTAATATCGTCTTTACTCCAGCTCATCGGAATGTCATTCTTGCGTATCTTAAAAACACGTTGATGCCCATGGTTCTCCGACACAAATTCGAGAATGCTTCTCCACACATCTAACCGGTCTGCCAGGCCCATTTATCCAAACCGGCATATCCGGTCGGGTGGTACAATATTCCTTCCCAGGCACCTTTGCCACGGGTTCAAATTTTTCCCAAGTATGCCTGAAATGACCAAAACCTGTGCCCGAAGCCCTGCCCGTAACCCCAAATCCCTGTAAATCCTTTGATAGCACTGGTTGGGGCCGAATGAGATAGTTATTAACAACCCCAGAGGTTGGGTAGAAAACACTCCAAAATGAAAAGTGCCTATTCAAAATGGAAGGGTTTTTTTTCTGGGATTATCTGCGATACGTTGGCTGGACCGGGAAGATGGGAATGCGAGCGGAATATATGCACTGAATCCTCTCTTGACAATAATGACCGGCCGGGCTGGCTCAGGACCTGCCATCCTGAATTTCTTTAAGATCGGGACCAGAAGAAACTCGTTATCCCAGGTATAACTGAAACATCAGCAGCATGAGAAAGACCGGAAGGTAGAGAAATAAGAAGAGGTGGGATAATCTTATGCCAGCCCTGGCAAATTGTAAGTATGTCCTGATTTTATTCACCGGTTGCTGAACGTCAGGTGCTGTTGTCCGGTCGCGAGGAGGGCGCTTGCCAGCAAAAGCAGAGGCTTGATCAAGCTCCGCATGCTAATTCAACCCGTAGGCATCCATTTTTCTGTAAATGGTAGTTAGACCTATGTTGAGCAGTCTGGCTGCTTCTGCCTTGTTCCCTCTGGCGTAATTCAGGATTCTCTGAATGTGCAGCTTTTCAATACTTGCCAGGTCGAAGGCCGACGCAGGCTGGTTGCTTTCCAGAGGCAAAACCTGCATTTCCAGGGGCAGATCATCCAGGCTGAGCATGGAATGATCACTCAGAATGATGGCCCTCTCAATGATGTTTTTCAATTCGCGGATATTCCCCTTCCAGGGCTGGTTTACCAGGTAGTAAAGAAATTCTTTGGTCATCCCTTCAATATTCTTGTTCATCTTTTCAGCAAATAGCCTGATAAAAAATCTTGCCAGCAGGGGGATGTCCTTTTTTCTTTCTCTCAAAGGGGGTATTTCAATATTAAACACATTCAGTCTGTAAAATAGGTCTTCCCGGAATTTACCTTCCTCAACATCTCTGTGAAGATCCCGGTTTGTGGCAGAAATAATGCGTACCTCAGAATGGGTTGGTACAGTATCACCAAGTTTGATGAATTCACTGGTCTCCAATACCCGCAGAAATTTTGCCTGCAGGTCTATGTTCATTTCTCCGATCTCATCAAGGAAAAGGGTACCGCCCTTTGCTTCTTCAATCAATCCTTTTTTATCCTTGATCGCTCCGGTAAATGCCCCGGCCTTATGGCCAAATATTTCACTTTCGAGAAGGTCATTGGAAAATGAACTGCAATTCAGCGCAATGAAAGGGTAACCGGATCTCTTGCTGTTCGCATGTATCGCTTTGGCAAAAAGTTCTTTCCCCGTTCCCGTTTCGCCAAGGAGCAATACCGTCGTTGAAGTGCAAGCCACTTTGTGAGCCAGGGCGACCGTCTTAAGAAAAGCAGGTGATTGCCCGATGATGTTTTCGAAGCTGAATGCATGAATCACCTGCTTTTCCAGTTGTTGGACCCTTTTCTGCAGCCTGGCCTTTTCCAGGGCGTGACTAAGCAACGGCACAAGTTTTTCGTTGTCATCCCCTTTGGTAATATAGTCGAATGCACCATTTTTCATGGCCTGAACGCTATCTGAAATATTTCCGAAGGCAGTTAACAGTATGATCTCCGTACAGGCGGATCTGGTCTTTATATGCCTGATGAAATCAAGGCCATTCCCGTCAGGAAGCTTTAGGTCACAGACCACTACTTCTATTTCTTCCCTTTCTATGATCCTGGTGGCCGTCCGCAGATCGCTGGCCTCAAATATGTTATAACCTTCCAGGGAAATGACCCTTTTCAACAGACTGCGAAGTTTAACTGCATCGTCAACAATCAATATGTTTCCTGCCTCCATGGAATTACAGTTTTAAAGACTGTTTATAGAGATATTTCAGTTTGTACTGCTTTTGATAACTGTCAAAAGCAAGTAAGTCCCTGTCTGAGGGGAATGATGCGTCAAGGGCATAATGAAATGCGGAGTTATCGGAAAAAGCCATTTTCAGGTTGTCAATCGTGAGGGTTTGCAATTCACCATCTCCGCTCCGGCTGAAATAGTACTGGTCTGTCTTTATCAAACCCTTTCCTTTTTGCCGCTGGACAGATCTGTAATTGTAGTAAAGATAGAATCCGAGTGTATCCAGGATCTGGTAGGCCTCATTGTGGTAAAACCGGAAATTTGTGCTGTTGCAGTTCCGGTACCCATAAATCTCCCCCTTGTTGAAGGATGTTTTTTCTCCATTATGAATGACATACCCCGTCGATGAGCCAAAAAGATCATTGATTCTGATCTTGTCGCTCGACAAACCGCAGTCTGTAGGATAGGTCAATTTATGCCTTACAAAATCTTCAAGGGTGGAATAAAGCCCACCCGCATTGGTTTTTAGTTTTTGGGCCGTTAGATTTTGTCCTCCAAGGAGCAGTAAAAAAAGGTATAATATAGTCTTCCAGATTTTCATATTTTGAAATTTTAACGTTAAATGGAAATGATATTGGAGAGCCCTTTTGAAAAGTCCGGTGCTGGTCAGGAGCGTATCCTGTTTTGCACATAATTTATCAGGGAGTCCACCGTGGTCAGTCGTTCAGCATCCTCATCCGGGATATTGGTCAGAAATTCCTTCTCCACCTCCATGAGCAGTTCATACAGGTCCAGGGAGTCGACATTCAGGTCATCGCTGAAGGAACTTCCTTCCACAACCACTGACTCATTGATTCCCAGCTTTTCGGAGATCAATGTTTTTATCCTGGAGTCAATATCTTTTCTGTCTAAAATACCGGTTGTCATAGCTGAATGATTTTGATTGCGTGGGATTAATCAAACGATGAAGTGCACCCTTTAAAACCTCACCAGAAGGGCCAGAATGATCCTGGACTCTGCTTTGACCATATCGGGCATCCAACCGCCCCAACTGCTGAGTGGCGGTGCTATGGATGCACCACTCGATGTATAGGTATAAGCCCCTGTGTTGGTAAATCCGGTTGGTCCTGACACTCCGCCGTGGCCGGCAAAATACCCGGTCAGCGGTGTCGTACCCGGGGCAGCACCTATATCAACTACCGCCCTGTGAACAAATTCGATTTTGAAAGTCAGGTTTTGACAGGGCATGTAGTCCAGGGTGGTAGAGATATCCCAGGCATTGAATGTGGACCCGGGGCCTGTCTGCTGCTGAAACAGGGTATCAGCATAGCCGGTCGGGGCCAGCACCAGGTATTGGCCCGGATTGTGCATATATCCACCTCCGAAAGTCCACGCGAAATGCTCCCCGAACCAGAACCGGTTGTAGATCATTCCGCTGATAAAATTCTGGGCGGGAATTTTAGTCCCGGTTTTGATATCTGTTTTTCCAAAGGGGCTCACACCATCCCCGTTTTCAATTCCAAAATCTCCGGTGAAAGAAAAGGCTGCCTTAGTAAGAAACCGTCCACCGGGCCTGTTATAATACCTGTATTGATAACTGTTGTCGCTGTGAATGCGATACCGCCCGGGCGCTCCCTGGTCATCCTTCCCATAATAAAAATTCATGACATAATCGACCCTTTCTTTTGGACGATAGTAGATGGAAAACCCGGCACCCGGGGAGCGGTTGAACATACCATAGCTTTGCCATCCATTGATGAGCCATAATTCCACCTTTAATTTGTCCGTCGGGAATGTCTGCAGTCTCAGGCCGTTAAAAAACCAGGGCGTATTGTCCGACGTGTAGGAAGGCTGGTACCCCCAGTTTTCAAAATTATTGTAGGAAAACAGTCCGATATAAGACATGAATATTCCGGCGTCCAGGTTGATGCCATGCCACTTGTTCCAGTGGTATCCCGCATAGGCCTCGCTGATATAACGGTATATCGTTTGAAGGTCGTATTGTCCCTTATAAGAACTGCCGTCATTCCTGGGAACAACGGTGGAACGCGTTCCAAACTGCATCATGACCCGGCCACGGACATTGTTTACATGTATATCGCCGCCGATTCCCATAAAGGAGAGCTGCAATTCATTGTTCCTGGCAAGGGCGGTGGACCCTACGACTGTGTTGTCAACAGGCGCATTGTAGGAATGGGTGTAGTTAAAATCAAAAGTGACATCCCCGGTGAAATATTTGGAATCGAAGGCAGGCGGCGTGGTCTTCCTGCTCGTTCCGTTTAGCCAGGAGAAATCGCCAAAAGCAAAAGGCTCAAGAGGAGCAGATTCAGCTGAATCTGATGTCCCGGAAGCTACTCCCTTGGAGTTCTTTGGATGGAACATGTCCTGGAAACCTGACAAGATGGATGATTTCGCATGGGCTTCACCAGCAGCCGTCTGAGGATTCTTCCCAGTGGAATCCCCACCTGGCAAATTGATCGGACTGTCCGGGGTCAATTGGCGATTAACCACGAGATTGTTTTTCCCGGTCTGCCTTTGAGATGCCGATGCATCGTCGGACTGGCTTAATATTTTGGACGTGCAGGTGAAAAAATATAGAACAAACAAAAAGGTTATATGAAAGTGCCTGGTCATAGATTTAAAATTTAGATCGCAGTTAGACTGGTTACAGGTTAATTGAATAGAACTTCCCCCGGAGAAATCAACCAAATGGTCAACATACCTGGGCGGTTTTTTCCGTTGGGCCGTCGTTAGGTACCGGTAAGAGATTCGAGAAGATGGTTTGCCAAAAATATACCAGAGCTGGGGATATTATTTTCAGACCTTGTGAAAGTCTTTACCAGTGGGCGTTTCGAAGAAATAAGCAATCGAATTGATTTTGATCAACAGTATGGGGGATACTGCCATTTTGAAAACGCTTTTTCAAAATGGAAGTAGAAAACAACAGTTTTTTTACCCTCTGTAGAAATTGCATTGCCAATAACCTTTTTCTTTCGGGAAGGCATACCTCCTAAACCTTTCAAAATGAAACCCCTTTTCATATTGACACGGCCGGCCTTCCAGATTAAGAGGATGCATTGCGTAACCTGAATTCTTTCAAAAGCAGTGCTGTATTGTGTTTCAGGCTTTATCAGGAGGGGGAATGCGAGGAACGGTACAACTTTTGCCGGTAACTCCGACAGGACAAAGAATAACCGCAACGTTTTGTATATTGGTTTTAAGTAAGGTCGCCTGTTTTTACAGGGGACCTCTTTTTTTGAACTGAACCGGAATTTTTGGTGATTCGCACGGTAATCTATTTTTCCAATCCGAATTCATCAATTTTCCTGTACAGGGTGGTCAGCCCGATGTTGAGAAGCTTGGCAGCTTCGGTCTTGTTTCCCTTGGTATGATTGAGCACGCGCTGTATATGCAGCTTTTCAACACTGGCCAGGTCAAAGGCAGAGAGGGTTCCCTGGGACCTGTGGCCGTTGGCCTGCAGTTCAAGCGGGAGAGATTCTACCGCCAATTCTGGGCCGGTAGCCAGGATGATGGCCCTTTCCATGACATTTTTCAATTCCCGGATATTCCCTTTCCATTCATGCTGCTGCAGGTGATCCATGAATTCCTTTGTCATACCCTCCACCCGGATGTTGGATTTTTGCGCGAACAGTTGCATGAAATAGGTGGCCAGAATGGGAATATCCTTCTTTCGGTCTCGCAACAGGGGCAGATGGATGGCAAAGACATTGAGCCGGTAAAATAAGTCTTCGCGGAATTTACTCTTATCTACTTCCTCCTGCAGGTTCCGGTTAGTGGCAGCGATAATGCGTACGTTTACCCGGGTGGCTTTAGTATCCCCCACCTTAATAAATTCATTGGTTTCGAGTACTCGGAGCAGTTTGGACTGCAGGTCGACATGCATTTCTCCGATTTCATCCAGGAAGAGGGTTCCTCCGTCAGCCTCCTCAATCAGCCCCTTCTTATCTTTCAGGGCGCTCGTGAAGGAACCAGCCTTGTGTCCGAATATTTCGCTTTCCAGCAATTCCTTGCTAAAGGAACTGCAGTTAAGGGCGAGAAACGGTTTTCCGGCCCTCTTGCTTCCATTATGAATGGCTTGTGCAAATACTTCCTTTCCTGTTCCGGTTTCCCCCAGCAAAAGCACCGTCGTATCCGTAGGGGCAACTTTTTTTGCCAGTGCGATGGATTCTCCGATCAGGGGTGACTCTCCCAGGATATTGTCAAATCCATATCTTTTTCCGACCTGCTGTTCCAGCCTGGCTACCCGTTTTTGTAACTGGACTTTCTCGATCGCTCTGCTTAGCAGGGGCACGATCTTGTCATTGTCATCTCCCTTGGTAATATAATCAAAAGCTCCGTTCTTCATGGCCTGAACACCCCCCTGAATGTTTCCATAAGCAGTAAGCAGGATAACTTCTACCAGCGGATATTTCTGTTTAATTTCTCTGACAAAATTTACACCGTCCCCATCGGGTAGCTTCACGTCACAAAGGACCACCTCAACAGATTCTTTTTCCAGGATTTTAGATGCCGTTTTCAGGCTGTCCGCTTCGAAAATGGTAAAGCCTTCCAGTCCAATTATTCTTTTGAGAAGATTGCGCAGCTTCTCTTCGTCATCGACTAATAATATGTTGCCCATGGAAATCGAAGAAAATTTGGGTCAAAGCTATCAAATAATTGATGATATTTCCGATGGTGCCCTTGGCCACCGTGAAGCCAGGTTGTCCGGCAGCCCATTTCTTTTTTTGCAGGCGGTGGCCGGGGTCAGGTCCGGTGCACGGGCATCTGTCTTACTATTGCTTCTTCATTCTGAACACTAAACAACGTAATTTTGCACACCCTGAAAGAAATGCGAAACGCAATGATCGAATTGAACCAGCTGCCAGCTCCCGACCTGCAAGGTGAGTGGTATGACGATAAAACCACCCGGTTGTTGTATGCAACTGACGCGTCAGCCTACCGGGAAATTCCGCGGGCGGTGGCTGTTCCGGCAAACATCCAGGATCTCAAAAGCCTGATTGCCTACGCAAGACTCCATAAAATTCCGCTGATCCCCAGAACAGCCGGAACGTCCCTGGCAGGCCAGGTAGTAGGAGCAGGGGTTATTGTAGACATGTCAAAATATTTCACATCCATTCTCGAATTAAACAGAGAAGAAGGCTGGGTCAGGGTTCAGCCCGGTGTTATCCGGGATGAATTGAATATGTATCTGTATCCATTCGGATTGTTTTTTGGCCCGGAAACGTCTACTGCAAACAGGGCGATGATTGGGGGGATGGTCGGTAATAATTCCTGCGGATCGAATTCCATGATATACCGGAGTACCAGGGAACACCTGTTGTCCGTTAAAGCCCTGTTGAGTGATGGCTCTGAAGCAGAATTTGGGCCGATGGGCATTGAAGAGTTTGAAGCCCGGTGTGAGGCAAAAAACCTCGAAGGGCAGATTTACCGAAAAACAAGAAGCCTGCTGGGTGATATCGGCAACCAGGATGAAATCCGCAAGGAATTTCCCAAAAAAAGCATCGAGCGGAGAAATACCGGATATGCCCTGGACATCCTGATTGAATCGGCCCCATTTGCAGCAGGAGGGGAAGATTTTAATTTTTGCAAGCTGATCGCAGGATCAGAAGGCACTCTTGCCCTTCTTACCGAAATCAGATTAAATGTCGTTCCGCTTCCACCAAAGGAATCCGGGTTACTATGTGTTCACTTCAATTCGATCGATGAATCCCTGCGAGCCAATCTCATCGCCCTGAAATACCATCCCCGAGCCAGTGAATTAATTGACCATTATATCCTAGAATGTACCAAGGACAATATTGAGCAAAGTAAAAACAGGTTTTTCGTCCAGGGCGACCCTGGGGCCATCCTGGTGATTGAGCTTTCTGGCAGGAACAGGGAAGACGTGGTTGACCTCTCCGCCAGAATGGAAGCGGAAATGCGTGCTGCAGGGCTAGGCTATCATTTTCCGCTCCTGTTTGGGGAGGATTCAAAAAAGATATGGACCCTGCGAAAGGCGGGCCTTGGATTGCTGGGGAACCTCCCGGGAGACAACAAGGCTGTTCCGGTGATTGAAGATACTGCCGTTGACGTAGAGGACCTGCCGGACTACATCCGGGAATTCAACGAGATCCTGAAAAAGTATGACCTCTACTCAGTCCACTATGCACATGCGGGTTCGGGGGAATTGCATCTCAGGCCCATCATCAACCTGAAGACAAAAGAAGGAAACGCATTGTTCAGAACCATTGCCGAAGAGATTTCCGGCCTGGTCAAGAAATATCAGGGTTCTTTAAGTGGCGAGCATGGTGATGGGCGCCTGCGGGGTGAATTTATCCGGGCCATGGTAGGTGAAAGGAACTACCGTCTGATGCAGGAAATCAAAAAAACCTGGGATCCCGAGAATATCCTCAATCCGCACAAGATTGTGGATACTCCACCCATGAACAGCATGCTGCGTTATGAACCCGGTCAGCTGGTACCTCCAGTCAAGACGGTTTTCCGTTTTTACAACCAGGACCTCCTGCAGCACGCAGAGCAGTGTAATGGATCGGGGGATTGCCGAAAAACTCATTTATCGGGTGGGACCATGTGTCCGTCGTATATGGCTACCCGAAACGAAAAGGACACAACCCGGGCCAGGGCAAATATTCTCCGGGAATTTCTGACCCGATCAAACAAACCCAATCGGTTAGATCACCGTGAGATTTACGAGGTGATGGATCTGTGCCTGAGTTGCAAGGGTTGCAAATCAGAATGTCCGTCCAATGTGGATGTTGCCAAGCTGAAAGCTGAATTTCTGCAACAATACTATGATGTTCACGGAGTGCCTTTCCGGTCCAGGCTGGTCGCCCATTTCAATGATTTGGCGAAACTGGGTGCAATGGTCCCGGGAATGTATAATTTATTCATGAAAGCCCCGGTCCTTAGTACCCTGGTAAAAAGGATCTCAGGTTTTGCCCCAGGACGTTCCATGCCTTTGCTGGCCCATACGACTCTGAGGGACTGGTTTAAAAAACACGAGCGGACAAGGAAGGCTGGTCAGGTGGATTCCATGGGAAGGACGGGAAAAGTATTCCTGTTCTGCGATGAGTTTACGAATTTCAATGATGTTGAGGCAGGGATCAAGACAGTTTTACTGCTTGAGAAACTTGGGTATGATGTCCTCATGCCAGATCATGTGGAAAGCGGCAGGGCATGGATTTCAAAGGGCCTGCTGAGGAAGGCCCGGGGGTTTGCCAACAAAAATATTTCCGCGCTCAGTCCAATTGTTACTGAAGAATCGGTACTGGTCGGTATCGAGCCTTCGGCCATCCTGACGTTCAGGGACGAATATATTGATCTGTGCGATGAAGAGCTGTTGCCTGCTGCCAGGCAGCTGTCCAAAAATGTTTTTTTGGTGGATGAATTTATCAGCCGGGAAGCTGCCCTCGGCAACATTCGAAAAGAGCAGTTCACCCGGGAAAAAAGGATTATCAAGCTGCATGGACACTGCCAGCAGAAGGCACTCTCTTCGGCCGGATATTCAGCGAGCATGCTTTCCTTGCCAGAAAATTACCTTGTAGAAACCATCCCATCGGGTTGTTGCGGAATGGCGGGCTCATTCGGTTATGAAAAAGAACATTTTGATTTGTCCATGAAGATTGGAGAACTGGTCCTCTTTCCATCCCTTAGAAACAAGTCCGAGGAGGTAATGGTGGCCGCGCCGGGAACCAGTTGCCGCCACCAGATTAAAGATGGCACTGGGCTGATTGCCAGACACCCTGTAGAAATACTCTACGATGCCCTGCTGTAGCCGGCAGGACCACCAGTGGCCGAATAACTCCTAACCTGGGGCTTTAACCGCAGTTTGGCCGGGGTATTCCAGGCTTATCCGGCCAGGTCGGCATGTGAATTCATTCCGTCTTCCTTCCTTAATGGTCCCTAGTTACCCAAAGGTTGAAAACATGACCAGCCCGAACTATCCAGACTACAATTTTGGAAACAGTTTCCCCGGATGTCCGGTTGAGAGCCATTCGATCGTCACCTTGTTGAGAAGGACCATCATTCATCTAAAAAAACAATTCAATGGAAAAATTCATGTTTTTAATCAGGGGCGGTAATTATCCATCCCTTAGGCCGGAGGTTATGGAGGAGAACAGACAGAAATGGTTTGACTGGATTGGTGCGCTAAATGCGAAGGGCAGTTTCGTAGCAGGAGAACCCCTTTTACCAACCGGAAGGCAGGTTGCCGGGAAAAAAAGGTCAATTACCGACGGGCCCTACCTGGAATCCAAAGAACTGGTGGGTGGTTATATGGTCATCCTGGCCAATGACCTTGAGGAGGCGGTAGAGATTTCCAAGGACTGCCCTGTATTCGAGGTTGATGGCAAAATTGAAATCAGGCCTGTGCATGTCATGAGCATGTAAACTTGATCTGCGGTGAACTTTCTTAGGGAACCACCGGAATTGCCCCGGTCCCATACTGGTTGGGCCAACTCACCCTTATTCCTTCAGTTGTAAAAAGGGCAGGAGGAAATTTGACTGGTGGTTGGTTGATCATGTTCAAAATATGTAATTTTAGCAACGTGGATACAGTCGTCGGCTTCTCTGGCCGAAAGCACAAAAGTATTCTGGTTCCGTTGTCCCTATCAAATCTGGATCCCTCAGGTTCCCTGGTACCGCATTTTATTTTTTTTCGTTCCCACAGGAATATTCCCATCATTGATAACTTAAAATTTTCATCATGAAAAAACTTTTGTTCATTGTTCCCGCACTGCTTCTGTTCTCTTTTATTACAGCCGACAATACTCTTTCGAAAAAGGAAAGGAAATCAGCTGCCAGCCTGCTGAAAGATACCGAATCGGGTGTCCTGAATTCGGTTAAAGGCCTCAGCGATGCCCAGTTGAAATATAAACCAGCTCCGGACAGATGGAGTGTTGAAGAGTGCCTTAAACATATTGCCATTTCTGAACAAATGATCTGGGGAATGATCGACAACACAATGAAGCAGCCGGCCAATCCCGATAAAAGGATTGATATAAAAGTAACGGATGATGATATCATCAAGAGGCTGGAAGACCGTTCGACCAAGATCAAGACAATGGATCCCCTTAAGCCGGAAAACACTCCATTTACATCCCCAGCCGATGCTTTAGCCTCCTTCAAGGACAACAGGGGAAAACTTATTGACTATGTCAAGAAAACCCAGGACGACCTGCGTGACCATATTGCGTCACTACCCATCGGGACTTATGATTGTTACCAGCTGATCCTCCTGATAGGGGCACACAGCAACCGCCATACCCAGCAAATTGAGGAGGTAAAGGCTGATCCTAATTTTCCCAAAAACTAAAGTGTGATCAAAAGGATGGGGAGCCCGGACTTGAAATCAAAGATATGGGATACAGCCTTTCAAGAAATCATGGGTCATTTAAGGATGAATCTTTTAGCGTGGCAGCCGTTTTAATTTATATCTCGTATCATGATATAGTGGTTGTCCTTATTGGAGTTAAATATTAAAATATACCCGGAGCATATGAGTTGGACGATTTCCAGTTTTGCCATTTCCATCCTTGCTGTCATTTGCCTCGTTTTCGTCATGATTTCCTGTTCTTTTACCCCAAGAGCAGCCCGGAAACTGTATATAGAAGCGAGAAATGAACCCTATGATATTATCGTAGTACCCGGCGTTCCGCTGGAGAAGGGTAAATGGAGCAGAACCATGAAAGGACGGGTCTACTGGTCAAAGTACTTATTCGAACAGGGAATTACAAAAAATGTCATGTATTCTGGTTCTTCCGTCTATTCGCCCTATTTTGAAGGCGAAGTCATGGCTCTTTATGCAGAAGCTCTGGGCATCCCCAAACAACACATTTTTTCGGAAACCAGAGCAGAACACAGTACCGAGAATATTTACTATTCCTATTACAAAGCATTATCGCTTGGTTTTCATCGTGTAGCCCTGGCTTCAGACGCGTTTCAGACCAAAGCGCTGAGAAAATTTATCAGAAAGAAAATAAGCCCGGAAATCGGACTGATCCCGATGGTGGGTGATACAATGAGAGCCATGAATCCACAAATGACGGACCCGGCCATAAATTATCTTGAAACCTATAACAAGGATTTTGTTTCTATCAGGGACCGGGAGGGTTTTTGGAAAAGACTGAGAGGGACCCGCGGTCTGAATATTGATACGACCGCATATAAATGATGGCTTTGCCTGAACCCTGCAGTGACTCCATGATTTACCTGTTCTGTTTGGGAAAATCATCAATAGCTGTAAATAAAATCCCGCTCTCGCGGGCTATTGAGCATTCAACCATGTACAGGTTTATCTTTTCAGCAATTTATTGTTGACTATTCTGTCCATCACAACTTCTTTGTAGTATTTGGAGATGGGAATCTGAGCCTTCCCGGCATGAAGCATATTGCCTTCAATGGTTATGATCTTATCTATTGCTACCAGGAAAGACTTGTGTGGTTGAATAAAGCGATGGACTGGCAGCTTTTCCTGAAGGATTCTCAAGGGGAGATGGGCGATGATTTTTCTATCAGCGGTATGAATGGTGACATAATTTTCCATGGCTTCCATATATATTATGTCATCAAAATTGATTTTTTCCAGTTTGCCTTCTGCCTTTACAAATATGTAATCTTCCGGCCGATCTGGTTGTTGCTGGGCATTAAAATAATCCGCTGCCTTGTTTGCCGCTTTCAGAAACCGCTCAAATGAAATCGGCTTCAGCAGGTAGTCCAGGACTTCCAGCTCAAATCCCTGTATGGCATACTTTTCATAGGCAGTGGTAAATATGACTTTCGGCGGATCTGACAGGTTCCGCAGGAATTCAATCCCGGAAAGGTAAGGCATTTCAATATCGAGGAACAGGAGATGGACGGGACCCTTCCTGAGCATGGAATTGAGTTCGATGGCATTTTCGCATACACCCGCCAGTTCCAGAAAGTCTATTTTTTCAATATAACCCTGAAGCCCCTTTCTGGCAAAAGGTTCGTCATCGGTAATGATACATTTTAATCCACCTTGCATTGGTCCCCCTGAAGGGATCTGAGGTACATTCATATGTCATGATTCGGTATAAAAGGAAAGAGAGGCAATAAACCGGTTGTCTACTTTTTCTGCAGCAAAACTGTGTTTTCCGGGATAGAGCAGTTCAAGCCTTCTTTTGAGGTTTTCCAGACCGATCCCTTGCTTTCTTTTAGTTGCATAATCATCAGGGATTGAATTTTCCACCGAAAACATGATTCTTGTCTTCTCAGCTGCAGCCTTTACGTGAATCCAGTATTCGCCCCCAACATACTTGAAGGCATTCTCCACCAGCGGAAGAAAAAGAAGCGGGTAAACCTGCTGGCCGTTCAGGTTCGGGTCAAACTGAACATCCAGGGCAAGTCTTTCCGAGGTCCTTGTTTTTTGGACTTCAATATAGTTATTCAGATGCTGAAGCTCGCGGCTGACCGACACCGTTTGTTGCTGGTCGTACAGCTGGTACCGGAGCAGTTCGGAAAACTTCTCGATGCTTTTTTTGGCCTCCACTACGTTTTCGTCCATCTGGAAATACACCGAATTCAGAGCATTGAAAAGAAAATGCGGATGGTACTGGGCCTTGAGAAACTTCAGTTCTGTCTGCAGTTTGTCATTCGTTATCTTTTCCAGCTGAATTTTATTGGCAATATAGGCCTGGAGAAAATCGTTGCTGCGGACAATTCCATAGTAAATGATGGCATAGAGCAGGGGAATGGTGTTGAGGTCCGCCAGGTCGTACCACTGGAGTCCGTCATCCGTAACGGAAGCCAAGGTTGTTCCTATCGCGTTGACCAACACCAGGTTTACCAGGAATACATACCATAGCTCCTTAGCTATCCTCTTATAGCTAAAAACGGCCCCCCAATGGGTATCGAAATAGCGGAACAGCCGCCTGAAGGCCCAGACCAGCAGGTAACCCATGATCACACTGGCGACCATTTCCCCGCCATTCAGAAGCCAGCTTCTGTTCCAGAATTTCATGTTCGTGACCGAATCCAGCAGCAACCGGATGGTAAAATAAATCAGCAAACCATACACCGCAGGGAAACCAGTTTTCCAAAAAGTTTTCATGATGGCTAAATTACGAAATTTGAGGGGCAGCCAGGTAGACCCCTTCCGAACTGGGATCAACTGACGTCTGGGTAATGGCAGTTTTTGGATGTGTCTTTCCGGATTCCTTCATTCGGTAATATTCTTTTGGTTTCATCCCGAAGAGGAACCGCGTAAGGGCATAGGGACGGATAAAAAGATGGTAGATCCCAAGAGTTAGGGAAAAAGACACAATGATGGTAAACAAATATTTCAGTCCAATGGTATCGGTTGTCTTCACCACATAATAAACGATAATGATGATCACGGTCTGGTGAATGATGTAAAAAGGGTAAACCGCCTGGTTGATATAGGCGAGCACGCGATGTTTTCTGTCCAGGTATCTTTTTCCATATCCTACTGCGGCCAGGACCCAAGCCCACGCATTGACGGATGATAATACCAGATAGGCATAGGTTCTCCAGTCGGCCTCCCATTTACTGAGAACCTTCCAGGGTTCCAGGTCATTCCACCGCAAATAATTGATCGCCAGGATTGATAGAAATGCGAGGGTAAGCGATGTCCGGCGGTTCCTTTCCAGACTTTCCATAAAAAGGGGATTGGCTATGCAGAGGAATCCAGCCAGCAGGAAGAGTAGCCAGTAAGGAAAGTAGGCCCGGTCATGTACCAGATCGTTGGTTTCCGGAAACTTCAGGCTAAGGGCAGCATATAGGATCACACTGGGAAGGATAATGAGGTAGATCCTGCTGCCCCGAGCCATCCAGCCCAGCTTGTCCAAAATGTCTTTTCCTTTTCCCTTGATCAGCCAGACAAAAAGGGGAGCACAGGCGATATCATAGAGGAATAAATAAAGGATAAACCACAAGTGATGCCAGCTGAGATTGCCTTTGGGGTATGGAACTCCCTTGAAAATACTCAGGTAAAAATCAAAAAAATTACCTTGGTACCCCTGAGTGAGCCTTTCCATATAGACCTGCGGGGGTACAACAATAAGCATGCCTGCCAGAAGAGGTATAAACAGCCTTCGAAACCTGAGTCCAACAAAACTGGCACCGCTGCGGTGATGCAGCATAAAAAAGCTCACGGTCCCGGAAATGAAAAACAACAAAGGCATCCGAAATTGGTGGAGCCAGAAATTGAATTCAAGAAGAATATTGCTTGTTTCCCTGTTCTTTATATGCCATCCCCAGTCCGCAACATAGGCCATTCCGGAGTGGAAAAGAAGCACGCCAAATATGGACATGATACGGAGCCAGTCAAGGTAGGCTTGGCGGTTGGTTGCCTGCATAAAAATTATTTTCTTAAAAATAGATCGGCCTTTTTATCCCTTGAAATTTTTTTGACGTCAGGACCGTTACCGGTGACGAAAGGCCCCGGAACTTTTCCGGACGCTGGTGGTGGGAATGTTTCGATCTGCCAGAATAAAACGGAGGCCTACCAGATCCGGAAGGCTGTTTGCTGACCAGGGATCCGGAGGGAAGTTGAAACAGGAGGTTTCCAACTGCAGATGGTCAGGATATTTTACTGATTTTCTCCAGAAGGAGCTTTCTTTCGAGTTTTGATTGGGTAAGTGACAGGGCCTTTTCAAAAAAACTCCTGGCTTTATCCTGGTTGTTGATCTGGCTATACAATTGTCCCAGTGTGGAATGAAGAAGGTGGTACTGTTCCAGGGTATCTATTCCTGGTATGGACTGTATAGTGGTGATGGCCTGGGCCGGGCCTTCCACCTCTGCGACAACGATGGCCCTGTTTAATCCGACTACCGGGGTAGGTTGTATTTGATAAAGTAGGTCGTAGTAGTGCAGGATATTACGCCAGTTTGTTTGACTGAAAGAGGGGGCCGTACAATGTTCAAAGGCAATAGCTGCCTCAAGGTGATATTTGCTTATGTCTTTTCCCTCCGCGGAGCGGGACAGATAGGTCATTCCCAGCTGAATGAGGTTTTGATCCCACTGGGCTCTGTCCTGGTCTCTTAGCAACAGGATATTGCCTTCTCCGTCCAGCCTGGAATTGTTCCGTGCGTTGGTAAAACACATGAGCGCCAGCAGGGCCCAGGCCTTTGGCGACCTGGTAGAAGGATGTCCGACCAATAGTTGGGCCAGTCTCATGGATTCACCCAAGAGATCAGCCCTGATCAGTTTTTCATGCTGCATGGAGCTGTATCCTTCATTGAATAGCAGGTAAATGGCCAGCAGGACATTGTCCAGCCGCTGGTCTAATTCATTTAGCAGGGGAATCTCGAAGGCAATCTTTCCCGTCCTGTATTGCAGCCTGGCCCGGTATAACCGCTTCTCAATATTGTCCGCGCTGGTGACAAACGCTTTTGATACTTCAGGAACGCTGAAGCCGCACAGGGTTTTCAGGATCATGGCAACCTGGGATTCAACCGGCAGGGAAGGATGACAACAGGTGAACATCATACGAAGGAGGTCGTCCTGGATTTCTTTGTCGCTTACCATCTGCCTGACTGTGGGTACGAGGGTATACTCTGACTTCAGCAGGTGGGCGATGTCAGCCGAAAACGCACTGTGTCTCTTTTCCCTTCGTATATTGTCGAGCACCTTATTGCGTGCTACTGTAAAAAGCCAGGCTGACGGGTCAGCCGGAAGACCTTTCATTTTCCATTGGCTGAGCGCTTTGACCAGCGTATCCTGAACAACATCCTCTGCCATTTCCAGATTGTGGATGCCAAAAATTTTTGTCAGGACAGAAACCAGTTTTCCGGATTCATGGCGGAATGAATAGTAATGATCGGCCTCACCCGCCCCCACATGCGGGGTTTCTATCAGAGACTGCCAGAATTTATTTCCAGTTGTCAAGGTGCAGCATTCTTATTTTTAGGTTCGATTAAAGCCTTCAGCGGTAGGGGGCAGGTTCCAGGTCCAAAACCTGGTGAAGGTGGTGGACAAGGTGCGCGTTGTAATCCCGGGCCAGCCAGGCGATGCTGTGCGGCTCCGGATCATCTGTTAGGCAGTATCTCCTGGCTCCCTCATCCGTCGTGTTCTGCAGGATTCTGACTATGTGGTTATTTAGTAAGGTCCAGAGACTGATCAGGTCCTGGATGGGGTAGTCCTGGTATCCGCTGATGGAGACCCAACTGTCCTGTTGATAAACGATGTGGGGCTCTTCTTCATATTGCCCTACCACAAACCTTCGGATATTGTTTTGTGCTGAATCAACCAGGTGAGACAGTATTTCTTTCTTGCTCCACTTTTTCGGACCAGGTTTTAACTGGTAGTCATCTTCCCTGACCGAGGCCAGCCGGCCTGAATAATCTGCAACGATTTTTCGCAATTGGTCAATGGTTTCATGCATCTTGTTCATAACTAAGGAGGTATTTTGAAAAAGGGATTACCCGGCAAATCACTGTCTTGCCTAGCCGGTGAAATCCAATTATTTTTCTCCCTTCCCTTTTTTCTTCGGTGCCGCTTTCTTTTTTAACTTGGGTGGTAAGGATAGGGCAAATTCGAACGATTCCGTGATCAGGGCGCGCAATTGGGAATCATTTTTCAGGAGGGTAGTGGGAGGTTCAATGTATTCTTTCATGGGTTTCCCTGGCATGGGTTCAAAAAGTTTAGCATTCCTT
>Ga0318562_10000106_pt1 | contig 38060 bp, 50 predicted proteins | sample GRESIP066b5f18_FD_203688 | JGI IMG/M metagenome (GOLD analysis project Ga0318562, IMG submission 203688) | Tropical soil microbial communities from Luquillo Experimental Forest, Puerto Rico - GRE.SIPMG.066b5f18 | ecosystem: Environmental > Terrestrial > Soil > Tropical forest > Bulk soil... | reverse complement strand
TTATTCCCCCCTATAACCCACCTTGTTCCCCCCTATATAGGGGCTTACTCCCCCCTATAAATGATCATGAATTGCGTATAGACGCGCCGAAATTGAATCCAATCTCGCACGGAACGGAACGGTAGTGTTAGTTAGAGAAAGCCCTTTAAAATTAGGGCTTTCTCATTCAAAAAAGTAGGAGTCTCTTCTAAATTATTCTTAATGACCATTCTAAAGCTTGCTCATATGGCGTATCGATGCAAAATATTTGGCTTCACGATTAATTTTTTGAAAAGTAGGAATCTCTTCTAAATTTTTCGTTTTTTCAACGATTTAGCTCATTACAACGCCATATTTTCAATATTTAGTGGAAAAAGTAGGAGTCTCTTCTAAATTTCCAGCATTTTCAGAGAAATAGCGCATAATGAAGCTATATTTTTGGAATTTCATGAAATCAGAAGAAAAAATAGTTCCTACCTAAACAGTTTTAAAAATGCCCGAACTAACATTCTCTTCACCCCTATTTCCCATGAAAACGGTGTTCAATTTTGATGGGGGTGTTTGGCCTAATGCGAAGATGTTTCAAAAATTAAGATAGGGGCATACGACTCAAAGTTACGGGCATTTTTCGCTTTTCACAATTCTTAATCACCATATTTTTAACAGGTATTTTTTAGTTACCACGAGCCATCAAAACCCAAACAGCAAAAATAGTTTTCTTTACTTTGCGTCGTTGTATCAGTTGGACTATAGTCATTTTGGACCACAATTTCACTCACGCCATTATGCGCTGAAACGGGTGTTTTTTCAGGGAGGTTCAATTGGGACAAAAAAAGGTAGCAATTTATTGTAGGGTTTCCACGAACGACCAAAGTTGTGAACGACAGGAAAAAGATTTGCTCGCTTTTGCGAAAAGGGCCGATTATGCGGTTTCTGCAGTTTTTAAAGAAACAGCATCCGGCATAAAAGAGCAAAGAGTCAAAAGAAAAGAGGTGATAGCTCTCGCTCGAGATCGTCGTATTGATGCCATTTTAGTTACCGAGCTTACCCGTTGGGGACGAAGCACAATTGATTTAATGCAAACTATCAATGAACTCCAGGTTTGGAATGTCTCGCTAATAGCCCAAACCGGTTTTCAATTCGACATAAGTACCGCTCAAGGAAAATTATTAGCCTCCATGATGGCGTCTTTGGCTGAATTTGAGCGCGATATTCTTCGAGAGAGAGTGCGTTCAGGACTTGCTGCTGCTAAAGCTAACGGGAAGATATTGGGTCGTCAAAATGGCGAAAGACCGAAGTCAGATAAGCTTGCGCCAAGCGTTTTAAAATTATTTGAAGCTGGAGAGAGTTATAGAAGTATAGCAGCCCAGCTTCAACTGAGCAAAAACACAATTATGGGCATAATTCGAAGGAATGGCGAGCAAAAAGCAAAATGATCTATTGGCAGCTTGATTATATTGCAAAAATGCGATAATATTGCTATATGAATAAATGGCAGGTTGTAACCAAGAAGCGCATGAAGAAAAATCTTGCAAAGCTTCCACGGAAAATTCAGGAGATATATGAAGCGCTCGTGTTTGATTTATCAATTAAAGGACCCTGCCCAGGCAAAAAATGGCTGAATTATTCTCCACTGGGAAAGAACCAGCATCATTGCCATTTAACGTATTCCTATGTTGCCTGCTGGGAGGAAGTATCTGGGGAGATAAGGTTATTGGAGGTTTATTATGTCGGTAGCCGTGAAAACGCGCCATACTGAGGTTATGATAGGAACGAAGCACCCTCAGCGTTTTTTAGTGCCTGAAACTGCAGTAAAAGGTTTATTGGTTTTATTTAAAGATTACAAAGTTGATGACGACGAGAAATACATCGATGCAGAAGAGGCGGTTTCGCATCTATATTCTGAGTCTAATAAGGCCGCAGTAAGACTGCGTGGTTTTCGCCATAGAGATGGATACACTCAAAACGAGTTGGCTAAGAAAATGAAGACGACTCAATCGGTAATAGCTTCATTAGAGAGCGGCAAGCGCTCTATTAGTTATAAGATGGCACAGAAATTGGCAAAGTGTTTTGATACAAGTGTTGATGCGTTTATTGAATAGTGTCCGGCAACCCATTCAACACAAAACCCGTACAACCAAAATGGTTTTTTTACAGCGCAACATTTAACGAAGGGCGCAGATTGTAAAAAGTAGTGAAGTAGGGTTGGCATGGTAAGTGAACATAAACGATGGAGTCACCCCATGCCCAACCGGCGAAATGTCAAAAGTGATAATTTCGAAGCCACCGACCTTCACGAAAGAGAAAAAGATTTTTTAAACGATGCAGAGCTAGAAAAGCTCTTTGAGGCTGCCAAGAAGAGTCGCTATGGTTTGCGCAACCATCTTCTTTTCTTCATGATGTATCACGGCTTACGTGTGAGCGAAGCCTTAGGCATTAGGGTAGCCGATATTGACCTAAAAAGCTCAAGGTTATGTGTAAGACGCTCAAAAAACGGTTTATCCGTCGAGCAACCCATAGGCGGTGATGAATTACGGCTACTAAAACGTCATTTAAGCACTCGCAAGAGCAGTTTGCCTTGGCTATTTTTAAGCGAACGTCAGCAAGCCATGACCAGACAAAATGTTAACTATATTTTGCAGTCTGCTGCCGATAGGGCAGGCCTAGGTTTAATTAATCCTCATATGTTGCGTCATTCCTGTGGTTTCTATTTAGCCAATAAGGGATATGACCTCCGGTTGATTCAAGACTACCTCGGTCATCGCGATCCAAAACATACGGTGCGGTATACGCGGGTTTCGAGCCATAGATTTGAAGGGTTGTGGTAGAGCGTATGACAGGGAAACTCCTATTGCGAAATGCAACATTAGCGGACGCCACGGCTATCGCTAACGTTTATCTAGTTTCACGTAAAACATTTGTTACCTTCGCGCCGTTGGCGCATTCTGATGAAAGCATTTACCGATGGATTCGTGAAATACTGATTTCAGTTAATCAGGTCGTTGTTGCTGAGGAAGAAGGCATTATTGTTGGTATGATGGCATTATCAAAAAAGGAGGGTGTAGGCTGGATTGACCAACTTTACCTTTCCCCAGAAGCTATTGGCCGAAAAATTGGTACAAAGCTGGTTAATAATGCTAAGTCGCTGCTCGGTTCTCCAATTCGCTTGCATACATTTCAAGAAAATATCGAAGCCAGGCGATTTTATGAAAAAAATGGATTTAAAATATTAGAATTTAGTGACGGTTCAAAAAACGAAGAGCACTGTCCAGATGTGCTTTATGAATGGCATTTACAGAGATGACGAACTATTTTGTTTATGGCTGAGATGGAACTAAATGCCTAGACTACACCGCTTAACGTGGCTTATGGGAAATAGTTTTATTCTCAACTCTGTCACAATGAAGCTGAGGAGAAAAAACCATGGAAAATTCTGCAATATTTGTTTCACATAAAATTTATGGCATCAATATACCAACTCTTTATGCGGAAGGGTTGATAAGTGAGGCCATTACATGACCTCACTCGTCCCTAAAGCCAGGTAGAAATTCGTAGGACAGGTCAGCTTTACATTCCTTAGCAATCGATTTGTTGACAATAGGCACACATTGGCATACTATCAATGGAATGTTTAAAACTGCTAACTTTGAGTTCAATCTAGAAAAAAGTAGGTCTCTTAAAGAGACAAGAAACATTTCTTTCGAAGAAATTATCGCCCTAATGGACGATGAACATGTTTTGGATATCATCGAACATCCTAATAAAGAGCGGTATGGAAATCAGAAAATTTTTTTGATGTTAATTGCTAATTATGTATATTTGGTTCCATTTGTTAAAGAAGGACAACGATATTTTTTAAAAACTATTATTCCTAGTAGAAAAGCAACTGCCGAATATTTGAAGAAGGAGAAAGGCGATGAGTAAAAGCTTAAAATTGAACAAAGAAGAAAAAGATATTCTTGATTCCTTCGAGCTAGGAGAATGGAAATCGGCACGTGGCTCAAAAACTCTTTTAAATGGTGCTAAGACTGCAGCTGCTCAGTTCTTAAAAAAAGACGCTCGTATTAACATAAGGATGTCTTCGGTAGATTTAGATCTGATCAAACAAAAGGCTGTTCAGGAAGGTTTGCCCTATCAAAGCCTTATAGCAAGTATTTTGCATAAATATGCTTATAATTATCAGCATGGTGAATGAGAGATTTTATAAAGTGTTCTGAGTTAGGACACCAGCTTATCATCAGTGCAACGCCTATGTGATATTGGCTGAGGTGCGACTGTATGCTTGATTGGCCAAATATAAGAAATAAAAACACGAGATTAGTTTTCGTCTGGGCATTTTCATCCGATCCCAAAAAGGATGGGTTTTTAGACGACCTTAAAATAGTCGAAAATTCCATCCAAAACCGCCGTTTTTCTGCTCCAAAACCCGTTTCAAAAATAAAATCCCAAAACATCCTCGAAAAGTTGACTTTCGAGACAGATACAACAGGCGCAAATCTTGTATTAACTATAATAGTTGATATAGTTGTTGGAGGAGGCAAAATAATGAAGCAAGTAATCTCGACGATGGATATGAGACATAATCTTGGAGATATCCTCAATAGGGTTGATTTAAGACATGACCAATTTGTAATAGAGCGAAAAGGCAAACCATTGGCTGCGCTTATTCCTATTGTTTTATGGGAGCAAATTCAGTCTTCGGCTAAAACATATGCCCTTGAATTCCTCCGCAGCCGTCCATCTGATCTTAGCGACGAAGAAGCCATGGAGATTGCCAATCAAGCAAAAAAAGGCGTGCGACGTAAATCGTGAAGCCTATTGTTGTTATCGATGCGAATATCATCCTAAGTGCGGTAATAAGCCAAACAGGATTGCCAAATCAGTTGATCGATATGCTCTTTAGTGCGCGCGCTTTTGAACATGTCGTATCTCCAGCTATCATCGCTGAATGGTATGAATGCGTATCGAGAAAAAGCATTCAAAAGGCAGCGAAAGCTTCAGAATTGCAACTGCAGTCTTTTATAGCGAGCATTATAGCTTATTCGACCGTGATAGACGATAGTACGACGGCTCAAGGGCTTTGCCGGGATCCGAAAGATGACATGTACATTTCGGCCGCATTAGATGCCAATGCAAATTTTATTGTGACGGGGGATAATGATTTGCTTGATCTTGCTTCTATCGAAAGCGTATTAGTGGTGACACCACGCCAATTTTATAATTTCCTTCTGGCATGATGGTCACATTATTTTTCACTACCATTCACGATACATAGATAATATTACGGGTTATAGAACCGAAATTTCCCCAAATTGTGCTATAATTTCGGTGGTTCTATAAACGATCGTTTAGGTGACAGAGAATGACGTGCTCATCGTTTAAGCGATATTTTTATCAAACATTGGTCTGCAAAAAATTTGAGCTGAGTATGTTCAAAATCCTGAGCAAGAAAAAAGCTTTGAGCTTCTTGAATACCATTTTTTAAGGTAACGGTGACATCGATATTATTCGGGCTTTCCGAATTTTTTGACCTAATGTGTATAGTGGCTACATTTTCCTTCAGAAATGAGTTTTCAGACAAGCTAAATGCATGAGAAGTGCCATTATGTATCCAGAGAGATTGTCCTTGAGTCAAATCTGTTTCTCTCTGCATGGCGGAGATATGAAAAGAAAAAGCTATGATCAAAAAAAATAATGCTCTATGCATGCAGTTTCTCCCAAATAGCGAAATAGTAAAGAGTTTACGCGGCTATTTCGAATAGACAATGACCCTCAGGAAAGGTTGAAATGATCCATTTCTCATAGTATGTGTATATTTAGAGTATACACTAACGAGGCAAACGAAAAAGCTGAAATTAGCGTCACCATAGACTTCGTTTTTGCCTTGTTTGACACTTTTATGCGAAAGGTCTTAGATTCATATAAGACAGTTTTCTCCAGAGGCATGTAAGCTGCGCATATGGTATTGTTGGCGGATTCGAATAACGTCATTAAATTTTTTTGTACGCCAATCAGCAATCAATGGGGTATGAAGTCCAATGGAAGAAAAACCCACGTTAAGGAACTTTATGAGATAGAGTTTGCTGGGAGCCTTTTATTAATTTGTAGACAGTAGAGCGTCCAATGCCCATTTTTCTTGCGGTATTAGGTGCACCTAATACCTGATTGCGCAAATCTATCAGTTGGTTTTTATCAATAGTTGGCCTGCGCCCGAATTTGATGCCTTTAATTTTTGCTTCGATGCGCCCTTCGTTTGTACGTAGCTCAGGCTTTTTAGATCGATGTTAGAATCAGACGAGCGTGCTTAACGTGGGTTTCGTTCCATTGGACTTCATATCCCTAAATTGTGCCGGTCATTTTATTGAGCGTCTTGCTCTTATCGGCTCTACATCTGTACCTGGCCTTGTAGCCATCAAACACCCTTTGCCTTCTGATATTTTTTCACATACTAATTTGATTGAGTATTTATAAAATATAAAAAACCGAGTAAGCCTATGAATAAATTAGGATATCTATTGCTTTCGTTGATGATAATAAGTAATTCCGCTAAAACAAGTAATTTTACAACAGAAAAAAATTATATAATTCCCCTCATGAGTCTCGGTATAGCCGCGGCTATCTATTATTATTGGCCTGGCGATCAGGAGAAAATAATAGACGAGCATTTACCAGATGCATCTATAAATAATTTCGAGAACCATAAGTTAGAAAAAATAGCAAACAACAAACGATCTTCTCAAGAATTTAAAGAAGACGCTGTCGTTGAACGTTCCCCTACGCATGTAGTATCTGAAAAGCAGGAAGACCCTGTAAAGAGAGCTTTGGTTGAGATCAAGGATAATAGATTTGATGTTAAAAAATACTTTTCTATTATTTATGCATTAATCCTGGCTCAAAAGGCGTCTGAATCTAAGAGGATTAAAGTGTTAAATATTTTGTATAACGAACAGAATCTTAAGGATGCTCTAAATCAGGCTTATGAGAATTATGATTATCTTTTGTTGTTTTATGCGCACGCACCGCATTCCAGGTTAGAAAGCCCTTACTACCCTTCAGAACCTCGGGCACATACCTCGCTTTTACTATGTGAAATTGATGAGAATGGTAAGGTTAAGATGCCAATTGAGCTATCAAATGAACCTAATCCACATGCCTTAACCTCAAATCGATCTACTTTTAACAAGAATTTATTCAGTGGCATTATTGGGATATATGTTCCTCGCGAAGAAAATCTTACCCCTGAAAAAAAACAAAAGCTCAAGATTGATATGGCTTTAAATCATCATAATAGATTAAGAGAGAAAATAGCTCAGGCTTATCTGCAATCAATTAGTAAATAGATAGAACACTAAACCTGGGCTTCAAATCCCGCCTACCTAGAGGACAAGCCCAACTATTTGACCTTGCTTTAATAGAGCAAAGGAAACACCAAATTTCTTTTACAGCATATCCAAAAATGGTGTCGCTTGATCCTATTTATTCATAGTATTTAAGAAATTTTCTCGATCCTTAGGCTTCGGAAATAAAAACATTAGTGATTTTTCCGACGTTTGTACCCTAATAAAGGAGTGTTTGTCTCCTCCATAGATTTTTCCGCCTTCAAGAAGGAGCACGGTTGGTTAATCTTTTCTTCCCAAGACTACAGAGACTGTAAAACCAGGATTGCGAAAGACACGGTCTAAAGGAGATTATTGTTATGAATCTAGTGGATAATAGAATTGTGAAAGCATCATTTAGAGAAAATCCGCCTGAGGAAAGAAAGCTTTTTGCAAAATCTACGTGTTTAATGCCTATCAGCGTTGGGCGGCCTGTACACGAAGGAGCAAAATTCGAAGCTGTTATTAAATTAATTAACGCATCATTCAAAAAATGCACTATTCTCGTCGACGATAGCGTTCAAAGACATACTATAGGGATTGTAAATCAAGGAACATCAGATGAACTGTATCAGTTGGCTCTTGAAGAGGGGCGAAGTTGGCTTGTTAGAAATGAAGATAGCTACACCAAATTAACAATCCCTTATGAAATTATGCGCTGGGATGATTTTTACAATAGTCCGAATTATATTAATAGCCATCTGCGTATACAAAAAGAATATGAAACCAATCCGTTATATAAAAAAGCTATTCAAGATAATATTTATGATTTTTTAAGCCGTTATTTAAATCGAATTCAAAATGTTTTAATTGATTATGATCGTGCCGCCGAACTATGTCTTGATTATTTGATTGAAGAGTGTGCTGTTATGTGTCTTTGGACAGAAAAAGCTTTTGATTTTGAGGTATATCCTAGCGGCAGGAATAAAGCCATGGCTGCAACTTATGATTTTTTAATCAAAATGGATTACCCAAATTATTTAAGGCCAGTATCCTTAAGGTTTAAAAAAGATACAAGAAAGAGGATTCATTTTCCCCGGTTCTCCGGCTAGCATAGGGGTGTGACAATCAATGGAACGAAAAGGTACGGTAAGCCTTTTCAAACCTCTCTGCTCATCAGCCAGGAACTTTCTTCCTCTCCACTGTGCAATGGACGCAGTTGGCCTATAGCGATTGCCCAGACAAGGCAGCAGTTTGAGCATCGACTGATCCAAAAACGGACACGAGCTGGTCTGTCAGCAGCAAGAGCTAGGGGACGAAAAGGTGGTTGTAAACTCATAGGTCTGAAGATCCGCGTGTAAAAACCGCTAAACGCATGCACAATGACCACGGAATGAAAATCAATCAATCAAATCTGTGAGATATTTAATATCTCACGTCCAACCTTCTATCGGTATCCAGTAATTTCAGATGCAAAAAGTCATTAGCGTTCCTTTCCGCTCCAATGATTGTCACTCCCCTCTGACGAAAGTGTTGTTGTTTTTTGTAACATCCGTTATAAAATGAAAAAATATTCTCTATTTGGATCTAACATTTACATTCATCTAACCAAAGTATAAACCAAATAAAAACCGGAGCTATTAAAGAAATGCTGAGAATTATACTAATGGCCTTTTTGATTATTAATCCGGTATTAGCGATGGAAGGGACTGAGCCAGAACCTGACCAAGAGCCACTAGCTCTACCCCACTCAATAGATGACCAACTTGCCCTACTCAAATCGATAGACGGCCAACTTGCAGAGGTTGTTACACTCCTTAGAAAAATGGAACCTAAAGAAAACAAACAGGAAGACGCTATAGAACTTCTTAAAATTCAATATAGGGTTCTAAATGAAATACGTTCTAAACTATCAAGCAGAAATTTAAAATGGAAAACACTAAAGTTTGCATGTGTCACTTCTGTATATATAACGACTTTGATTTATATATATTATTATAACACGCCCGACAATGTGCAGGCTTCAATCGATATCCATAAAGATTTAGTGAAAGTGTTTCCATTTTGTAAAAATAATTCAAGGGATTTTTTTACTAATTTCACTGAGGTTAATAATCAGACAAATAGTTCTAATCTATTCTTCGAACAGGCAAATAATATTATGAAAGCAGCTCGCATTCACATGCCAAAAATCCTGCCTGATCTCAATATGAAAGAAATGATTAACAATAATTTTTTTAACATGTCAAATGCTAAAGATATTTTAAAAACCCCTAACTTTTGCAGCCATTATGACAAAATCACCTATGGGGCAATTTTAATAATTACAACATGCTTAATATACCCAATCGAGAATTTGATTGTTGGTTCTGAATATGCCGCAAGCACAATTGCGTATTTATTTGTGCTTTATTTTCTTTTGTAGGGGTAGATCCAACAGTCGGGTCACCAGTCGCGATCGCGAAAAAAATCTCGTCCGATGGCCGTTTAATGGTAGATCTTAATCTAAACCAGGCCTAAGAAGCGATTTCCGCGCCTCTTATGACTTTTGAGTCTGGATTTTGGGGCTTGTTGGCAAGGTTCCCAAACCCATAAACAACATTATGTAAGCTCTGAGCCTTCATTTGCTGCAAATTTAGTTCTTGGTAGACTGGCATTTTGGAAAAAAGCTGTTTATGTCACCTATAAACCTGGCTATTTCGTATAGATTATCTAATGGGTTTTACATGCATATTTAATATTTTGCCGTTAATTTTTTTCGTGAAATCTGTCAACCTTACAAATTAATCCACGTCATCCCATGGTTCAAGCTCTTCGACGTCTAATTCTTGACGAATGAATCTATTTAAGTCTGAATAATTTTCATCATCGCTCGGAAGCAAAAAAGGGAGCGTGGATAAGATATCGATATTTGATTCCAAGCTAAGTGCTTCCAATATTTTAGCAAAGCTAAAAATTTCAATATTGCCAACAGGTAGGTTTGCTTGATTTTGGACTTCTGTATTAGTTAATGTCGGAAACGAACTACCATTTGCCGGAGCTGTTATATTAAGGCCGCTTTGTGAATTGATGCCAAAATTTATTGAAGATTTTTTTGATTCACCCTTTTCAACCGGGATGAAATCAAGGGTAGATCTCATGTAGTTTAAACAAACCGCATGGATCCTCTTTGTTAAGGCGTCGTTTGCGCGATTTTCTTGACTATATTCAAAGCAAAAAAAACGCCCATTTTTCGAGTTAATAGCCACGTCTTTTGACTCGTTAGAGTTAATTAGGTGAAATACTTCTTCAGGAAAACCCATTTTTTTAAATTGTGTGTAAAATCTCGAAATATTTTTTTTGCATTCTGATAGTAAATAAATTTTCACTTTATCTTTTTCTGTTTGTTTACACACTTGCCAAATAAAATTAGCTTCTTCTACCGATGTGCTGGCGTCACAATGCGCAAGACCCACTTTCTTTGAAATTGGGCAATAAATACCTATAGCGACACAAGGGCCTACGCCAATTGTAGCCAATACATTTTTTTCATCTTCAAAATGTGCAATAGAAAATTCTTTTTGAATAATGAAGTGTGTTTCATTTTGGCTAATCTGTTCAAAAGGTAAATTAAAATTTATGATGTCTGTTTTTTCCGTTGCTCCCAAAAGGTTTTTAAATATATCCATACGTTTAAGAATAGGAAGTTCACGATATTCAATCTTGTTTGTTTCCAATAACAGAATGAACTCTTCTAATTTTTGAGATGAACAATTTACAAAGTAACTTAGAAATTCTGCCCGATAGCCACTATTGTCAGGAAATGCAGTTTTAGCAGCCTTGATGGAGAGTTGTATTAATTGTTCGTTATTAATTTCTTTAAAAGCTTTTTTTGCCAAGTTTTGGTGAAAGGTTCCATAGAAATTGTTCCCTTCAAAAAGATCCATTACATCTTTGGTTATTTCAATATTATGTGCGCCGTGAGCTAGATGGCATCCAAACAATAATATAAGTAAAATATTACTGCAAAAAGCCTTATTAATTGCATCAATGAAGTTCATATTCAATATACTCCTTTCAAAAAGTCAAAATATCTGGGGATTAAGACTTGTATTTGTTTTTTCTATTAATTGCTATAGAGCGAGCCCGGGTAAAGGTTAAAAGGACGGGTTTTTAGATACTGCTTATCGAAATCAACCAAATAAAAAAGCCATATTAAGCCCAATGTTCCAACCAAGACTATTAATACTACCTTTAACGATTTTTCCTTTTCGCGAGCCGACCTCAATTTTCCTAGCGACTCCTGGAATCCTCTGAAAAATCATTTTTGGCTCATCAATATGCCATGAAATGAATCAACAAATTCTTCTCAGTAATTCCTGGATTTTTGCCAAGTCACCGCTTCTAGCGCTTTTAGATGCGGTAATTCAATAAAAGTTTTTAGGTTGCCCTAGGGATTGCTGAAAAAGTAGCGTACTGACATTTATCTCGTTTGAGAGATTAATGGCTGGGTAACCTCAAATAAATCGCTTCAATCGCCCAGAGCACCACTATACTGTCCCCATGCAAAATTCCTGGGACCAACAACCTACTGAATCCTCCAAAGCTTTTGAGCGCTTTGCTCTTTATCGCGATATGGGGGCAGGACGCTCATTGCGGAAGCTCGCTAAAGATTTAGAGCTCAACCCATCGACGCTTGCTGAAATATCTAAGAAGCATAGTTGGCAAGAGCGCGTAGCAGCTTTTGATGCTTATATTGATAGAGCAAGCCAATACAATCAAATAGCACAAGTTCGCGTCATGAAGCGCCGTCAGATCGCATTGGCTCTCCGAGCGCAAAAAGTGGCCGAAAAAGGTCTGAAAAAGCTTCTACGCGATATGGATGATGAACACACATTGCGTAAGCTTTCACCTGAAGGGCTTTCTAAAATACTCGACATCGGTTGTCGTCTAGAACGCCTAAACCGTGATGAGCCCGAACAAAGGCTTGAAGTCACTAATCAAAACTTCGATCGCCTGAGCTTAGAGGAATGCGAGATGCTGCGGAGCCTTCATACTAAAGCAGAGGGCAAAGCATGAGCCATGATAAGACTTTGATCAACCTTGATCGTGCGGTGATCCACAAAGGTGGGCTTAGGAAATTCGTTGAGCTTTCATGGCATCAGATAGAGCCTGGGAAAAGCTTTGTCCCTGGTTGGCATATCGATGCTATTTGCGAGCATCTCGAAGCTATCTCCCAAGGCAAACTTACTCGCCTCGTTATCAACATCCCGCCGGGCTGCATGAAGAGTCTTACCGCCTGTGTGTTTTGGCCAGCATGGGTGTGGACCTTTAAGCCTGAAACCAAATGGATCTACGCTTCTTATTCGATGGCTCTAAGCCGCAGAGATAATTTAAGGATGCGCCGTCTTATTGAGTCTAAGTGGTATCGCGTGCGATTTGGCGAAGCTTTTAGGCCACTAAACGACAATTGGGGTACCGCAAAGTTTGTGAATGACCGAGCCGGTTTTAGATTGTGCACTTCGGTCGATGGTACCGTTACGGGTGAGCATGCTGACGTGCAAGTTTGTGATGACCCTATTAAGCCGCAGGATGTGTCCAAAACTTCGCTGACCAATTGCCTTGAGTGGTGGAACGAGACGATGTCGAGCAGGCTCGTTGATTTTCAGAAATCAGCACGCGTCATCATTATGCAGAGGCTTCATGTCAACGATCTTGCAGGTGAGATGCTGAGAAGTGGTGGTTATGAGCATCTCAGCCTACCGATGGAGTTTGAGAGCAGATTTCCTTGCAAAACTTCTACAGGTTTTAAAGATCCGCGAAGTGTTGAAGAAGAATTACTATGGCCACAAAAATGCTCAGCCGAATCAGTGAGGGAGATAAAAAAGGGCATCGGCACCGAGCGTGGAATAGCCGCGCAATTGCAGCAGCAGCCGGTACCTCATTCGGGCGCAATCTTTAAAAAGGATGCGATTAAGAGCTATGTAAGACCGCCTAAAACACCGACCCTAATAACAAGCTGGGATTGTACTTTTAAAGAAACCGGCTCTTCTTACGTGGTAGGACAGGTGTGGGGTGTAAGCGAAGATCACGAACATTACGTATTAATCGACCAGATACGCGCACGTATGAGTTTTAGTGAAACGCTCAGTGCGATTAGAAAATTCGCCTACAAATATCCCACAAGCTCAGCTCATATTATCGAAGAGAAAGCTAACGGCAGCGCTATTATCGATATGCTGCGCGATGAGATTCCCTCGTTAAGACCGGTATTGCCCGAAGGTGGCAAGGAAGCTCGGGCCCATGCGGTAGAAGGCCTATGGAGTGCGGGAAGAGTTCTCATCCCCGATGTTACTTTTGCACCGTGGGTAGGCGATTTTATCCAAGAGGTCTTGGAGTTTCCAAGCTCTATCAACGACGATCAAGTAGACGCTATGACGCAGGCTCTTACATGGCTCAGAGAGCGCATTTTGCGTATGAAGACTTTTTATAAATCCATGAACAACACAGGGAACATATCATGCTTTCTCTGAGTGATCGCAACGATAGCTGGCATAACCTCTTGTCTGGTTTGGGATCAGGCAGAGATAAGGCTACCTATGCGCATTTGCGCCCTAATACTATTCTAAGCGCTGAATACTTGGAACAGCTTTATCTTCATGACGATATAGCCGCTCGTATTTGTGATTTGGTTCCTTACGAAATGCTTCGCCAGGGATTTTCCTTAACCGTTGATGAAAAAGATTTTATGCGACCTAACTTGAGCGACGTTGTTCGAGAAGCGCTCGTTAAGGCTCGTATTTTTGGCGCAGCATTTATCTACATTGGTGCCGATGATTCTCAGCAGCAAGATATGCCGCTGAATATTAAACGAGTGAAGGGCGTACGCTTTCTCAACGTTTTAACCACCAAAGATCTAAGCCATCAACGTTTTTATGATGACCCAAACAGCGAGCACTATGGCAGTTGCGAGCTGTATCGCTTGAAAGCATCAACGCACAAAGAAGCAACAACGATTCATGAAAGCCGCCTCATACCATTTTTTGGCACCGCTCCGCTCGATCATCGGCATTTTCCGCCCAGTATTTTGCAACGCATTTATCCGGTGTTGCAACAGTTTCACACGGCATGGCAGGCTACTTCACATCTGATGACCGACGCAGCTCAAGGTATCTTTAAACTCAAGGGGCTTCATAGCGCGATGTCATCGAATCGCAGCGATGACCTTCTCAAGCGCATGGAGCTCGTGGACATGAGCAGGTCCATCTCTCGCAGCATTATCTTAGACGCCGAGGATGAGGATTTTAGAAGGGATACCTATGGCTTTGCCGGTGTGCCGGAGATTTTAGAAAAGATGATGCTGAGATTAGCAGCGGCAGCTCGTATGCCGGTCTCGCTGCTCATGGGCCAAGCTCCCGCTGGTATGAACGCCACAGGCGAGAGTGATACTCGTTTCTTTTATGATCAGGTCAAAGCCGAGCAAGAAGCCTTAAAACCAAAAATAGCAAGGCTCATCAAAATCATCAGCGGTAATGAAGAGACAGATGTTGGCGTTGATTTTCCAGCCCTTTGGCAAATGACAGAGCGAGAGAAGGCTGAACTCCGACGCATGGAAGCAGAAACTGATCGCATTTATTTGCAAGAGGGCGTTCTGCTGCCCGAAGAGATTGCTCTTAAGCGCTTTAGTGATGGTGAATTTTCTATTGATGTAACCTCAAGGGCTGAGCTAGCCCGCAGTGAAAGGAGCAACGATGAATGAAAGCGTAAAAAAAATAGCTATAAGCGGTTCCGCCATAGCATTAGCCATTGCGATGGCCTTGCAGACCTTTGTTTTTGGTCAAAACGATTTGCAAACGCTCAAAGAAGATTTGGCGAAATTATCTGAACGTATGGCCATATTAGAAGGACCGCCAACTCGTGATTAAGGTACCGAGCATCAAAGGGTCAGCCCAGGCTCGATTACTTCTGTATCGCTTGATGTCGCACAGGCTCAACGATGCAGAACAACAACTGTTAAACATAGAGCCCTCTTTGTGGGAAAAGCTTCTTGATGCTTTAGAAAATGAGGCCCTATCAGACAGCGATCAAAAAGCCATTAAGGCAATTTTGAGCGAAGCATTTTCCTATATTGAACGCAGCACGAGAGAAGGCCTGCAAAAGCAAATCGAACGCTTAAGCAGACAGTCTCTTTGGCTCGGCATTTTTCCTTCCAGCTTATTGGATTCTTTCATCGCGGAGCACCTCAAGCTCATTAAAGGTCTTCAGCATGAGCATCGAGATAAGGTTGGGCTCGCCATAGGTCGTGGTATGCGCCAAGGGCACCTGCATAAAGAGATAGCAAAGAATATCCGTCAATTGACCGATATGAGCAAACGTCGAGCTCAACTCATAGCTCGAAGCGCTCCATTGCAATATAGTGGCGAGATTACGCGGCATTATCAGATGAGCGCAGGGATTACATCTTATGTGTGGCAATCTTCGCGAGATGAGCGCGTGAGGGATTCTCATAGGCGCTATGATGGGGAAATTTTTAACTGGGATAGCGCAGGTTCACACCCTCGCAGTGAAGTAAACTGTCGCTGCGATGCTGTTCCAATATTAGCTTAAGCAGCTCGCCTTTGTGCAGGTTCCATGACAATATGCATGATTCCTCCACAAGCAGCGACAATTTTTTGCAAAGTCTTCAATTCATAGCGGTCATATTCAGCGCTTTCATATCTACTTATTGCCGAAGGCGTTGTGCCAACTTTTTCAGCAACAGCCGCTTGCGTGAGATTGGCGAGGCTTCTCAAATTGGCAAGTTGCTCGCCAATTGAGATTTTTTCGTACTCAAGCTCAAAGCCTGCTTTGAACTGTGGATCAGCTAATTTTCTATCCAGCCAACTTAGCTTTTTGTTCTTACTCATGATGTTATTTCCCGGCTCATAAATTCTTGTTTTAGAGCTTCCGCTCGCTCAATTTCGACTTTAGGTGTTTTTGGGCTCTTTTTGGAAAATCCGTGAGTCAAAATTAGTCTTCGTCCAATAAAAAAGAAACATAAAACTCGCCCCTGATCCGCTTTAAACTCAAAAATCTGGTCTGAACCCGTCAAATGCTTAAATTTTTGTTCATTACTAATGCGACCATGATCGCCAATCCATGCGAATAACGCAGCGAATTTTTGTTGAATAGCTAAAGGCATACTTTCTAACCATTCTTCTGCCAAAACTTCACCTGATTCTCGTAGGTAAAATTCGATTTCAAAATGTTTACCTGAATAGGCTAATGTTGTGGTTTTGCTTTTCTTGGCCACTATTTTGTTCCTGAATTACATAGCATATATGCTAATATAGCGCAATTAGAAAAAATCTCAAATCCTAACCTCAAATAAATGGCTTCAATCTGATCCATGATCTTTATACTGAACGACATGGAAGTACTCAGATTCGATTTCAATGGCTCTTATAAGGACTTTAAGCGGACACCACAGGGATTTTTGCGGGTTAATGCTCGCCTGACCAAGGCTGGCATTTTTAGCTATGATCAGAGTCGCGAGTATCGCAGTGAAGAAGAAGTGTTCCGTGCCGATTCTTTGGAATCGCTAAGAGGTGCACCGGTTACCGATCTTCACCCCTCAGAAAAAAGCGAAGATGCTTTTGTGAGCTCGGCCAATGCCAAAGCTCATATCGTTGGCATTACTGAAAGCGTTGAGCGTGAGGGCACCTACCTCAAAGGCTCTTTGCTGATCTTCGATGAAGAAGCGATTGAGGCCATAGAGAGCGGCAAGCGCAAAGAGATTTCGCTTGGCTATAAATGCCGCGTTGAGCAAACGCCCGGTGCTTTTAATGGGGATGTCTATGACGCTGTTCAGCGCGACATTGTCATTAACCATGTTGCGTTAGGCCCCAAGGGTTGGGGGAGAGCTGGCCCAGATTGTGCCATTCATATCGATTCAAAAACCAAGGAAAAACCCATGACAGAAACCCTGCGCCTCGATGGCGTGGATGTGGCATTGACTGCCGAAAGCGTTAGTGCGCTCTTGGCAGAAAAGAAGAAGCAAATTCAGGAGTACCAAGGTCGTTTAGATGCCATGGGGCTTGAGCTTGAAAAGGAGCGGCAGGCTCGAGCAGCGCTCGAAGATCCAAAGCGCATAGAAGAGAAGCTCCAAGCTCGTCTAAAGCTCATCGAACAATATCAAGCTATTTTAGGCAATGAAGCGCCGATCGAAGCTAAGAGCGATGAAGAAATCAAGCTTGCGGGGCTCAAGCATTTTTATCCTGATCTCGATACTGCGAAGCATGAGCAATCTTATCTCGATGGCATGTTTGAGGCTTTATGTGGGCTCAAAGCTGCACGCAATGATTCTCTCGCCAATACGCGTGAGGCTATACACAAGAGCAACGAAAATAAGACCAATGCAGCTTATGAACAATGGGTTGAGCAGAGCGCCAGGCTGTGGACTGCGCCCTTAACCGGATCGGCGAGGTAATGATGCAATTAGAATTTCGCAACGATAGGCTCAGAGCCCAAGTAGGACAAAAGGCAGATTCTATGCCATCGGCAGTGGTCTCTGCCGTAGCCAATGTCCCAATCCCTTTTGGGGCCTTGGTTGTCTATGATGATTCGGATGCTTTCTTGTGTAAAATACCCACCGCAAAGGCTCAGCTTGATAAACCACTCGGTATAACTTTGCGTCAGCTTCATAGCCAACACTATGAGCCTAAGAGCTCCATAGCGGTTTTACGCAAAGGGCGCATATGGATCGAAGCAGAAAAAGTCAGCGCACCGGGTGATGCAGTTTATATCAGGTTTGCTGAAGATGGTTCAGCCAAGTTCAGTGGTGAGAAGAAAGACAATGTCCTTCTAAAAGGCGCCATATTTCTCGAAAAGTCAGAGAGCGGGCTCACGCCCATAGAGGTCGATTTCTTTGGAGGTGTGCAGTGAGCTTCACGCCGCAAACAGTGTTCCTAAAAGAGCAGCTTAACCATATTCTCAATCTTGCCTTTCAGGAAAGCTTTCCTGCGCTCAAAGCGCGTAACTTCATACCGGTGAATCGCAGCATTCCTCAAGCGGCAGAAACAGTATCTGCGCGCATATGGGATAGCTATGGCGAAGCGAAGATTTTAAATGCCAACGCTGATGATTTCCCATCCGTGAGCGTAGGCCAGCGCGAGGCCTTTTTACCGATCAAATCGCTCGGCTGTTTTTTTGAGTATTCGGTGCTTGATCTTCGTCGCAGCCAGATGGCAGGAGCGAGCCTCGATGGCAAACTTGCGACCGCAGCGCGGCAGACCATCGAATCGAAGATCGACAAGCTTGCGGTAAGCGGCGAAGAACGCATTGGTCTTAAGGGCATTTGCAATCACGAAAGCATTAAACCGACTACGCTGGAAAAATGGTTTGATGATAAAGGGAAAGCTTTAAAGCCACCAGAGCAGATGCTCGCGGATATCAACCACATGGTATCGGCAATCGCTGAAGACACCAACAACATACTGTTGCCTGATACCTTGCTCTTGCCAGTAAAGCATTTCGCTTTTTTAGCGCAAACACCCTATTCTGCGCATAGCCAAGTGACGATTTTAAATTACCTATTAAGTAACAATCCTTATATTAAAAACGTCGATTCCTGGGTGCATCTCAAGGATCGTTGTGTGCTCTACCCACGCACACCGCAAGCGCTTGAGATGTACCTGCCTTTGGAGTTTGAGATGCTTGAGCCGCAAGCAGTAGGCATGAACGTCCGCATTCACTGCCATGCCCGTTTTGGTGGGGTGCAGGTTTATACTCCCAAAGCCTTTGCTTATGGCGTTGGTATATGATCAAGATCTTCCTAACGCGCTTTCCTGAATTCGCTGAGAGCCTCGAAGAGGGTGATAAAGAAGCGATTGTGCTTACGCTCAAGGCAGCCGAAACAGAGCTCAATGCTCGTGTATGGGGAACTTTGCTTGACGAAGGGATTTTGTATTTGACGGCCGATAAGCTTATGCGCTCTCGCTTGGGCGAGCGTTTGCGCGATCCTGACGATCCTGGGGCTCAATCTGTTTATGGAATCGAGTTTGCCCGTTTGGCCTTTATCGCGAGTATGGGAGCCAGAGTTTTATGAAATACGTCAAAGACGATAAGCGCGAACAAAAGCGTCTCGAAAAAGTCTTATATAAAATGGCCAAAGCTCCTCACGTAGCAGTCGGAATCTTGCAAGATAATCCAGTTGGCGATAGTTTTAGCATGCTCGATCTTGCCACTGTTCATGAGTTTGGCTCCAAAGATGGCCGCATCCCTCAGCGTTCTTTTATTCGTTCTGTTTGCGATGCCAAACAAAAGGAGCATCTTAAGCTGATAGCCAAACTTCAAGGTAGGCTTCTCGCTGGTAAAATAGCTATGAAGCAGGCTTTGGGCATAGTTGGCTCTGCAGTTACATCAGACATCGTTCAGACTATTAATGCCGGGATAAAACCAGAGCTCAAACTTGCTACGATCAAACGCAAGAAGAGCTCGAAACCGCTTATCGATACTGGAAGACTCAAAGGATCCATTACCCATGAAGTGCGAGGTGCTTTATGAGCTTTTCCTGGGATTTGATGCAAAGTTCGCTCGAGAGCGTTTTTCATAAGGCGACTGGCATTCCCTTCACTTGGGATGAATCGCTGCGACATATACCGCGTGCTCCCACTGGGATATTATCGTTAGGCATAAGCAGAACGGTAGGTCGTGATGAGCATCGTTATACCTTCAGAGACAGTAACATCACGCTTGACATGTATGGTTATCGTGAACTGACCATCAATGTGCAAATTAGAGCTCGGCTTGCTAAAAGCGCTCCGTCATCGCGCATGCTTGCAGAAAAAGCACGTCTTTCTTTGGCCAACCCGATTTATCGCGATGAATTGCGTGCTGCAGGGCTCGTCTTTGTGGAAACTCATCCGATCTTAAATTTAGACTTTAGCCGCAGCATGCGTAAGGAGCTTAGAACCAGCTTCGATGTGGTGTTTAGGCTGATGATGCACGAACAACAGATGGCTAATCATGTGGGTTATTTCGAATCGGTTGCCGTAAGCGAGAAGTTTCTATGAGCTTAGATAGCATCGTCAACATCACGATAGACACCAAAAGCCTGCAAATGGCTCAGGCTGGTTTTGGGGTGCCGCTGATCATAGCACCAGCTGAGGATCTCAAAGCGGGACGCGTAAAAATCTTCAAAGAGCTCAGCGATCTTTCTTGTATAAAGCCAGAATCTGCCTGTTACCGTATGGCTCAAAACCTGCTTGCACAAAGTCCGCGTATAAACTTAGCAAAGATTGGCTTTAGGCTCAAAGGCGAAAGTATCCCTGAAGCCCTCAGTGCAATCATCAATGAGGATGCGGATTTTTATGGCGTATTGCTAGTTAACGAGCATGGTGATGACCATGAAGCCTATAAAAAAGACGTACTGTCCCTCGCAGAAAGCATTGCTAATAAGCGTTTATTGGCCGGTATTGATATCGATGCACATCAGTTATTCATAGCTCAAGAGCTAAAAGAGAAGAGATACTCCAATATCTTTATGACCTTTAGGGTTGATCCTGAGAAGTATTTATCCGCTGCATTGATGGGCAAGATGTTACCAAAGATGCCAGGCTCATCCTCGTGGGCGTTTAAAGAACTCACGGGCATAAAGCCGCAGAAGATAAACTTAGCGCTGAGCGAAGAGCTTAAAAACCTCAATATCAATCGCTATATTGCTATAAGCAGCCAAGGCCTGAGCCTCGATGGCAAAGTGGCGAAGGGCGAATTCATTGATGTAGTGCATGGGCGCGCTTGGCTGCAAGTGCGCATGCAGGAGCGTTTATTCAGGCTCTTTATGCTCAACGACAAGATTCCCTTCACCACCAAAGGCCTCGACCTTGTGCGCTGTGAAATCAGTGCGCAGCTGAGCGATGCAGTGCATAGAGGCTTCTTAGCTGCTGAACCCAAACCTGAAGTTTTTATCCCGTCTTTACATGACATCGATACGACAGCGAGAGAAAAACGCATTTTACCAGATGTCACTTTTAGTGCTCATGCAGCGGGCGCTATTCATGAGATTGAAATTCGCGGAACTATTAACTTTTAAGGAGTATGCATGGCGCATGCTTATGATCAGTGTGATCCAGATGATTATTCGGTTATCTTCAATGGTATTCCCATCGAAGGCTTTGCTGAGGATGATTGGATAGATATTGAATACGATTCCGAAGCTTATCAAGACCAAATCGGTGCCGATGGCCGCGTCGTACGCTACAGATCGCATGACAGACGTGCAACCATAACCTTCAGCCTGGTTGCGACTTCACCGAGCAATAAGATTTTATCGGCGATGTTTAATGCCGACCTCAATGCACCCAATGGCATGGGAGTAGGTCCTTTGCTGATTCGAGATAAAGAAGGTGTAACGGTATTTACTGGCACCGAGGCCTGGATCCAAAAGCTGCCCAAGAGCACCATAGGACAAAAGCTGAGCAATCGTGAATGGAAGATTAGAGTCGCCAGACTCGAGGGGATGTTGGGTTAATGCGCAAAGAAAAAGAGACAGTAATCAACAATACAAAGTTTAAAGTAACGCAGCTTGGTTTTGCTGAGGGTATGGAGCTTCTTACAAACTTAGGCCGTATCATTGGTCCCGCGCTGAGTGATCCACAAAAGACTGCCAACTCAGCTGCAATGATAGGCGATGTGATCGGTAGGCTTTCTTACGCCGAAATAGCAAGCATCACCGAAAAGCTTGCCAAATCTACTCGCATAGAACGTGAGTCGGGGCGCTGGCCCTTGTTAGAGCCCGAAATGGATTTAGCGGGCAACTACGATCTTACCCTGCGATGGCTCAAATTTGCGCTGGAGGTGAACTACGGGGATTTTTTCGCCGCGGGGGGTTTGCTGCAAGACGTTATAGGTCCAGTCGCAGCGAATCCAGCGTGAGTATGCCTGATATTCCATGGGTGGCGCACCGCATCGTTACGTCGAGGCACTACCAAGCCTCGCTTATAGAAGTACAAAAGCAATGGTCTATCGATGATGTAGCCGATGCGCATGAGGCATTGGATTATTTTTCTTATTGCGAGTTTCTGGAAATGAAAGCTCTAAGGAAATCTTCAGGATAATTGGTCACGCAGTGCGTGACCAATCTGGTTAATTCTATGTTTGAAATTGTCCAGCCAGTGGCTGGACTTTTATAGCAAACGACTATTTTTAAGACTCGTTTCCTTCAGCTAAATCGGCGCTTAGTTCTTGTTCGATTTCTTCAATCGTCGGAAGACTCGTCTTTAAATCTTTTGGCATCATGCGTGTCAGCTGATATTCAGAAATACCAATAGGACTTGAAACGTTTCTCAATGCATATTCGGCGATTACTCTATTGCGAGATTTACAAAGAAGAATACCGATAGTTGGATTGTCGTCGACTTGCTTGATTTTCTCATCAACTGCGGTCAAATAGAAGTTAAGCTGACCTGCATCAGCGGGTTTGAATTGCCGAGCTTTGAGCTCAATAACCACGTAGCACTTTAACTTCAGATGGTAGAAAAGCATATCGATTCTAAAGGTTTGGTCCCCCACTTTTACCTCAACCTGCCGACCAACAAAAGCAAATCCTGTTCCAAGCTCAAGAAGGAACTTTGTAATATGAGTTGTCAGTTCTTTTTCTATCTCTCTTTCCTGTGCATTTTTTCCTGTAGTTAAGAAATCAAATATATATGGATCTTTAAGGGATTGCTGAGCTAGATCCGATTGTGGCGCGGGAAGCATCTCTTTAAAATTGGTTGTTTTCTCAGCCAATTTTCCTTGACGGTCGTAAAGATTGAGACTTATTTGAATCTCGAGGATAGAGCGAGACCAACCATTTTCTAATGTTTGAGCGGCGTACCATGCTCGCATAGATTCGTCTTTAATTTTATATATTAATACTACTATGTGTCCCCATGGCAATTGCGTCACAGCTTGTGTCGCAATTGAATCAGAAGGGTATAAGCGTGCGAAAAACCTCATTCTTTCCAGATTCCGGACTGAAAAACCTCTCATTCCTGGGAATTCATTTTGAAGATCTAATGATAGCTTTTCAATAAATTTGGCGCCCCATTTAGTCTGGTTTTGCCTGTGAATAATCTGCTGGCCTATATGCCAATAAAGAGAGATTAACTCCGTATTAGCAGCCCGTGCAGCACGCATTTGGGCATTAGCAATTTTAGTCTTTAAGTCTCTCAAAAACTGCCCATATTCAGCTGAAAGCCCGATATTTTCCGATTTCTTTATTCCCATGGCCAGGTTTTATCATATCGGTTTTGATACTCAACTTAATCGGCAAATCAACTTCAGATTTTTGGCTTCATTTTAGCCCTGACCCATTAAAGTGGGCTGATAACTTTGGAGCGATTTGTCCATGATCATCCGCAAACTCGAAGCCCTGTTCACGATCAATACCAACGCTGCTCAATTTCGCAGGGCGACTGAACAGCTCGATCAGTTTTCACACAAGGTCGGAGATATCATGCAGGCCGTGGCAGGTTATTGGGCTGTTGATTCACTCAGGAACTTCGTGCTTAATACTGCCAAAGCCATGAGCGAGATCGGCAAAAATGCTAAATTTCTTGGGATAACAACCGATGCCTTGCAGGAACTGCGCTACGCCGCAGAAAAATCCGGTCTTTCCATCGATGGATTAGAAGATGCCTTAAAAGAATTGCAGATTCGTTCGGAAGATGCCCGTTCAGGTTCCGGGGAAGCTTTTGAGGCCTTTGCCAAGCTCGGTATTAGGAGCATTGATTCGGCTGGTAAAATAAAAGCTCCTCTTGATCTTCTTGTTGAAGTTGCAGACCAGCTGCAAAAACTTCCTACCCATGCTGAAAAAATCTGGGTCACAGATTCCATGTTTGGTGATGAGGGTGGGAAAATTCTCATGATGCTTCAAGATGGCTCATCAGGGCTTATTAAGCTAAGAAAAGAAGCTCAGGCATTAGGTTTGGTCGTTGATAAGCTAGGTATACAAAAAGCCAGTAAATTTAATGCGGCGCTCATACAGATGCGCGCTCTAGCTGGAGGGGCAGGCAATGCCTTTACGCAAGGTTTATTAGGGCCTCTCACGTGGCTGATGGAAAAGTTCTCTTCTCTCTCTTTAGCTTTTAATAAGCTCGAAGGCAGAGCCTCCCTGGTACGTGTAACACTTATGGCCTTAGGAGGAGCCGTTGCCGCCGTCGCACTGAAAGCTGCTTTAGTCGTAGCTCCTCTCGTTGCTCCTTTCTTGCCGCTTATCGCTGGCATAACCGCCGCCAGTATTGTTGTCGAAGATCTCTGGGGTGCTTTTAAAGGGCGCGATTCCCTCATCGGTGGTATTGTCAGCTCCATCTCTAAAAGTATCATGGCTTTTGCATCAGAAGCCTCCGAGGCTCTAACCAAGGGCTTTAAAGAGGCCTTTGCGAGTATCAACAAAGAGTTTGCACGATTCTCTGAATGGCTCATCGCGGGCTTTGATCGTCTCGCCAGAACAGCCAACGAATTTATCGCAGACCTCGTTCCTGATTTTTTTAAACAAGGCTTTAGCGCTAGCATGAGGCATATCATACCCGAGGGTAATACATCCAATGGACATCAACGCTTAAACAACCGCCTTGGCCCTGAAGCTCCGAACATCGCCCACCAGCAAAAGTACTCAAATACCAACAACGTGAGCGTAGCGGTCAACGTTAAAAGCAATGCCAATGCACCTGAAATAGGCTCCGAAGTTTCTAAGGCAGTGCGCAAAGAACTTGAGCGAGAACGTTTTAATGCTTTTATGGGGGTGATGCATTATGCGGCTTAGCTTTTTTCTTATATTCGGCTTCGTTTTTCTGTTTTCAGGATGCGCTTTGCTGTCTTTTTTCAAAGAGAATCCCCTTAAGATCAAAGCCAGCGTCGAAGGAGAAATAAAGGGCCATCATATACGCTGTGAAAAGACGCTTGAGCTTGGAGATGGCAAATGGGGTGTGATGTGCAGCATTGATAATGGCTTAGATATCAAGTACCGCATGCGCGAAATTGCTGATGAGCATACGCAAGTCGAGTTCTTGGTCGAAAAATCTAAAGATGGGAAAGAGAAAATCATCGCTACCCCATCTTTACTGCTTAAAAAAACCGAGATCGCTAAAAATGTCGTAAGCACCAATAACTCTTATCTTAGCATTGTTGCTGAGCGTATAAAATGAATGTGCGTGAAGCAATCTCTATCTTTTATCCTGATTCGAAGGCCCGCTTAGGTGAGCTTGTCGTTGATGCTTACGTCAGCGAGACTCATAGTTTTTCATCGCAAATAACCGAGCATCCTATTGAAGGTGGCTCAACCATTGTGGACCATGTCTATAATCAACCTTTCTGCTTATCCATCGAAGGCATTATCTCAAACACACCGATGACTCTAGTTGGCCTCACCGCTTTTGATTCGGTCAGACGTTATTTAGACGGTGACAGCAATGACTTTGCGCTGAGTGCTTTTGAAAAAATAGAGGACATTTTTAAAAAGAGAGAGCCTATATCGATCGCGACTTCACTCAAAATATACCATAAAATGGTCTTGGAATCTTTGAGTGTTGAGCGGGGGGGAGGTAGTGAGCAATTGCGCTTTTCCTGTACAGCCAAGCAAATACGCATAGTTCATCAAGAGCGTATCAAGATCTCTGAGCCTAAAGTAAGCCGAGCTCAAGCTAAACAAAAAAAAGGTCTTCAGGAGACCAAGCCCTTATCCCAAGAAAAAGTCGAAGCGATCAAAAAAGAAAAGACCTGGCTTAAAAATCTCTTTGGTGATGTTTCGCTCAAACCGATAAAGATTAATTAACATGCTCGAAGTGCCTATGAGCTCAGATGCCAGCCATTTCAGCCAAGAATGCCAGTTATTTGATCGGCATTATACCCTGGAATTTTATTGGCTTGAAAAGGAAGCCTATTGGGTATTGCACGTCTATAATGCAAGAGAACATCCCATAGCTCTAGGACTGAAGTTACTAGCTGATTGGCCTATTAGAGTTGAAGACAACCTCAGCTTCCTTCTGTTGAAGAAGAAGCCCAATGCATTGCTAGCCATCGACTCTTTATCGAGCGATTTTATGCTGGTGGCTTACAATGCTCTTTGACCGCGTAGTTGAACTCAAAGTTGGCGATACTGAGATAACAGGCTTAGATATCGCTTTTGAGATCGAGAAAGACGAATCACCAGAACCTAATCCATGCCACATCGAAATATTTAACCTGAGTAACGAAAATCGAGCGACGCTTGCCAAATACGCGATCGTTCCGGTGATACTCAAGGCCGGATATAAGGACAACATTGGAATTATCTTCAAGGGCGATATGGTGCGCTGTTCACATGTATTGGAAAACGCTTCCTGGAAAACAACGCTGTCCTGCGGCGACGGGGCTTCAATCCAGGGAAAGCGCACAAAGCAAAGCTATGCCAAAGGAACGCCGCTCAAGAAAGTAATCAAAGATTTGGCTCATCAGGCAGGTCTGTCAGCAAACAATAAGCTTGATAATTTGCATGCGCTCAACAAGGAGCTTTCGCGTCCCCTCTCATTGTGCGGCAACCCTATGGCAGAGATAGCACGCCTCTTATCGAACCAGCAGATAAAGGCTTCGATACAAAATCGCGATCTCCAGCTGCGGCCTTTCGATGAACCTTTGCACAAGGAATCGCTTCATTTAGGAGATGAGAGCGAGCTCCTCGCATCACCCGAAGTGAGTTCGCAAGGCAAACTGCTCGTAAAAACACTTCTGAAGGCTGAATATACGCCGGGACGCCTGCTTCATTTACGCTCTATTATGCTCAATGGTCTGGTGACTATCGAGAAGGTGCGCTTTTCTGGTTCTAATTTTGCTGATACCTGGGAGGCAGAGATGGAGTGTAGTATGGTCGGCTAACTCTTAGTGTATAGGAAAAAACCTATGAATGATCACAACGAAATTGATTAGCAATATGAGAAGGAGATTTCTTATGATCAAACAGTTATATGCAATATTTTTTATCTTATCATGTTTATTTTGTAATGCAGCGTTATCAAATCAAGATTATAAACAACTTAAAGAAGATAGAGAAAAAGAATTATTGGCCTTTAAAATTCGTGTAAAAACACTATTAGACTCAGGTGCGGATTTTAGAAATATTGGCAATAAATCTCCATTATTAGATGAAAAAATTTTAGAATTCCCTGACCTATTAAAAAAACTGATTGAAAAAGGTGCTGATGTAGATATTAAAGGCCATCTTCGACAAACGCCACTCCATAGGGCTATCATTCATAGAAAATTGAAATGCGTATCTATCTTATTAGAGGGTGGTGCAGATCCCAACTATAACCCTAATCACTTTGTAGCAAATGCTGCACCTCTAGAAGAAGCTATTAGTCGTGGTTGTTTAGAGATAGTGAAAGAATTGCTGAAGTTTGGGGCAGATGTTCGAACGATTTCCTCCAATGGAAATACGCTTATTATGGAGGCCTTTTTGGGAGATACCATTTTTCTAAATCTACAAGAAAAAAGAACTGCCATTGCTGAAGAACTTATTAATGCTGGTGCAGATCCCATGCAGGTTAATAGAAAAGGTCTTACTTCGCTCAAATTCGCTCAAGAAGAATTTTTTTCCTTGTCTCTCAATCCTTTAAAATCAAAAGACTTTGTCAATAAATACAAAGAAGATCTTCAATATTTATTTAATTTAATACAAAAATTAAATAATAAAGCTAATGACGATCTCGCAAAGGAATCTTGCACCATATGTTATGAGGAATTTATTTCCACGCATTTAATAAATCCTTGTGACACATGTAAATTGCAATATTGTGTGCCCTGTATTAAAAATTGGTCTCAAAAAAACCCTACTTGCCCAACATGCAAAAAATTAATCATTGTTAAGGCTGATGTGCCACCTGCCATTAGAGAATTGGATGATTGGTTGTTTGAACAAGAGGTTGATTAATTCCAACTAGGAAAAATACCAACTTCAGATTTTTAGCCTCAATCCATGATCGGGCGCTTTATAATAGCGCCCATGACTGAATCCCCTACCCTAGCCAAACTTCTTCAATATGCGATCGAAGGCCGACTGCTGGAAGTTCATACGGCCTTGATCGCCAAGGTCGAGAGCTACGATGCCGAAAAGCAGGTCGTAGATGTATCACCTGCGCTCACTCAACCTGTGCGAGCACCAAATAACGGATGGCATTGCGAAACGTTGCCTATGCTATGCGATGTACCGGTACTCTTTCCCAGGGCCGGCGGCTTCTTCATATCCTTTCCGATACAGCCTGGCGATTTTGTCCAGCTGATCTTCAATGAAGTAGATATTGAAGCATGGTTAGAAAATTCACCTCCTAGCATCGCCGACAATCAACGATTTAGTCTCAAGGGCGCCGTTGCCCTTCCTGGCGTATATCCTCAAGCTAAGACGCTTCTAGATGCTCATAAAAGCAATTTAGTTCTAGGCAAGGATCAAGGCCTACAAATCCATATCGATGAGCAAAAAATACGTCTCGGTTCAGCTGATGCCAGCGAAGCCTTGGCTCTTGCAAGCAAGGTCAAAGAAGAACTCGATCGTATTAAAGCAGCATTTAATATCCATACGCATTTCCCTGCAGCTGGCCCTATTAAAGGAAACGATAAGATCCTGGGCTCATCAGATATCTTTGCCAAAAATGTGGTCACCATATGATGGATTTTACGCTCGAAGTTCATGATCTGGCCATTGCTAACGGTGACTTCGCACTATGCGCCACCGATAAAGATGCCATTGCTCAAGCCATAGCAATGCGTTTAAAGACCATGAGCGGAGAATGGTTTTTGGATACCACCGCAGGCATTTCCTATTTCACCGATGTTTTTGGCCATAAGCGCAACGAGCGCTTTATTCGTCAGCTGATCGCAACCGCCATTGAAACAGTTCCCGGTGTTATTCGCATCGACGATTTTAAAGCTGAGATGCAGGCTAATCGCAGGATGCTTGTTATCCTCACCGTACTCATAAGCGATCGCACTTTACTGCCCATCAACGAATTCATAGGATTTTAACAATGGCAGATAACATAGGTCTTTCAGCACATGGTTTTAAGGGAAAGGACTTTAAACAAATCAAAGCCGAACTCGAAGCAGAGCTTCTGGCTCATGTGGACCCTACCCTGCGCTTTAGCTCCGATACTATTGTAGGCATTATTACCAGCATCGTTGCCAATCAAGCAAGCCAAGTCTGGGAGTCCTTAAGCGCTTTGTATCATTCACTGCAACCTGAGGCAGCAAGTGGCCGAGCGCTTGATGCGCTATGTTCGCTGACGGGTACTTACAGAAAGCCTGAAGATTTTAGCCACGCCACAGCAGTGCTGACTCTTGATGCCAAAACCAAAGTTCCCAAAAATTCACGCATACAAAGCATTGCTGGCCATTTCTTTAAGATGACCACCGAGGTGGAAAATAATGCTGAGGTCTCAGCGGATCTGGAGGTGGATCTCATAGCCGAGGGAGCAGGCGAGCTCATCGCCCATGAGGGCACCGAAGCTAGAATAATGACGCCGATCGCAGGATGGCGAAAAGCTACGATCAAGCATACCTATGTGGCAGGTCGTCTTAGAGAAAGTGATGAAGAACTCAGATTGAGCCGCCTTAAAGAGCTTAAAGCCACCGGCTCATCGACTGTCGATGCACTACGCTCTCGTCTCATACAGCTTGCTCACGTTGAAGCAGTTTATATCAAGGAAGGCTCACGAAGTTTTGAAGCAATAGTAAAAGGCGGTAATGACCAGGACATCGCACACGTACTATGGCAGTCTAAGCCTTTGGGTGTAGAAACTATGGGTCTCATTGAACACACCGTCATGGACTCAACCGCTAATCCAAGGAAAGTTCGTTTTAATAGGCCTTGGGAGATTATGCTCAGCCTTCATGCCAATGTGAAGGTTAAGCGTCTGTTAGATGAAAATGAGCTTAATAGCCTCAAAGTTTCCTTGGTCGATTTTGGTAAGAAGCACTTCTCGCTTGGTTCTGAGGTCTACCCTTCGCGATTCATTCCCTGCCTCTTTACAAACCAGCACCTTCTCGATGTCATGACTATACAATTGCGTGACCGCACTACGGGCAATGTTGCACCTAACGAATTTAAGCCTGAGCAGATCGCTTCTTTGGCTTTTAATGACATCCATATCGAGCAAGTTGTGGAGATAGCTCAATGAATCTTATCGATGAGGCTCAAGAGCTGCTTCTTCATCAATTTAGCCAATCGCCGATGCTTAAAGCCTTGATTCGCGCTTTGGTTAAACCTTTTGCCGAAGCTTATGCTGAGCTCAATAAGCTCCATCATGGGCGTTATATCGACGATGCCCATGGTGCCACGCTTGATGTTATCGGCAAAATCGTTGGCCAAGAAAGATTAGGAATGAGCGATGAAGATTATCGCCCATGGATAAAAGTAGCCATTTATCTCAATAACTCTTCAGGCACCGCAGAAAATATGCTCACACTTTTAAGTATTCTCTTTGGCAAGAAACCGCCTGTAGGCCTGCAAGAATATGCGCCCAATGACGTGATATTCACGTTCTTTGAAAACCCTAAGTTTCCCATAAAAACGCTCTTTGCCATTATGCGTAGAGCAGCTCCTGTGACCACCAAGTGCCAATTTATCAAGGCAGACCAAGATTCGCATAGAAATCATTCTAAAGTCGCCACGCTCAATACTACACGCATAGCCTTTCGCTTTGACCAAAGCCCGTTTTCCGAATCTTATTTTGCCGATTTTTACGAAGGAGAATCATATGAGCGATGAGAGCAAGCCCTTTATCTGGGCTCATGATGTTCAAGCCAATGTCAAAGAACCTATTCAAGAGCTCAGAGAACGTGGCTGGCGTTATGGTGATGTGCCTGCAGCATCGAACTTTAACTGGATATTTAAAACGATGACGCAAGAGATAGCATTGCTAAAAAATGAGCTCGCGGCACAAAGAGAACAATTTACCCGCTCACTGCTTCAGCAGGCTGCTCATCAGGAAAAATTGCTCAACAAAATAAAAAAGCTTCGAGAAGAAGTAAGCATTATTGATGAATCGCAAAGAGATGATGCCACACAGCTATCACGCTCATTAGAAAGCACTTGGGAGCTTTTACGCGGAATGGGGGATGTGACCCGTCAATATCACCCAAACTTTCCAACGACGCCGTGGCCATCGAGAGTTTTTCCGGACAGAAATGGCAATGGTTGAGCGTTTTCTTTATTTCAAGGAGATCTTATGAGAAAAAAGCTTTTTTTAGCATGGTTGTTGATTTGCCCTCTTTTCCTTCATGCTGCCGAAAGTTCCAACGAACAAAAAATTGCCCTTTTGGCTTGGAAGCAACTATCTCACATTTACTCCATATATAACCCACCCAAATATTTGGCCAAAAATTTCTCTACCCCTTTATAAAATATCATTCTATTTTCAGGACGACTAAATCCATGTCCCTCATCGTTAAATACAAGATATTCATGCGGCACCCCTTTACCCTTTAGGGCTGCTACAAGTTGCTCAGACTCAGCAAGGGTCACCCTTACATCATGTGCGCCGTGAGCAACAAATATAGGGATTTTTATTTGATCAATTTTAAACAAGGGAGAACGAGACTTGAGAAATTCCGGATCTGATTTTGGTCCTATTCTTTTTTCCCATGGAGCAAGCGGCCAATATGCAGGAATTGAATTTAAGAGTGTAATCAGGTTTGAAGGGCCTACATAATCTACAGCACATGAAAAAACATCAGGAGTAAATGTAGCTCCTACCAATGCTGCATAGCCTCCATATGAGCCACCGAAAATTCCGACGCGTTTAGGATCAGCAATCCCCTTATTGGTTATCCATTGAACAGCATCAACAAGATCGTGATGCATCTTATTAGCCCATTCACCATTTCCCGCGGCCAAAAAATCTTTTCCATAGCCGCTAGAACCTCGATAATTTACCTGCAAACAAGCATAACCGCGGCTCGTCAACCATTGAACAGTCGGATTAAATTTCCAGATATCACGCGTAAAAGGCCCGCCATGCACCAATAAAACAAGAGGATGCTTTTCGGCAGAAGTTTTAGCCGGGCGGCTTAAATAGCCATGTATAGTCAAACCATCACGAGCCTTAAAAGAAATGGGCTCCATAGCGGAGAGTGCATATTGGTTAAGCTTTGGTCGTGTGTAAAATAAATGCGTAAACTGATCTTTTTTGCTATCTACATGATAATACTCGTAGGAGCGATTATCATGCATAAATCCTAGAATCCATTGAGTACCGCTATCGTCGTGTTGAAAATAATCTAGGACGCCACTGTTAATTGATGCCATGCGTTCAAATTGCGGTTTCAAGTTGGCATTGAGCACCTGATAAATAAGACGATCCTTCTCTAAGCTTACAATATCAGGATCATAAGTATTATGATTAAAATACACTTGCGAAATATCATAGGTATTATCACTTGCCAGAACCTGCATAGCTTTAGTTTTTATGGATATTTTTATTAATCTTCGCGTATCATTACCCAGAGAAGTATTTAAAAATAAATATTCTCCATCATGAGAAAAACCTAGAAGACCACAATAAAGCTCATCTGCAATACTATCTTCAAAATCAAAATTTAAGACAGTATCCCATGCACTATTTATATCCTCACGTACTAACAATGATTGTTTTCCATGTTCCCGTGATGCTATCGCTGCGCGAATATTAAGATTTCTATCAGCCAACCAGGTACGCACATTACCAGGGTTTTTAGCAATGAGATTCAGAGCTCCCGAATTCAAATCCAAAGCATATACGTCAAACAATTTTGGTGTATCTTTATTAATTTCTATTAATATTTTTTCAGGAAAGCGTTTATCGATTGCCAAAACATGTGATTTAACACCCGCAAAGGGAGTGTAGTCACGAATTTCATTGGTCCCAAGTTTGATACCAAATAGGTGATAATTTTCATCACCATTGGTATCTTGTTGATATAATATTTGCCCGCTATCTGGAGTCCAGCGGTACCATTCTACACTTCGCTTTAGTTCCTTGGTAACTCTGATATTATCATTTTGTCCAAGTGTTTTTACAAAGATATTGAGAACACCATCTAGCGGTGCGCAATAAGCTATCTTTTTTCCGTCAGGTGAGATTTGCGGATTACTCTGCTCGGGACTGCTAAATAATAAATCACGCGGAATGGGATCAGATATTTGAATCTTTTCTTGAAAATGCATTCCTCTTGGAGGTAACAGAACGCTACAGGAGCAAATACAAGAAACCATAAATAAAAATTTTAATCGAACCAAATTCTTCATTACAGCTCCTCATTTAACATCTGTAAAACCTGAGGTAGTTCCTCGACACACTGCCTCTAACCCAAGACTTTTTTCTTGTTGCATTTAGCTAACTTTTATTCTTGGTTTAATAAACTGAAGGCGGTGCAAAAATATACTAGCGATAACCGTTTAGTACTTTAACGGCATCGTTAATCGATTGGTCAAATACAGGTTTAAATGCCGCAATACCGCAAGATTTATCGAAAAAAACTTCTCTACTAAAGGCTCCAAGTAGATCTTTTTTTTCATCAACAACACGAGCGGGAAATATGAAATGCTCCCAATTCCTGGCTTCAGGTAATTCAATTTCAGAATTACAAAAAAGAATTCTACCTGACTTTAACCCCCGCAAAATTTCATCGGAAACTGAAAGCTCTTGAGCCAGTTCAAAATTTTCCCTTCTCTTTCTAGCATCTTGCACGGAAAACCCAGTTGTCACACCTTCTGCGTTTATAAATAAATAATCCCCGTCAGGAGATAACAAATAAAATTCAATTGCGTTTGATTCTGTAAAAGCCTCTTTAAAAAATTTCAGGAACCCTTCCGATTCGGTTATCTCTGCTTTACTATGAGAAATAAAAGTTTTTAGGAAAAAATCACTCCGTTTAAAATAATTATATTCTGCATCATAGATAAGTTCTGCGATTTTTTGAGAAGAGTCCTCGCCCTTGGGCAAAAACATATCTATCCAGCCTTTATTGAGCGCATGACGTGCTTCTTTTTCACCCAAAAAACCTGTAATAAGTATTTTCTGTATATCTGTATTTTTTATCAATCGACATAATTCAATACCATTTAATCCTGGCATATCATAATCCACTATAACTGTAGAAATAGAATTGAATCTATCCTCAACGTATATAGATTCATGAACTCTGCTAATACCAGATACCAAAAAATTTGAATTTATATCGTTGTAATCACAATCTTTTGATAGGATTTTTTCTTCTTTATTTGGTTGCCTATTGATCCATATTAATGCTTCTTCGGCACCCAAAAAATAACGGTAAATTTTATTTTGCAGAGGCAAAATAGTTGATAAACCACGCAAGTAATTAATATCATTATCAATTAATACATGCGTAGTAGGAAACTCTCTGATCGGATTAAACAACATCTTCCATACCTCCTCGAAGCACAGGGAAACTCAGCACAATTTCTGTATAAGAACCATTTTTCGAAAGAATTCGTATGCTACCTTCCATCTGTTTCATTACCATTTTGCAAAAGCCTAAACCTAAGCCAGTTCCATATGTTCGTTTGCTAAAACCATTTTTAAAAACATCTTTTAAATCATCGTTGTTTATGCCGCATCCATTATCCATAAAGTGTATTTCATTATTCACACCAGAACGGGAGCACCAAATGTCTATTTGAGAATCCTTTCTGTTGCTTATAAAATATTCACTATTCCTAAATAATTCTAACAACACGTGATTTAATAAAATCGGTATTCCATAATATCTAAAATTATATTCAGTTTTAAGATTTATTTTTGCTATACGATCGGTTCCTAAACCCCAACGATGAATAGCCGTATTTATATTATTCAATGCATAGTCAAATTGAAAGTTCTTTCCTGTTTCAAAGGAATGCTGGGTTTGCATAAGAAGCATCTCAATAAATAAGAGCCCATCAGAGGATGTTTTTTTAAATTCCCTTGGTATTTCCCTTAAAATATTAAAAGCCAATGGATTGATCTCATTCTTATATGCTCCCGACTTAATAGCCACCTCATACGCTTCAAATAATTGAGGGCTATATTTTTCCCAACCTTCACAACTTGTTCTAATGAAAGCTAGAGGTTTTCTCATCTCATGAGCAATGTAACCTGATAGATCCTGATAAGCTTTTAGGCGCTCGTTTAATGTACGATCTCGATTTCTCAAAAAAAGTGAAGTGATTAATATTGCAAACACGCAAGTATAGGCTGTGAAAGTTTGATCGGGAGCATTTGAAGGTATATAGATTCCATTTCCATTTAAGCTAAGCAATAAAATAGTTGTAAAAAAACCAACAAACATAATTATTGTAAAAGATATCCAATTAACCAAAATGCTTAGTAAAAATATAGACAAGAAAAACCAGGGAAAAGAAATAATGCCTTTGAACATCATAAAAGTCGAAGCAAAAGATAAGCAGTATGTTAAAACTATATACCAGTAGAGCGGAAAAAGAGGCTTTATTTTTTCTGGCCAGGAATCCTTGAAGATTAGAATAAATGATAATGCTGCAGCAGAAGTATGAAGAAATATGCTTGATGGCGATTTCTGAAATGGTAGACCGAAATATATAATTTCAAAGCATGAAAATAAATAGTATTGAGCACTAGATATCTCTACTCGATGTTGATACTTATCAAACACTGCTTGAAAATAATCAACCATATTTAATCAACCGTCCGCCTGAAGACTTGAATTAAAGATCCGCATATTCATTAACTTTGGCGACAATAAAATAAGAAAATTAATAAGAGAGGCAATTAGGATACCATCTATAATAAGAAGAGGCTTAATAAAAATATTCCATAAACAGAGCACTGATATACTAACCGATATTCCAATATAAAATAATTTTTTACTCTTGAGCAAGCCAGTCATAGCCAATAACATGGGAGGAAATATAACTGGCTTCCATACAGCCAAAGCGGCAACTGACAAAGTAAAAATATTTGGTAAGGCAAGAGCACCAACGATTGATATGGCCCCTAATAGTAGCGTTCCAAACTGCATAAGACGAAGCTCTATTTGATCGGTTAATTTTTTCTTCCTCAAAGGCCCGATGATGTCATGAACTAAAGAAATGCCAGCAATATTTAAATAAGAATCCGCAGTCGACATAACTACAGCCAAAATACCAGCGATAGCTATGCCCTTAACCCCAATTGGCAACACATCATTTAACAGAAACGGAAATGCTAAATTGGGCTCCAGCGTCGGTTTAATTGCTAATGCCATAAGCCCTATTAAACCTGCCATCGCAAAAATAGGAATAATCCCAAGGGCTGTAATTATGAGTGACCTTTGTCCTTGTTGTAGAGTCTTCCCCATTAAAATGCGCTGAAGAATTGCAGGCTCCAGATCAGGCAAAAGAAAGACACATGCTAAACCGAGATATTTTATCATTAATGACGGTTCGACAAAAAAAGTTTTGTGTGTATTAGGCAAAGCAGCAAGAAGAGGACCAAAACCTCCTACCGCATTTAAACCAAAGTTACAGACCATAGGTATGGCTACTACTAATATTCCAAATTGAATAACATCGGTAATGGTTACCGAGCGAATTCCGCCAAATGATGAATAGAATATGACAATAATGCCAGCACCGATCGCACTTAAATTATAGGATATATTTAATAAGTAATTACCCAAAAAACCTAAAGCGCATACTTGTATGCCAATAATGCCTATACAACGAGCCACTACAGCAAAACCAGTTATTACTTGACCAGATTTCCCAAAATATTTACCCATGAGAGCGCCGGATGAAATTACATCGGATAAATCTCCCATCCGAGGGACTATCCATCGAGCTTGGATAAGATCTCTAAAAGTTGCCGCAAGACAAATAAGATAACAGATTATGCCGACTGAAAAAAATTGCTCAGCAATACCAATAGTCGAAGCACCGCCTATGAGAGTAGCAATTATGGTCGCCACTATAATGGGAGTAGTATACTCTCTATTCGCCACAGCATAATCAGATACTGTTTTCACGCGAAAGGTGTAATATATTCCGACCACCAAAATACTTAGCAAGTAAATGCCCACTATGATGAAATCGATCATATGCTCTCCAATTTATGAAAATCCTACAAATTATGTCGGTGCCATATTATGCTTGCTATTCTTTGATCTGTTATCTTTATTAAACGTGTTTTTGTATTATTAACAGCGTAATATTTTTTATCTTCCTTGATTATCGAAAAAGGTAAAATTTCTTTTTCTAAATCGACTAAAAAATGACCCGAAAAAGAAGGCACGTTTTTTAGATCGATCGATACTCCTATTAATGTATCCCCTACTAAATATTTAGGATACATATCATTATTTTTAACCGTAGAAATTACAGGATAAAAACCCTTATTTATTAAGTTATTTTTTAATATCTCTATTTCTTGTTGTATCTGGGAATTTACGGGAACAATGCTGGGGCCACTACAATTTTGTTCAGAGGATCGACCATTGATAACCCAATCTTGATCAATGGTAATACCCTCGTTATGAAGAGCTAAAATAATGGCCGAAATGGTCGCATCTCGAGGAACTACCCGAGCGATTTCAAAATTCTTTAAGGTCGATAGGCTAATAGAATACTTAGTAGAAAATTCTTCTTGCGTTAGCCCAGACATTATCCGCGCCCCTCTGATTCTATTTCCAATCTTTTTTCTCTGATCAAGGGAGAAATTTTTAAGTCCCGTTTCCATTGCTATTTATTAACAAGTCTTTTTTTAAAAAAAAGACCTAGGAAAGAAATAAAATTAACTATTAAGG
>Ga0318562_10000105_pt1 | contig 38121 bp, 35 predicted proteins | sample GRESIP066b5f18_FD_203688 | JGI IMG/M metagenome (GOLD analysis project Ga0318562, IMG submission 203688) | Tropical soil microbial communities from Luquillo Experimental Forest, Puerto Rico - GRE.SIPMG.066b5f18 | ecosystem: Environmental > Terrestrial > Soil > Tropical forest > Bulk soil... | reverse complement strand
CAATAATCGTCACTAAGAACCCTCAAAACGACGTTAGGTTCTACGCAGTAGACGATGATGCAAACGCGGTCGATATAACAAAAAAAATACCTCAATATTTTAAAACTAAGTTAGGAAAGTTCAATTTTATTATAGAAGACGTCGAGCTTAATAATTTACTTTCTAATGACCAGCTGATAAGTTTATATGCCGAAATATTTGACAATCAATCAAGCAGTAAATTTTCTGGCACTATCAAGTTACTCGAGAATATTATTGATGAAATTAAGAACCAACAAAGAGAGCTTTTATCAGAAAATGAAGCCTTGCTTTGGAAGGATAAAATAAGAGAAGACAGAAATATCTTTGGTTGGCTACTTGGTTATCAAACCAAAAAGAAGTTTGAATACACGGGGCAACAATCGTTTATTAGACATGAGGAAATACCTAGAGAAGATTTTTCTGAAGTAACAATGGATCTAGCAAATGGTCTTTATTCATCAATTTACCAATCTAAACCTTCTCAGGCCGGTGACGCCAAAGTTAAAATTTATACTAAAGAAAAGGACCTTCCTGCAAATATTGCCTTGAAAAAAATTCTGGATCAAGAACTGCAAAGATATACCCATGATCTCAATATCATGAAGGAGAAGATACAAGAACTAAATAAGGGGATAGAGGCTTTAGAAACAGCCCTCAGCATGTATGATAATGAAGGCCGCACATTGCACATATTAAAACTAAAAAATGAGATCGAGGGAAAAAATAAAGAAATCAATATATTGAAATCCGAGATCGCTGAATTACAGGAAAAATTACAAGGAGCTGATAAGTTATGCGAAAATGCAGTAGATACACTCTCTAATTGTTTTTTCTATGCTACGGCATTAGGTTTATGCAACAAAACTTTCTACATAAAAGCGATAGATAAGTATAAAAATTACAAAGCAAATCATAAGAAATCATCAACTGAGTTTACTTCGATTTTTGAACTACATAAAGCCCTTGGCAATAAAAGCGATGACCTTAATGCTTCTAACTACAAAGAAAAAGTCCTTGCGGCCTTGAAAAACGGACTTAATCTTCATGAACTTGATGCTAAAGGCTCCAATATTATTCATCATCTTATTCAAGATGGCTTAGAAAAATTGTTGCCTTTTTATCATAGCCAAGAACTTTCATTGACCGTTCAAAATACTCAAGGAGAAACGCCATTATTTACGGCGGTTCGCTTAGGCAACTTAGCAGCACTCGAGCAATTTGAGCGACTAAATATAGGCTTGTCGGAACAAGTAATGCCTGATGGCAATACGTTACTACACTATGCATTGCTCAACAGTAAAAAAAGTATTTTTGCTTGGCTGTTGCACAAAGTGCCCAAAAATAAAGTAAATAAAGCCGGGCTAACAGCGCTTCATGTGGCACTTCAACAAAGAGATGAAGAGAGTATTAAATTATTATTAGAAGGCGGGGGAGTCGAGATTTCTCGAGATGATGAGACAATTCATTACAATGCTCTTTATAAGGCCATTGAAAGCAATAACATAGCGGCAGTGAAGCTGATGGCTCAATATGCTGATAAAGAAATATTCAAGCAGGCGCTGGATACTCCCTATTCTCAGGCTAAATATAATCAACTCTTTGTCGAAAAAAATAAAAATAATCCACCCCAAATCTTAGGAGATGACGAGTTTCCCTTAGCCTGCGCCGTGAGGAAGGGTAATAAACAAGTTATTGGGCTTCTTCTCGGAATGCAGGGCCCTCATGAAAAGTTGGATGCCAATCGAAATAACATTTTGCATAAAGCTGCTCAATATGCCGATAAAGAGATATTGGATATTTTATGGCGATATTTAGGAGCAACGCTTAGAACTCCTGATGCTGAAAAACGCTATGTAAACCAATATAATAATATCGGTTTTACACCGATACACCTATCTATAAATAACGCAAATATGAGCGCTCTAGATTGGTTTTTACATAATAATTTGGTAGATAAAAATAAGCCCACAAAAGACGGCAAAAAACAGTCTTTAGTACATCTGGCTTTAGCAACACAAGATGAAGCGATTGCCGAGCAACTCATTGAAGCAAATAACGTGCCCTTGCGCACGGAAAATAGCGCAGGACTTACTCCTCTTGAGTTCGCCAAACATGTTGACATGAGCAAATCCAAAGCGCTAATAAAAGATAAAATTATCGCTCCTTTTAAGAAATCGATCAGAATATATTTAGATGAAAAGCTAAAAATGTTAAACGACCATCCCCTCAAGGAGCATGAAAGAAAACTTCTCATAGATACTATCATTGAGAGAATTTCTGTCTATCTTAAGCAAGATAACGAACAGGCCAAAGAGCTTAAAAAATTAATATTAAAAAGAGTAATTACCCATAAAGAATTTGATGCTGTAAGCCATAACTTCTTGAATCAGTTCAACGTAATTCTCGCGGGAAGTCGTAAGAAGATTTTATTCAAAAACTTGCAATCAGACTCGTATTCTCAAATCGATGACATGCTCCCAAGTTGCTTCAAGCCGATTTTATCGGTGGAAATTGAGCGCCATGAAGCATCTTGGATAAATCCAAAAAGCCTCGTAATTTCTGAAATTGAAGTGCAAAAATTAAAGAAAAAGGGTTTTTGTCGAGCGCTTGAGCAATCTCTAAACTATCTTTACTATGTGCATTATGCTCTCGTTGAAGGCGAAGTCGATCCTAAGAGTAGTAATTTTACTGCGGCTATCAATGTTTATAATGCATTTTCACCAGCAATAACGAGCAAAGTGAGTCAAATAGCTGGAGATAGCGTGGACTCTATGAAAGTTGGCCTCGCCTTTAGTTTGATCAATGGTTTTTTCCACTTAGTAAAAGAATACGAAAAGCAGAAAGCTATTGATGCAGCACAAGGAGTCGTAGATGCCTTTGGTGCTGGCATAATGATCGATGTAGATTCTATAAAAGCTATTAGCGAGGCTTTTTATCAGCGATATAAAGATCAAATCCATCAGATGAGCATGAGCATTAGTACCAGTAAGAAACTGCGCTTACATGAAGAAGATGGCGTTGTGCAGTTTGCCAATGTGATCGCCATGCGCATTGGTAATCATATTTTGGGGGGTAGAAATAAAGTTATTGGTGAGTCCAACGTTGCGATTTGTAGAGCATTCTACTACTTTGCTGATTCGGTTCAGAAAAGCGTAACGAAAATTTTTGGCCAACCGCAAAATTTAATCGCAGATCAACCTATGCCAATTTTACAAAGATGTATGCTCGCTATTTGGAATGAGAGTGATGGTTTTGAGAAAAAAGTAGAGCTCGACGCCATTGAAGGCGGTAAAAATAAGATCTGGTTGGCTGGGAATATATTGACCCAAACAGGATACCGTCTGCTCAATGATCATAAACAATGCTATGCGCGCAAAGGTTATTTTGATAAAGATATTGGTCTTTGTTATGTGACAATGGAAGAAGTAAAACAACGCGGCGACTATGAAGAAATAGCTGCTCCCCTTGATTTTACGCAGCACGATTAATAGACGCTGATTCTTTTATAATAGCCATAGATCTTTTACTTAGATCTGTGGCTATTTTGCCAAACACCCAGCCTGTAAAACCACCGCTACGTTTTCTTGAGCATAAAGAACAAGCTTTAAAGCTTGGTTATCTAATTCTTGGCCCAAATTTAATTCTTGGTTTACCAAAAGAGCGCTATAAAAATTTAAATTAAAGCTCGTCAGTGAGTTTTTAGTATTCGGCCAAAGCGTAAGGCAATAGTGCAAGAGCCACGCAATAATCGCCTCGCTAGGAATTATAATTTGAGGATGTCCGTTGAGTTCAGCAAGATCAGCGTCATAAAAAAAGTTATTGGCAGTGCCAAGTTTGGTAAAAAAATCTTTTATTTTCAGCGCACTAATTTTTTCTACGGCAACTATATCGCCCAAGAAAGATTGCTCGGGAGACATTTTGAAATATTTTCGTGCGCCTCTAATAAAATAATTAATACTTATTTTTATACTCTTGTTTTCATCTAAGCTCAGCGTGCTTTCAAGTTCGAGAAAATTATCATGGGCAATTTTTGTGCGTTTTATACTCGTGCTTGGTAAATTTGGCGCATCTAATTCTAGATTTATACTAACTAGTTGTAAGCGCTCAAGAGACTCGCCATGTTCTTGATCAAGCAAATATTCGAGTAGTGAGGGCCAAGCACGGGATATTTTTTTGAGCCACTCATGTTCTAAGTCTTGCGTTATTGTAATAAATTTTGTCAATTAATAATCCTATAATAATCCTAATGTTAAGCCTATGCTCTAGCATTGGTAACATGACTTGGCCATGAGGGCCTTTTTCGTTATGCTAAAAGCTGACCTTTTTTTTGGACATATTATGAGCCCTTCTTCCCTTACTGCCCTGATTATCACTGTTCATGATTTATATGCCCTCATAGGCCTCGTGATCTTTGGCTTACTTGGCATGCTCATATTTTTTATTTTATATAAGTTGGGCTTAAGCAAAAGTGCAAATTTGCTCTTATCTGTAATATTTGCCCTCACCGGCGCCTTTTTTTTGGTTGATCATTTTTTGGGTAAAAAACCTCTGAGCGTAGAAGTTATACGAGCGGGTTGACAAATAGCCAGGGCTTCTTTAGCATCTGCCCTTGGATCGGAGCGTGGCGCAGCTTGGTAGCGCACTTGACTGGGGGTCAAGGGGTCGCAGGTTCAAATCCTGTCGCTCCGACCAAATAAGTTTTATTTTAAAAGCTCGTCGTATAAATCAACACGACGATCACGAAAAAACCCGAAAGCATCGCGTCTTCTACTGGCAGCACCTAAATCAACGCTCGTGACTTTTACGCCTTCTTCTTCGCCGAAATTAATAAGATAATCACCGAATTCGTCACATGCAAAAGAAGCACCATAAAAGCTTTGCCCATCTTCCACACCAATACGGTTAGAAGCCGCTACGGGAATCATATTGGCAACTGCATGCCCTCTCATCACCCGTCGCCAGGGATTTTTGGTATTAAGATCAGGCGCCTGAGGCTCAGAACCTATTGCTGTGGGATAAAGCAGCATCTCAGCTCCTTTAAGCGTCATGATGCGAGCGGCCTCGGGAAACCACTGATCCCAGCAAATTCCGACACCTAGTTTTGCATAGCGCGTGGCAAATACTTTGAAGCCCGTATTACCCGGTCTAAAATAAAATTTCTCCTGATACCCTGGTCCATCAGGAATATGGCTCTTACGATAAATACCTAAATTAGTACCATCAGCGTCAATACAAGCGAGCGCGTTATAATAATTGGGACCATCTTTTTCAAAAAAAGAAAAAGGCACAACGACGCCTAGTTTTTTGCATAGATCCTGAATTTGCATCAGATACTTATTATTATGAGCAGCATGTGCATAGGCAAAATAACTTTCGTCTTGGGTTTTGCAAAAATAATGACTCAAATAAAGCTCAGAGGGCAAAATTATCTGAGCTCCAAGCTCATGTGCTTGCGCAATATAACTTAATACTTTCTCTTGGTTTTCATCTGAATTATTACTATATGAGCTTTGAATCAAAGCGATCTTTATCTTCATATTATTAAACCCCTATTTAAAATACTCTTGTGAAATACAATGAAAAGCCCCACCACCGGTCAAAATAGCGCGTGCACTCAAAGCTATAACTTGTAGATTCGTGTGCTTTTGCATAAGAGCACAAGCTTCAGCATCAGAGCTCGAGTTATAAGTCGGCATAATAAGTACTTTATTGCCCATAATAAAATTTAAATAGCTCGCCGGCATTGGCTCCCCCTTGTGGTTAAGCACAGCGCCTGGGGATGGCAACTCGATAAGCTTTAGTTTACGACCTTGGGCATCCGATTCTCGGCGAATCTCTTCTCGAATATTTAATAAAACCTGATAATTAGGGTCGTCAGGGCTTTGAGGAATCATGAGAGCCACCTGCGCTGGGGCAATAAAGCGCGCAATAGTATCTACATGACTATCAGTATGGTCGTTTTTAAGCCCTTCTTTAAGCCAGATAGTCTTTTTCACGCCAAATAATCGAGCAAGCTCTGCTTCTACCTGAGCTTTGCTTAAACCTGGATTGCGATTGGCGTTTAATAAACAATGCTCAGTGGTGATACAGGTGCCCTGGCCATCAAATTCAAGAGCCCCGCCCTCAAATATTAACTTAGTATTAAGCACGGGCATAGCAAGTTCGTGTGCTACCCTCAGACTTAAATCGCTATCGGCTTCAAAAATATATTTTTGACCCCAGCCATTAAACTTTGGCCTCACCAAAAAATATTTTCCTTCGTCATCTTTTACCATAATAGGCAAAGTATCTCTCAGCCAAATATCGCCGTAGTTCATGACTTTGAGATTTACATGATTAAAATCGGCAAAAAGTTCGGCATAATTTTTTAAGACTTCTTCATCAGGAAATATCACGACAATATGTTGGTCTTTAAGCGCGTCAACAAGCGCTAAAAATTCATGCTGAGCAGGCGCTAAATTCTCTGCCCAAAGCTCACTATCAAAGGGCCAAGCGAGCCATAGGCTTTGAGACTCATGCCATTCAGGGGGACGATAATACATAATAGGTGCCTCGTTTAGCTTCTCTTGGCCCAGGCACCACGCAATGTCAACGCCAGGCTCATGAACAAGCATTTCCCATACATGTTTGGCCGGCAGCACAACAAACGCCATTACATATAGTATTGGTACACTTACATATATTTGATACACATGTTTCGTTAGCCTTACAGCAAACGTTATTACAAGAAACCAAATTAGATGGACATGCGCACGTATTACTCGCATTGCATGTTTCGTTTATTTTACAACATATATTATTACAGACGTTATAGGGACAGCAATTACAGGGACATGCTCCTGGCTTTTCCAAAGTACATTTGAAACAACCATCACAACTTAAATTATTGCCATCATCACATTGTTCGTTGCCATTAACGATACCATCGCCACAGATAATAAATTGGCAATGTCTGCTGCAGTTGGCCGTATCCGTCACCAGATCGGGTCTGCTACATGCAGCAAAGGGCCGCGTAAAAATCGAAGCATCTTGGGCGCCTTCAGGGTTTTGAATAGGAAAATTCGCTGGTGGGCTGATATTGGGTAAAACGGGGCCTCTATTTTGCCCCATATCACACTCTTCGCCTTCTTCGACAATGCCATTACCGCAACACTCTTTTAAACAAACGCTTGAGCACCCATCGTTATCAATAATATTTCCATCATCGCATTGTTCTATATAGGTAAATCCTACACAAGAGTTAGCAACCAAGATTCCACCAACTATTTCAGGGTCAAAAATAGGCGTAGGCCCAAATGCTGGGCAGGCAATTCTATTGACGACTTTATTAAGCACGCCATTGCCACAAAGTGTATAAATATCCCCGTCATATTCTTCAAAGCCAGCTAAATCATCCACCGGTATGGGTGGTGCAGGCGCAGGTGGTGGTGGCGGTATTAGGGGGGGAGCAACGCTCAATTCTGCGCTTGTTTTATGTAAGACTTCAGGCTCAAGAAGCCCTGATATATTTGTACTTTCTCGACTTATAGTTATTTTGGGCTTAGGATCCTCGTCTTTGATGGGCAAGGGATCGGCTAGATTATGAGCGTCAGCGCTTCTTTTGGAAAATAACTTATCCAATGGATTTATTCTTTCTTTACAACCACTAGCGCTCAAAAGCGCCGTCATGATTGCGAGGCTTAGAATCACTCGAATGCTCATAAAATAAATCTCGCTCTAATTAACTAAATAAAAGTAACACTCCTAGATATATATGTATAATTTACCGCTCCTTAGTATTTATATTTACATCTTTGTTGAAGCTACACAGGTATTACTGGTGTCACAAATCTCGCCCTCAGCACAACAAGTGCCATCAGGACATAGGGCGTTGGCGCAGCTGCACTTATTAGACGAATTACAGGTTTCATTAGGCTTACAACATATATTATTACATGATAAATTTGAGCAGACACAGGTATTACTCGTCGCGTTGCAAGTTTCGTTGCGCTTACAACATATATTATTACATATGGCCACACCTGGCTCGGGACAGCAATTACAAGGACAAGCGCCTGGTTTTTCCAAAGTACATTTAAAGCAACCATCGCAACTTAAATTATTGCCATCATCGCATTGCTCATTGCCGTTCACGATACCATCGCCACAGATAATAAACTGGCAATGCCTGCTGCAATTAGCCGTATCGGTTACCAGATCTGGCCTACTACATGCCGCATAGGGTTGCGTAAAGATATCAGGAGCATCCACGACAGTCGTACTCGTGCCTTCAATAGGAAAATCAGCGGGCGGACTTATTTCGGGCAGGACCGGCCCTCTATTTTGTCCTAAGTCACATTCTTCGCCCTCTTCAACAATGCCGTTGCCACAGCACTCTTTTAGACAAACGCTGGAGCAGCCGTCGTTATCAAAAGTATTGCCATCATCACATTGCTCTATATAAACAAAGCCCACGCAGGGATCCAAAAAAGACGCGATGGGCCCTACCCCAAAGATCGGCGTCGGCCCAAAAGCTGGGCAGGCAATTCTGTTAACGACGCGATTTAATACACCGTTTCCACAGAGCGAATAAATAGGACCGTCATATTCGACAAAGCCGTTGAGATCATCGACAGGAATGGGTGGAGCCGGCACGGGAGGAGGAGGAGGCGTTGTATCAAAAAAATTTGGTGAAGGCGGCGGTGCGACGCTCATCTCGGGGCTTATTTTAGTTAAAATTTCTGGTTGAAAAAATTGTTGTTCACTCGGCGTAATCCCCAAACCCTTAGTTTGCCTCAGCAAAGGCTCGGCCAAATTATGAGTGCTTGAATGCTCTTTAGGAAAAAACTTATCCAAAGAACCGCGTCGATCTTTACAGCCGCTCGATGCTATTAAGAAAGCTACCAGAATCGTGAGGCTGCTTATCGAACATATATTCATGGTGGTATTTCTCAAGCAATATAACCACCTATAAAATATCACTTATTTTGTGCTGAGTATAATTTTATACGCTTATACTAATAATCTTGAATTATTTGCAAGCAGCCATCTTAAAACCAAATTGTTGATTACAAATTTGAGCGCATGCGAGCATATCAGGTGCTATGCCTATGCTGCCTTTATATTCGCAATGACAGGCACACACTGCACATTGGGTGCAGGTACAATTTGCTGCTGCAGCTACCGTATTTATCGCAGCCACAGCATGAATACTTAAATTAACGAGCATGAGACAGGCTGCCTGCGGGTGCCGCCCAACGAATTTTGCTATTTTGCAAAAACCGTCGGCCATTTTGCCTGGATAAGATTCCCACGAAGATGCTGGCACTATTTCATCATTTTGCGCAGCAATAAGAGCACATGCTTCTTCTGGAAGAACCAACTCGCAATTATCATTGTCTGGCTCTTCGATTTCTTGGGTATCAACCGTAAATTTTTGTTCTAGATCAGTAGCGATCTCCGCAGCCGCAGCGGTCAAGGAACTGAGTAACAATGCAACGAAATAAATTTTTTTCATCATAATTAAACTCCTATCCAAAATTTAATGGTCATAAAAAGACTTGGGCATATTCTGCTATAGTCAAATCTATTTGTCTATCCACTAAGTATATTATTTGTTCTCATCTGCTTATTGTATCAAGCCGAGCCCGAAGCTTGGGAAACTAAAGTCACAAGTATTATTAAGAGCAAAAAATATAACAACCTAATATTTATACATATTTTTTATATATAAATATCACAGTGCACACAGGCCGTTGGCGCAGTTGGTGTACCCCGTCGGGCAGCAGACGCCATTACAAACTACAGTCTGGCAGGTCTCGCAAGCGCTTGATACACATGTTTGGCCAAAGGGACAACATACGGTACCGCAGGGAACTTCGCACGTGACCGTAGCGGCACAGGCTGATACCAAGGGTGGATTGCACAGGAAGGGACTTGTTTGGTGGCAGGTAAAATTGCAGGGGGGATCGCTGAGTTTTTGCAGTTTGCAATCTGAAGAGCAGCCATCGCAATCTATTCTGTTGCAATCATCGCATTCTTCGTGGCCATTAACTTTGCCATCACCGCAAATTATATATTCGCAAAATTGATCGCAGTCAGCCGTAGGAATGGCCTGGTTCCAACACGGAGGCGTTGTTGGAGGAGACGTTGGTGGCTGGCCCGGGTCGCATTCTTCGCCGATTTCGACACGGCCATTGCCGCAAAACTCTTTATAACAAGTACTTGAGCATCCGTCACCATTTTGCGCGTTACCATCTTCACATTCTTCACCGACTATAGTGCCATCTTCTAAGACTTCTTGAGTCAAGACGTTATTGCCACATTGGGCAAAGCCCCAATTAAGCGGCACAATATTGCCAAAATCATCATCGGGCGGCAAAGGCGGGACAATAGGCATAGGTATAACAGGAACATCGTCGATAGTGGGAGCGTCGCTTTTGCGCTCCGCTTGTTGTGGCTTTTTAGTACCAAAATCTGCGGGCAGGCGCTCGTCATCGGGATTGTCGATTATGAGATCTTGATCGATCTTCTTGGGCTTAGGCGGAGGCTCTATGATAGTACTGTCTTTGGCAAAAGGCGAGCGAAGGGGTATGTAATCAAGAGGATTGCCCTTGCCTTTGCAGGCACCTGCAAGAAAGAGCAGCGCGGCCAATAGGCCAATTTTTGCGCAAAGACTCATCTTCATAGGCATAGTTCCCTTGAGTTATACCTAAGAAAATTATCATTTAGTAATATATTAGTCTAAAAAATTCACTTCACCGGCATATATAACATGCTCTTTTTGGCCATCAAATACGACTAAAAATCCATGGTCATCTAGCCTCAAAGTTATGCCGTTTATATATTTTTCACCAACCAAAACTCTCACTTTCCTATTCAGGCTTATACAATTCTTAAGATAACACTCACGAATATACTCGCCACCACCGGGAGCTAATATTTTAGCAATAATATTATCTATCTTTCTAAGTAATACCGGCCATAATTCTTGGGCTTGCAAACGTGGCACATGCTCTTGAAGAGAAGCGATATGGGGAATATCTTTTTTGAGCGCCAAATTGGGCACAATATTTAAGCCAAGGCCTAAAACACTTGCACTAACTTTTTGATTTCTAATTATATTTTCGACCAGCACGCCGCCGATTTTTTCATAGTTTCCACAATAATTATATTTTTTTTTAGAATTAGACTCGAGCACTATATCATTGGGCCATTTAAGACGCGCGTCGAGCGAAAATTCTCTCAGCGCTTCCACACTGGCAAGCGCCAAGAGCCAGGGCATGAGTGAGAGATTATTATGGGGCACATGCGGCTCACGCAAAAGCATGCTCATCGCAATATCACCCTCTTGCATAAACCACCGGCGCTTAAGCCGGCCTCGACCTTGGCTTTGCTTAAGCGCTCTAATTATCGTCCCACTCGGCCCCTCGGCTTTCTCTAAGCTCAAAGCATAGTCGTTGGTTGAGCCAAGCTCGTTGAGCGTAATAATTTTCTTAATATAAATTAAGTTATTACCTAACATACAACGCAAGGCCCTTAAGATAGCTTGACTGGGGGCAATAAATAGAGACCGGATGATCAGCGCCTTGAGTGAGTTCGTGAATAATACTTACTTCACGCCCTGAGTCTTTGGCAGCGGCAAAAATTATTTTTTTAAATAAATCAACGCTTATATGCTGCGAACAAGAAAACGTTAATAAAAGCCCTTGGTGCGCAAGCGCTTTGAGGGCCTGTAAATTAATATCTTTGTAGCCGCGCGCTGCTTTCTCTACGGCGCTCTTATTTTTCGCAAAAGCTGGAGGGTCGAGAATTATCATGTCAAACTCATGGGTTTTAAGCTTACGCAGATAATTAAAACAATCTTCGCTCAACCCTCGATGCTCGCCTTCAAAAGGGCCATTTAGAGCCACATGGGAACAAGCTTGCTCAAGAGCCTGAGCGCTTATATCAACCGACGTTACGCTTTGAGCCCCACCAGCCAAGGCATAGACACTAAAACCACCTGAATAACAAAAAGCATCGAGCACGCGTCTATGACGCGCAAGACTTTTTACCAAAGCCCTATTATCGCGCTGATCCAAGAAGTGACCGGTTTTTTGGCCCTGCCCTATATCAGCTCTAAACTTTAAGCCATGCTCATAAAAATCGGCATGAGCTTCGTGGTTTTCATAAAAAATTTGCTCAATCCCAAGATGCTCACGCAAAAAAGCTCTTAAATTATCTAGAATAGGAGCAAGGCCCGGATTAGTAAGAATTATCGAAGCCGATTGGCCAAAAATATCACAGACGAGCCCTGAAAGCCCATCAGCTTCGCCATGTATCAAACGATAGCCATTGGTAGCTTTGCTCGGAAAACCAAGTGCTCTTCTCAATGCCAAAGCTGATAGAAATTTCTGCTGCCAAAAATTTTTATCCAAAACAACTTCGCTTTCAAAGCTCAGAATTCTTATAACAATGCCAGTCTGCCCACAATAATATCCCAGCGCCAAAGGCTCGTTATTATGAGAAGCGAGCTTCACCAAAGTCCCCGGCATAAGATCTGCCGGTATTTTTGCGAGAGCTCCCGAGAATATCCACGGGTGAAAATTTTTAAGGGCTTTTTCTTTGCCAGGCTTGAGTTTTATTATTACAGTCATATTTGGGCTCTTGGGGCTTTTGCGCGTAGGCGCCAGTACATGGGTAAACCGCTCAGGGTGAAGAGACTTGAAACAAGCAGCGTCGTAAATGGCGTTTGATATATGACAAAAGAACAAAAAATTATCGCGACACAGGCAGAGACACTCGCCACGCTTATTTTAAGCTTTTTTTCATCACGCAATAATTTCAAAAGCCCTAAAGCACAAGCAAGATAAACAAACAAAAACGAAATAACCGAAATATCTATGAGATCAGTAATTTGCTGAGCCAAAGAATCACTGTTGGTTAAAATCAGCAGGGGAGCTATACCAAAACTGCTTACTAAGATTCCCCAATAAGGCGCATGCGCTTTATTAGTCCTGGCAAAAAATTGTGGTAATAAATTATCCTCGGCCAACCCCAGCGCGATTTGACCACTCGTCAAAATCCAAGCGTTCAACGTTCCCAAACAGACAACCGAAGCAACAACAGAAATAAGCAGATGCCAATTGCCCTTAAATAAATAAGCAGCAGCATCAACAAAAGGCGCACGCGAGCTCATCAGTTCAGCGCCCGGAATCAAGCCCATTATTCCAATGCTACAAAACATATAGATTAAAGCCACGCTCAGCGTACCAAATATAATAGCGCGGGGTATAGTCTTGGAGGGATTTATAACAGAACCTGCTGCAGTCGTTGCTGATTCAACACCGATGAAACCCCACAAAGTCAAAAGCACAACATGACCAAGAACACTCGAAATCGGCATTTCTAAAGCAGCTGGGCTCATACTTATATTACTTGCATCAAAGTAAAAAAGAGCCAGAGCAGGCATGACTAAGAGGGGAATAAATTTGAGCAAAGTAAGAAAAAATTCTGCATGACCGGCAGCTTTAACACCACGCAGGTTTAATAAAACAATGGCACCAAGAAGCGCAAATTCGAGAATAATATAAAAAATTCCCTGCTCAAAAGGCAGCAAGGGGCTCAAATAGCCGACGCTCGTGACAATTACTGCTGTGGTGCTGACAAAAGAAACGATCCAATAAGTCCAGCCCGTAAAAAAAGCCGCTCTTCGACCAAAAGCTTCTTTTACATAGACATGAGGACCACCCGTCTGAGGAAAACGTGTGCAAAGCTCAGAAAAAACAAAGGCCAAAGCCAATGCCCCAAAGCCTGAAATAACCCAACCTAATATTCCCCACATACCATAGGGTGCTAAAGTAGCGGGTGACATAAAAACACCCGAACCTATTTGACTGCCCGTTACCAGGGCAAAAACTGACCAAAATCCAATTCTGCGAGACATGCCGATACTCCCAATTAACAGCGACCTGCAAAGGCTAAAAAAAATATAAATAAGATGGTTTTGATTATTAGATAGGCTCAGCGAGCCTTGAGAGAAGGCTTTTTTAAGTAATTTAAAAAATTAGCATAATTACAGTTCATGAAATCTTTGTCTTCTAAATAATATGCCCTGTAAATACCCGAGGCACACCAAAAAAATCAGTGTGCCGCGATCTAAACTATGAGCGATTATTGTTATCAAATTTATCTTTGATCGATTTTCCCACAACAAAAAAGGCTATTAAAGCCAAAACGAATAATATAGCAAAAATTACAAAAATAATTTTAGCAACGCTCGCAGCAGCCGCTGATATGCCCGTAAAGCCAAATATTCCTGCTATTATAGAAATAACTAAAAATATAATCGCCCATTTTAGCATAGCTTAACCCCCTTATTTTATGCAGCTTTTCGAGCGCGTGAACTTACGCGAGCTCGAGCCTTCGAGATCGTCTTTTTAACGGTCTTCTTGGTTGCTGAGGCTTTTTTCTTTTTGATGGCTGCTAGTTTTTTCTTCTTAGCAACAAGCGCTTTACTTTTTTTAGCAGCTGCTAATTTTTTCTTCTTAGCAAGCAGGGCTTTACTTTTTTTGGCTGCCGCTAATTTTTTCTTTTTAGCGAGCAGATCTTTGCTTTTTTTTGCCGCTGCAGATTTTTTCTTCTTAGCTTTGGGTGACTTTTTGTTTTTGGGTAATGCAGGCACCTTTTCTCCTTTTTGGCGTGCTTCAGAGAGACCTATGGCAATGGCCTGTTTTCTTGTTTTAACTTTCTTTTTGCTATTTCCGATCTTGAGATCGCCATGCTTGAATTTATGCATTACTTTTTCTACAGTTTGTGCGGCCTTCACTTTCTTTTTAGTCATTAACTGCATACCTCACAGTGATATAAATAAATACTAATAAATATTACACATAAAAATCAATCTATTTACCTGTTGCGTCAGTAATTTTTATTATTATATATTAATATGCCGACAAATATTGGGGGTTACTATGTCCACTAAACACAATGAAGACAATAAGTTAGACCAGGTTCTCCAGCTTTTACTCGATGCTTCTCATGATAAAAAAGATGATCTCAAGCACTATGTTACACGCCTCTATGAACGAGCCAAAAATGCCGAAGAAATAGCTGCCAACAAAGTCAAAGAAACTGCTGTGACTATTGATAAAAGCGCCCATGAAAAACCATGGATTTACGTAGGAGCCGCTGCTCTCGGCGGTTTCGTTGTCGGTTTATTATGTCATCGTCGTTCTTAATTTTAATATTTATTTAACTTGGTGTTAATTATGCTTTTCATAACCAAAATATTAAGCGCTTTCTTAATAGCTTTTCCGTTGATGGCTTTAGATACTTTATTTCCCCATAAAAAATTATCTCTTGAGCAATGCTTTAAGGCTCCAGACGAAAGTGCGGTCAGCGTAATCATGACACAGAACCTCAAAGAGCTGCTTCCCGCCTTGGTCTCTTTAGCAACCGTACGCAGCGAAGATTTGAATAGCTCAGATGAACTAAAAAAAATACAAGACGTTAAAGACCTACTTGATAGTCAAGTTGAAAAATATAATAAAAATCTTAAAAATAAACTTAAATTATTTGAATGGAAAAAAGAAATAGACGGCAAGCCATTTTGGGTATTTGGTTATCGTTTGGGCCATGGCGATAAAAAAATATCTTTAATTACTCATGTTGACGTTGTTCCTGCCACTGCTCCTGATGCATTTGAACTTAGATGCGAAGAGCGCTTATATGAAAAAAAAATGCAGCCATTTTTTGTCGGCAGAGGTGCTCTTGACGATAAGGGCCCTACTATTTCAACGCTGAGCGCCCTTCAAGCCTTGGCACAGAGCATAACAGCTCAAAGTTTAGATAGGCTTACTATAGAGCTTGTTATTGACACTTCGGAAGAAGTAGAACTTGGCGCGCATCATTATTTTGCCGAATCTAAGATTAACAAACCCGATCTTGGCATCGTAGTCGATGCTGCTTGGTGCACGGTCGCTGAAAAGGGCATTGAAAGGCCCATTTTTAGCTTTCCTCGCGATAAAAAAAACCCCAAAGGTATTTTTATTAGTTCTATATCAGTGCCCACCGGTAATCCTGTCAATGTAATCCCCGATTTTGCCGAAAGTATTATAGACGCTCACGACAAAAAAGATCTTATTAAACTCAAAAATAAGCTCGAGAAGATTTATAAAAATTACGATTTCGAGGACCCCAATTATCGTAAAGCCGAATTAAATATCAAAGAAAACAAAGATGGCACGCTGCTTTTACGCACTGAAGTCTTAGGTGCCCAACATGGCTCTGCTCCTCAGGAAAATCGCGAGCATGGGGCTAACCCGCTGGTTTCTTTGCTTAATTTTCTGGCTCATCTTAAGAAAGAGAAAATACTTGCACCTAACGCATATTCTCATATGGCCCAATTCGCACAGGATATTTTTGGTACACAAGTATTTGGCGAAAAACATCCAGATTTATTACAAAGATCCGACAGTATATTTAAGAAAAGCGAAAATAACGGGACAACCTATGCTCTTACGAAAACACAAAGCGATGATAATAATATCCAATTATTTTTAGATATTCGCTACGGCCTTAAGCATCAACAATGCGGATGGGATAATAAAACCTATGGAACCCTTGAAGGTAAAAGCGTATTTAGAGATACTTTTGAAGAATTAGTAAATAAGTTTAAAAAAGATAACGCACTTGAAATGACTTTTGAGACTAAAACTATTGCAGCTCCCGATCTTAAAGACACGTCCAACGAAGCCTTCCAAAAAATTAATCAAGCTTTTAAGAAAATTATGGGAAAAGACTGCCCACAAAAGGCCATCGGTGGAGCTACTGACTCCAAAGGCGAAAGTGCACTTATCACAGCAGGAGCTCTCTTTGAGTTCAAGTTTGGCTATCCAACTTATTTTCATGGCAAGAGCGAAGGCGTACCCGTTAATGATTTATATAAGAGCAGTGAAATCTTATTCGAGTTTTTAAAGCAAGAAGTAAGCACTCCTCGAGTCAAAAAGCGTAAAACTCATATACGACAGCATTAAATTTTGCTATTCGCCTAAGCTCTTCTACGGAGATCTTAGGTGTTAATTATCCATGATGAAGTAGCTACAGCACTCAGAGAAAAAAGGGGCATAGTCGCGCTCGAATCCACGGTTATTGCGCACGGTCTTTCTTATCCTGAAAATCTAGCAATAGCCCACAAACTCGATCATGTTATACGACAAGAAGGCGCAATACCTGCGTTAATAGCGCTTCTCGATAGTAATATACATGTAGGCCTTGAGAGCTCTCAGCTTGAGAAGCTGGCTGATCCGCAAAGCAATGTGACCAAAGTAAGCAGCAAAGATATCGCTTTTACGCTTGCCAACAAGAGTATGGGCGCAACAACGGTTTCGGCAACGATGCTTATTGCCCATCGTGCTGGCATCAAAATATTTGCCACAGGAGGTATCGGTGGCGTGCATCGTGGTGTTGAAAAGAGCATGGATATCTCTACTGATCTTTATGAATTAAGTAGAACCCCCGTCGCAGTGGTTTGCGCAGGCGCTAAATCTATTTTGGATGTGCCCAAGACTTTAGAAGTATTAGAGAGTTTGGGTGTTCCCGTCTGGGGCTTTGGTACCAATAAATTCCCCGAATTTTTTTGCCCGGGCGAGCTTTATAATCTCGATACGTATTTTATGTGTATAAACAAATTAGTCTCTGCTTTGAAAATTCATCAGGATCTGGGCTTAAAAAGCGGTATTGTCATATGCCAGCCCGTGCCTGCGGCCAATGCACTCGATAAAAATATTATAGAAAATATCATCCAAGAAGCTCTTAAATCAGCAGATAAAGCTCATATACAGGGCAAGGCTGTAACGCCATTTGTACTCAAAGAAATAATGCAAAAAAGCCAGGGCAAAAGTTTAGAGGCAAATAAAGCCTTGCTCCTAGCCAATGCTACTTTGGCCGCACGCATCGCTACTAAAATTATAAGGGAATAAAAAATGAGCATTATCTGCTATAGGTTAGGGCAAAAAACATGAGGTGATTTATGTCTCGGGCAATTTTTTTTGGAATAATACTCATCTCTTCGAGCGTCTATTTGGAAGCGACCCCGCCCTCTGAACTCATGAAAGCTGAAAGTCAGTGTCATGCTTTTATACATAAGTTTGATCAAAAAACCACACGAGAAGTTACACGCGCTCTTTATGAACAGGCTTTTAGGCTTAATTTTGATGCTCATTATCATGACGCCCAAGAAGCTTCTGCCTGTGCAGGTTGGCTCGATCATGGGTCTAAGATATGGGCTCTGGAAGCTAAAAGCTTAATAAATTAAGTTTTTTTTAGGGCGTTGCAAATATTCGTCACTGCCGCACTATACAAATGCATATTAAGTATAGGTAGCGGCATGAAATATTTATTTCGTTGCGAAAAATTAGTTCGCGATCGTATCCCTGAATTAATGACTCATCAGGGCAGTGTTATTCAAGTCGAGACGCTTGATCATAAAGCCCATATTGCGGCTCTCAAGAATAAAATCAAGGAAGAAGCCCTTGAGCTTTGCCTCGCTACGAGCAGAGAAGATACAATAGAAGAAATTGCCGATATAATCGAAGTTTTGGATGCCCTCGCCTTGAAACTTTCTATAAAAAGAAGCGAAATAGACTCAGTCAAACGCACCAAGAGTATTAAAATTGGTGGTTTTGATAGAGGTCTTTTTTTAAAAACCGTGGAGGCTTCAGGGGATTCCCCGGTAGCTGCGCGATTTTTGCGCGAACCACTTAAATACCCGTTATTATAAGTATTTAAAATAAGAGCAAGGATATTATTTGATGAAAAAACCGCTGATTCTCGTAAGCAATGATGACGGCTATTCTTCTTTAGGAATTCAGGCTTTGGCACGCGCGCTTGCTCACATAGGTGAAGTAATAATTATAGCACCTGCTACTGATCAAAGCGCCGTATCTCATGCTATATCGCTTAATCGTCCTTTACGTCTTAATAAAAAAGAATCACTCAACGAAAATAACCAAGAAATCCAAGTCTTCAGCGTCGACGGCACGCCCACTGATGCTGTTTATATGGGCGTACATCATATACTTAAAGACAAGAGGCCTGATTTGGTAGTTTCAGGTATCAATCATGGGGCAAACCTAGGCTATGACGTACTTTACTCGGGAACAGTTTCTGCTGCTATGGAAGCATGTCTCTTAGGTATTACATCAGTAGCGGTATCGTTGGTATCTTTGCATAGTTATAATTTTGACAAAGCGGCTGAATTTTCTCGTGAGTTTTGCTCAGGTATATTAAGAAAACCCTGGCCTAAAGCGACACTTTTTAACGTCAACGTTCCTAAGCGCGTAGAAAAATTAGATTATGCTATCACCAAACTTGGACATCACGAATATACCTCTCAGGTAGCAGAAAGACGCGATCCACGCGGAAATAGTTATTACTGGATTGGCGGTACCTGGAGTGGATATCAAGATTTGCCCGGCACGGATTGCCGTGCTATTGCACAGGGCCACATTTCAGTAACCCCTATCTCACTTAATCTTACCTATGAGCCCTTGCTTGAAGAGCTTATGCAGGTTGAAGCTCAGGTAAAACCGATTCCCCTTTTTCGAGAAAACACGTAAAGAGAAAATCTAACTTCTAACTTTGGTGAATAAAGGTGAGTCAACCCTTAAATTTTGGGCCTAACGAAAGCGACCCTTGGAGCGTAGCTCTACGCAAAGAAGATGAATTAGAGCAGATTTTTCATAGCTTTGAGAAAAAACCTGATGACCTGCTCATGGGTATTGAGTATGAAATTTTTGGCTCCGATCAAAAACAACATAAGCCTTTGCCTTACGAAGGAGCTGTGAGCATCACAAGCTTGTATTTTCATATGGTAAAGCTCAATGCCTATAAACCCGACCCGTGGGTCGCCATCATGGAAGGAAGCAATATTGTCGCTCTTACCGATAAGCGCGCGACTATTGCACTTGAGCCCGGTGGCCAGATCGAAATAGCAGCTAAACCCCATAAAAGTCTTGAGCAGATGAATGCTGTTTTCAACGAAGTTGTTAAAGAGCTGAATCAGGCTGCTTCTGATTTAGATATAAGCTTATTCGCCATGGGTATTCATCCTAGTGCGAAGCGCTCAGATATGGCACAGGTTAAGAAAAGTCGTTATGCTATCATGCGTAATTATATGAGCACGCGCGAAGGCCTCGGGCTCGATATGATGACCCGCACCTGCTCTATTCAACTTAACTTAGATCTTATGAGCGAAAGCGACATGATCGAAAAGACACGTCTTGCTGCATGTCTCACGCCGGTTTTTTCTTTGCTCTGCTCATCAAGTGGCTTTTTAGAGGGCCATAAAAATAAGCATGCTCTTGAACGCAGCTTTATTTGGCAGCAAACTGATCGCGATCGCACGGGCATTCCAGCCCTGATATTCGATAAAAATTTTGGCTATAAATCCTGGATAAATTTTGCTCTTGATGTGCCCATGTATTTTATTCGTCGTGATAATAATTATATCGACGTAGCCGGGGCTTCTTTTCGCGAATTTATACGTCACGGTCTTAAGAATCAACAAGCTACTCTTAGGGATTTTATCGATCATTTATCGACTATATTTACCGAAATAAGACTCAAGCCCTTTTTGGAACTTAGAAGCTGTGATTCTTTACCAGTAATATATGTTAATGCTCTTGCGACCTTTGTGTGGGCCTTATTTTACAACAAAAAAAGCCATGAAGAAGCACGAGCTTTATTTACTGATATCACGCATCAAGAGCTCATAAAATTTTATGATCAGACAATACGCACCGGTCGAGAAGCGGAGTTTAGAGGCCAAAAGATTTTTGACCTCGCAGAATTATTACTTAATATAGCCAAAAAATCTCTTGCGAGTCAAAATCAAGCCTATCTTGAGCCCTTTGAAATTCTCGTGCAAAAAAATATAACATGCGCTGAATGGCAAAAAGAGCGCTATAATTATATAAACCAAGATAATATTGCTGATTTAATTTCTCATTTTTCACCATTGGCTAAATCTATTATATAATTTTATGAAAATATTATATATAATAATATTCTTAGTTATCACAAGCTGCACGAGTCTTAAACAGCGTAATTTACCCGGTAATTATCATCGGGTAAAAGCTGGCGATACGTTGTCATCGATTGGCGCACAATATAAAATTAGCGTTGACGAAATAATAGAAGTAAACGGTATCGAGAACGCACGAGCTTTAAGAGTAGGAGACGAGCTTTTTTTACCCGATTCTGATCCTATTAGCACTAAAGTCGTGAGTCTTAGGCGCGCGCCTTTAACAAAACTTCAGAAAAATCAGGTGATTATTGAGCCAAATCTGGATTTTCCCGTACCTGAAGGAAAAATTTTCCGAGCATTCTCGCGCGCCAAAGAAAATCCCTACGACGGCATAGGCATTAGTGCTAAACGCGGGGCTCGCGTCATAGCCGCCCAAAAGGGCCGCGTGCTCTTCGTGGGAGATGACGGTACTAAGTTTGGTTTAATAATTATTATTGAACATGAAAATCATATTATTACGGTCTATACCCATCTTGAAAAATCTTATGTCAAAGCTGAGCAAATAGTCGAACGTAAAGCCATTATTGGCAACGTTGGTGATTCTGGTGGAGTCAGCTCACCGCGCCTGCACTTTCAAGTTCGCCTCAACGAAAGGCCACAAAATCCCGTGAATTTTATCAAAAAATAGCGCAAGACTGCTCATACGGCTCTAGACTAATGCGTCTATTTTTGGCAGCTTAAAAGCTCTGTGCTCCCATAGCTCAGTGGATAGAGCACTGGTTTCCTAAACCAGGGGTCGCATGTTCAAGTCATGCTGGGAGCGCAACTTTCTAAGCTCGTCCACAAAAAGCGTTAATAATAGCCACAGCAGCAAGTCCTGCGAGCTCAGTGCGTTGCGTATAAGGACCAAATCGTACTCCGCTGAGTTTTGCTTCACGTAAATAAGCTATCTCACTCGCACTTAGGCCGCCCTCGGGGCCTATAATAATTAAAAAATCGGCTTGAGGGTCAAAATTTTCTTTAAGCGCTTGTGAGAGCCTAATTTCAGCTTTGAGATCACCAAATATCCCCTGAGGCCCTAAAAATTCTTGATAATTATCGCAAAAACGCAACGTCGGTATAATTAAACGCTCAGATTGTCGTGCAGCATCAAGAATTACGGCTTCCAGGCGTTCATGGCGCTTCTTAAGTTTATTGAAGCAAAAAGCCTCGCTTTTTTGTGCGTTAAATATAACAAATTGGTCCACGCCGAATTCACAACCGCGTCTTAAAGTCTCGGTAATTTTGCTTTCTACACAGGCAGCTTGGGCCAGAATTATTTGTGGCGTAGGAAGGCTTACATGCTTTATTTGGGTATCACTAAGAAAATAGGATTTTTTATTGTGATCAAAAACTAACAAGCCCTCCAATTGGTAGCCTCGGCCATCAAAGAGACCGACTTTTTCGTGAGCTTTTATGCGCACTATTTCGATAAAACGTCGGCTTACTTCTTGAGGGACTGCGTATTTTGGATCTTTGAGCCACGCTTGAATCCAAGCGGGTTCAACATAGGAGCGATGCATATTTTTATTTCCTTAATAAAATTAGGCTTTAAAAAGCACAAATAACTGCGACCCCTAGGCACTGAGCACCTTGTGTTGTACCAGTAAATTTATGGCAATTCATAAACCTAAATATATTTTTGTAACCGGCGGTGTCATAAGCTCGCTTGGTAAGGGTATCACTTCTGCCTCGGTCGGTGCTTTACTACAAGCCCGGGGCCTCGAAGTTTCTATACTTAAATTAGACCCCTATCTCAATGTCGATCCGGGTACTATGAACCCTTTTCAGCACGGAGAAGTTTTTGTTACCAAAGACGGTGCCGAAACAGATCTCGATCTGGGGCATTATGAGCGTTATTTAAATAAAAGCCTCGGCAGAGCCCATAGCAAGACTGCTGGCCAAATATATCAAGAAGTTTTAGAAAAAGAACGCAATGGTGAATACTTAGGTGCGACCGTACAAGTAATTCCCCATGTAACCGATGCGATCAAAAGAGTTATCGAAGAAGCAGGTCTTGGTCATGATGTTGTTATCTGCGAAGTTGGTGGGACAATTGGTGACATAGAATCTTTGCCCTTTATTGAGGCTATCAGGCAGTTTAGAGCAGAAGTAGGTCCTCATAACGCACTGGTAGTTCATGTAAGCTATGTACCTTGGATAAGCAGTGCTGGAGAGTTTAAATCTAAACCAACGCAGCATTCTGTTAAAGAAGCATTAAGTCAGGGTATACAACCGGATATTTTACTTTTGCGTTCAGAAATGCCCGTACCTGATGATATCAAGCACAAGATCGCTTTATTCTGCAATGTCCCCAAGGCCTCGGTCATAAACTGCACAGACGCAAAGACAGTCTATCAAGTTCCTCTCATGCTTCATGAAGAAGGCATTGACGAAATTATTATTCGACAGCTTAATATGTGGGCCAAAAAACCCGATTTAAGCCAATGGCAACGTGTTGTCGATCGCTTTATGAATCCGCGAAGAGAAGTAAGTATCGCGATTGTTGGCAAATATGTTGATCTTATAGAAAGCTACAAGAGTATTAACGAAGCGCTTATTCATGCGGGTATTGCTCATGAAACGCGTGTTAAGTGCTTATATATCGACGCTGAGACCCTTAATCCACAAGATATAGGCAAAGAACTCGCTCATGTTGATGCTATTTTAGTTCCCGGTGGATTTGGTGAGCGAGGCATAGAAGGCAAGATCGCTGCCATAGAATATGCGCGTACTCATGATATTCCCTTCTTAGGTATTTGTCTGGGTCTTCAAATGGCCGTTATAGAATATGCTCGTCATGTAGCGCACATGCCTGATGCAGATTCTCAAGAAATGAATGCAGCAAGTAAAACTCACGTAGTACACATGATGGATACGCAAATACATGTGCATAAAAAAGGCGGCACCATGAGGCTTGGTGAGCATCCTTGTGCTATTAAGCCTAATACGCTTGCTCATCGCATCTATAATCAAGATCTCATCATGGAACGTCACCGTCACCGTTTTGAAGTCAATAATAAATTTGTCCCTGAGCTTGAAAAAGCGGGCTTAGTTATTAGCGGTTATTGCCCTACGGTTGATTTGGTTGAAATAATCGAACTTAAAGAGCATCCGTTTTTTATTGCCGTCCAATTTCACCCTGAGTTTGCCTCTCGCCCTACCGAAGCGCATCCCTTGTTTAAAGCTTTTGTCGAAGCAGCCCTCGTGAGACATGCTCATGAATAATAAATTAAAAATCCCCAGTATTTCTGTCGTTGGCGCGACCGGCATGGTTGGGCGTGAGCTTATTCGCATATTGGAAGAACGCCAGTTTAAGTTCTCCAAGCTCAAGCTTTTCGCTTCCCCCAAATCTGCCGGCATTAAAATCGACTGTGGTAATGAAGAATTTGTTGTCGAAGCTTTGGAAAACGCCGATCAAGTAGATACCGATATCGCTTTTTTTGCAGCTGGCTCAAAAATTTCTCGTCGCTTTGTAAAAAAAATCTCAGAGCATGGGACTATTTGTATCGACAAATCAAGTTATTTACGCATGGATCCAGATATCCCTCTGGTAGTCAACGAAGTAAATAGTGCAGATGCGCTCGGCAAAAAAATAATCGCCAACCCCAACTGCATAGCGACCCCGCTTGCTCAAGTACTCGCTCCTTTGCAAAAACTTGCGAGCCTAGAGCAAGTAATCGTATGCACTTATCAAGCCGTCTCGGGCGCAGGCAAGGCTGGCAGTGATGAGCTTGAGTCGCAAGTAAGAGATTTATTTAATATGCGTGATGTCAAAAGCAAAGTTTTTGGCCAACGCATAGCTTTTAACGTCATACCAGCTATACCGGGCACTGCTCGTTTTGACGAACTCGGCAAAAGTGAAGAAGAAGCAAAAATTATACAAGAAACACAGAAAATTCTCAAAGATCCCGACTTAAAAATGGATGTCACCTGTGTTCGTGTGCCTGTTTTTAATGGCCATTCCATGGCCGTACATCTCGCTTTTAAAAGCCCCTGCGAAATATCAGCAGCCCTCGACGTGCTATCAAAAGCTCCTGGCCTTATACTAATAAATGATTCGCAAAAAACTAACTATCCTACTGCTTTAGATGCTTGTGGAAACGATATGACCTTGGTAGGACGTGTACGACCCAATACGTCGGTGCTCTACGGACTCTCATTATGGATAGTGAGTGATAATCTGAGAACCGGGGCGGCTCTTAATGCAGTGCGCATCGCCGAAACCATTACGATGGAGTGAATTTCTAATGTCCAACGCGGTAATTATCTCGAATAGATTTTTTTTGGCTTTGGCTTTAATTAGCATGAGCTTATGCTCAAGTAGCTTAGTGGCTTTTAATCCCAAGCTTCAAGACGCGTCAATGAAAATCAATGGCCAGATAACCAACAGACTAGGTCCTGCTGCCTGTAAAAATAAACAAGCTCCCGTAGAAATTATTCTTGATCAAAGCCTTTGGCAACTTAAAGAATTTCGCGCCTTTGCGATTAGAGTTACGGACAAAGATAAGCGAGAATGCCCTAAATCTCCTCAAGATAATACTGCTGGGCTGGCCCAATTCTATGACAATAAGCGCACGATAGATCAAGACATATTATTAATAAATTCTGATGCGTGCACTGGAAGCGACGGTGCTGAAGGCATGCGCATTCTTTGTATTTATCCCTATGCAAGTGGTGAAGAAAAAGCCATCGCTAAGATTCCCTTTTCTTATGACACACGCACGGCCAAGCTCGATAAATTTGATAACGTATTTGCCGCAAACGGCGTCATTAGTTTTACACCACGAGTAAGCGGTGGTGCTGTGCCAAATATAGCCATTTGTTATGGGCCCGCCCAAGGGGATGTCGATCCTGATAAATGCCCTCAAGTAGCCGATTGGAAACGTGATAAAAAACCCGTCGGTGAAATCAAGCTTAAAGACCTCGATCCACGTACGGCCTATAGAGTCAAAGTAAAGCTCTTAGACACCGGCGTCGATGAAAAATGGGTTTATGTAGAAGTAGAGGGAGAAAAAGATTTGACACCTATGCTTATTGCTGGCCCTCTTGATTCTTATAACGGCCAAGGTGGCCTTGCTATGTTTAGTTGCCAGTCTTCGCCTCGGGCTGCTGACTCTTTGCTCTTATGTGCTCTTGCGATGCTTTTCTTGCTCTTACGCAAGCGACTACAAGTATTAGATAGCAAAAAAAATCTACTCATACTGCCACTACTATTTCTTATCCCAGCTCAAGAAAGCCGGGCCGAATTTGGTGATGTGAGCGTAGGTATTTTAGGCTCTATGTATAGACCAAATCTCGATGCCGAAGCAGGCGCTAATAATTTTTATAGATGCCACTTTCGCGGTGCTCCCCAAAAAAGCGGCGATTTTGCCAAAGAGGGACCTCTTAATCCGCTCATGGGTCTCGATGTCAACTGGCATCTATGGGACGGCCTTCGTCTAGGCCTTGGCGTTAATTATACTTATGTTTCGGGTGTAGGTCTCGAGACAAACAAAAAAAATCAGCCCATATGCGATAAGCCGCGGCCTAATTTTCCGGTTTCTTTGCACATGTATCAGATACGACCACAGCTGAGCTATGAACTTGATCACTTCGCCGATTATTTCCCGCTTTTTCCCTATGTGCGCGGGGCTTTGATCGTGCAGGGGTATCATTTTTTTAATGGCGAGGGAGCTCCCAAAGAAACGACTAATTCGAGTGGAAAAGTTATTAAGAATAATGGCTTTAACTTTGGCTGGCAAGCTGCTCTTGGTCTCAAATTGCGTCTTGATTTTCTTGAACCAAGTGCTGTGCGCGCAGCTCAAAGTGGTGGCTTTTTTAAGCATGTTTATCTTTTGTCGGAGCTTTCCTACGAAAAGATCGATAATTTTGGCAAAAGCGGCTTTGACTTTTCTCCCAAAGATATCATGGGCACCAAACTTCCCCTCATGTGGACTTTTGGTCTTGTGTTTGATTTACTCTAAAAATTGGTTATTGAAGATTGTTTTGGAATAAGATTAATAAAGGGTTCTGATGGGACTTTTATATAAAAAAAGGTAACACCGTGACTGGTCGCAGAAATATAATCATAGCCGTGGGCGCTATCGTACTCCTGGCCGCAGTAGTAGGTTTTTATATTACCTTGGATGTATCTCCACAAATCGCTTATGCTCGATTATTTATCGACGTGGGACTGTCCATTGGCCTTGTTGCTGTAATTTTAGCTTTTTACCGTGAGCCGGTTTTATCTACTGATCCTATAATCCAGGCTCTTAAAAGTCTTGGGGCCGGAAAATATAAGACACGGCTTAACAACGAATCGGGACCTCTCGCTGAAATTTCTTTATCTATCAACGAACTAGCAAAAGCGCTTGAATCGCAGCATAAGAAACAAGAAGAAATAAAGCGTAACTTGCGCGAGGAACTCCTCCCTAACGTTAAGCTCACTAAAGAAGTTACTTCGTTTGATCATTCTTTTCATCCTGAGCTTGGGCCTGTTTTAAGCGCCGCCCTCGAAATTCCACCAAAACCTGAGTCAAAGCCTGAATCTACTCTCGAGCACAAATTTCATAATGCTTTTATCGATTCAAAGCCCCCTCAAGAGCCCGAGCCAAATATCAAAAACGTGGTCCAAGATTTAGGTGAGCTCTACCAACGCTTTGTCGACGCTCAGCATGAAATCGATGTGCACCAAATAGAATATGCCGTCTTTCTTAAAACTATAGAGCAAAGCCGTGCTGATCTCATGAAAAGCCACCCTTGTCGCGATATTTTGTTCGATATCGTTAAAGAAAGTAACCAGGTCGCATTGCAGCCACGTATAATACGTTAAGAAGAAGAAGAAGCAAAAGACTCATCGGCTTTAAACTGACTTCGTGTGTTGGTGAGAAAGTCGATTGCCATATTCTGAAAGCGATGTACTGGCTCTTCAAAGCGATAGCACATTCTTCCACCGTCATAGGCCTGTGCCATGATTCCTTCTTGAACTCGCTCTACAGCACGTATGTCCTGCTCGTTAACCATGTCGTAGAAAGCGAAAATCTCATCGATCTTTCGTTGGGCTTCAGGATCGTTAAAGACCGATGGATGAACTAAGAGATCGCCATATTCTTGCGTGAGATTTATACCCTGAGGCTTTAAGATCAGAGAAAAAAGATGGTGGGGAAGTAAGAACATTGCGACATTGGGAAAAACAAAGGGAAAATATCCGCTCTCTTGTTCTTTTTGTGTAAGCCCGGGCATGGGTAATAAAGCCGCGGCGTCAAGCGAAGAATTGGATTGAGCGAGCGGTGAAGCAAAAAAACTCATGTACATGCCAGCCCCCTGATTGCGTTTATGCATTTCTAGAGGGACAACTTCGCAAAGCTCAGGATGAACCCATGGCAAGTGATAATATTCGAGAAAATTCTCTGCTATTAACTTCCAATTGGCCCTAATATTATATTTTTTCCGTCTGACAAGCCTGAGTTCTTCAAGCGGAAAGTTTTTATAATCTCTTGGCATATCGCCCAAATAATCCGAGAGAGCTTCGGTTTTTTGTGAAAGACAGACAAAAATAAAACAGCCGTATTGAGATACTCTTACAGGTAAAAGACCGTAATTATTCTTATTAAATTTTTTCTCGTCTTTTTCCAGTTCGAAGAGAGGACAGCCAAGAAGCGTGCCATCTAAATCATAGGTCCATGAATGATAGGGACAACGAAAGCGCTCGTGCTTTTTGTCTTCAAGCACTAATAAAGAGCCTCGATGACGACAGACGTTATAAAAGGCCCTCAGTATACCCTCTTTATTTCTGGTAATAACAAGAGGCTGTCCTCCAACCTGCGCTCGTAACATCTTACCAGGTTGATCAACCTCGCAGCTATAACCTACACATAACCCACGCGTTCCTGAAAATTTTTTCAGATTCAAGTTCAAAAAAATCTGGGCGCCTATAACAATCAGGCAAAAGCGTTTTCGCTTCTTCCGTGGGAAGTCTCGTCTGTGAAAATAATTTTTCGTTGGTGAATTCGTTTAACGGTATCATAAAAGAAGCCCCGCTCATCCAACATCAAAAAGAAAAATATTATTTCCAAGTTAAAAACCAAACTTGCAAAATATTATTTACATGCTACTAATTAATATATTAAGAGGTTATTTATAGTGAAAAATTTATTAGTTACACTTTTATTAATATCACCAATAAGTTGTTCTGTATTTGATTCTTCGGGGGATTCCAGAGAATTTTTTGGCACCACGATTTATAAAACTACTTCGGTATCGCTGAGCAAAAATAATGCCCTCTCAATGTTGAGCACCCAGCCTTTATCGGTCATTCAGACGCATGCAAGTTTGGACGTAGCATCATGTGGTAGAATTATCGGCGCACAAGGCGGTACAATTACTAAAACAGGCACATTTCTCATAAGCTTTAATCCCACAGACAAAAAATACTACATGCTTTTGGCACGAAAGACCAAACAAGGAGAAATACACCAACATTCGCCGACATTACGACCTGAATATTTTGGCTCGATCATAGTACCGGGCGATCGTTGGGGCAAATGGGTCACCTTGGGTGGTGGTTATGATCCCTCATGTGTGGGGCAATCAAGTTTATGTGCGGCGCGAAAAGAAATACAAGATGAAGGCAATGTAGAAAAATATATATTGAAAAAAATTATTTTTCTTGATTGCGCAATTCTTGATGAAAAACCTGAAACCGCGCTTTTTGTCGCTTATCTAGACTGGAATGACGCGCAAAAATTGACAACGGGCAAAGACGAGAAACAATTTATTGGGCTACAAACCCACAAAACTAAAGATCTAGGAGCAGGGACTGATTATTGTAAGACCTACAAATGCGAAGATATGCATTTGTTTCCTTTAGATAATATTACGCTTTCCCGCAAAGATCTCATAGATTCCAGCCATCATGAGATAGGTTATATTAAATGGGTTCCCCTTGAGCAAGCTCTTAAGCATGAACTTCTTATGAACTATGTTGAAAATAGTCTTAAGAAATTCTTTTTTCCTGGGTTCATGAAAAAATTACATAAGAATATTTTTTATAATTCTCTGCTTCAATAAAATTACCATTTGCCAGAGGCCCCGCCTCCACCAAAAGAGCCTCCACCACCGCTGAAGCCTCCTGAACTCGATCGCCCGTCACCGCCGCCAAAAATTCCCCCTGAACGAGGAGGTCGGGGGCCGCGGCCCGAACTTGAGCGAATAAATAAAATAAAAATCATGGCAATAATAAATAAAAGAAAGCTCCAATTAGAGACTTGCTCATCATCTGATGATCGAAGTTCTTGCTCTTCGCCACCCAAAGTAGCAACTATGGTATGCACACCCTGAATAATTCCTTCGCCCATCTCTCCTCGACGAAAATAGGGTAAAATATTACGCTCAATAATTATTTTGGCTTGGGCGTCGGTTAGGATATCTTCCAAACCATAGGCAACTTCAATGCGCACACTGCGCTCTTCTAGAGCTATGAGCACTAATACACCATTGTTTTTTTCTTTTGTGCCAATGCCCCAGCGACGCCCTAGTTCGAGGGCATATTCTTCAATATTTTTTCCCTCCAGACTCTTAAGCGTTACGACAACTATTTGATTGCTGGTTTTAGATTCATAATCGGCTAAATACTTCTCAAGTTCGCTATATTGCACCGGTGATAATAAGTGCGCATCGTCAACAATTCGACCGCTCAGCGAAATTTCTGCTTGAGCACCAAGAAACTGTGCTCCTAAAAAAGCCCAAAAGATTAGAAAAAAATTTCCGGGCTTCATCATTAGAATTTAACTTCGGGGGTTTTTTCAACATCTTCAGGCTGCGTAAAATTCTGCATAGGCAAGGCGCTGCGATAAAGTATAAAAGCCCAAATACGCCCAGGAAAAGTACGAAGTTCGGTATTATAGCGTTGAACCGCTTGTATATAATCACGACGCGCTACAGCAATGCGATTTTCAGTACCCTCAAGTTGAGACTGAAGCGACAAGAAATTCTCGTTGGCTTTTAAGTTAGGATAATTTTCCACGACTGCTAACAAACGCGAAAGAGCCCCACTCAGCTGGTTTTGGCTCTGTTGAAATTGTTGAAAAGCCGCGGGATTATTAAGAATATCAGCGGGAATCTGCGTGCTTGTCGCGTTGCTGCGCGCCTTCATAACCGCTTCAAGCGTTTCTCGTTCATGGGTAGCATAAGCCTTAACAGTACTTACCAAATTAGGAACCAGATCCGCCCGGCGCTTATACTGATTGAGAACCTGACTCCAAGCAGCCTTGGCACTTTCTTCATAAGTTGGGATATTATTTATTCCACAACCGCTTAAAATCACTAAGAAGCTTAATAAAACGCCCTGCTGTAGTCTACTACCCATAAAAACTCCGAGATATTTCGCACATATCGACGTTGTATTATAGCACCAAACAAAAATATAAGCCAATTAAATACCTAAATAACCACAAGCAAATAAGTATTTACTTACAAGATATCACATAATTAACAAATAATTTGCACCACAACCACACGGACGTTATATAATTTATATAATAATCATATAATTTACTATTTTTATATTTACTACTCACAAGGAGTTAAGCATGAAAGTTATCTTCGTGTTATTCCTCGGGATGCTTGGTGCTGGATACGCAAGTGCCCATGATGAAAATTTAAAAATTAAAAACTCTCAAGAGCAAAACCCTCTGTCTTTGAGCCTCGCTACAGATGACCAAAATGCTTCCCTATGGCGACATGGACGCGGATGGGGTTGGCGTGGTGGATGGCGCGGCTATGGGGGTTGGGGTTATGGGGGATATTATTATGGCCCTTCTTACGGATATTTTGGCTATGTAGAGCCTGTTAGATCAGAACCTATCTATGAAGAAGTTCGCGTACCGGTGGTTCAAAGAGTACCGGTCGTAAAAGATGTCGTTAAAGTAATAAGACCCGAGATACACCGAGTTGAAGTCCCCATAACAAGACAAAGAACGATTGTAGGAAGCCCCGTAGATGCTCCTGCTCAGGCACCAGCTGTGCTTCCCCAAGGCGGTGATAATGCCCAAGGCCCTGCACAAGGTCCCCCTCCTGCGCAAACACAGCAGCCCCAGATGGGTGGTGATATGCAAGGTGGCGGCATGCAACAACAAGGCCCCAACGCTGGTGGCCAAGCCCCTGCAGGTGGTGGTGGCATGCAGCAACAAGGCCCTGGGGCCAGCCCGTAGTAATAGTGCAACTTAAATAATCTTGGCAAGGTTTCAGAGTAAACCCCTCACGAGGGGTCTTTTTTTAATTAAAAAATTAATAATTTATTTGTCATGGTTATTAATAATTATTAAATATATTTTGCGAGCTTTAAAATACTTCCAGGTATTTATTATGAAATATTTTCTCATGCTAATATTTTTTTCATGCTTATATTTAACTCCTGCAACAGCGCTTATTTTTGCACAAAAAAATCAAGATAATTTATATCTTCTAGAAAATACCACCCTTTGGGCGCATGGGCGTCATGGGGCCTCTAAGAGTAGACAACATAAGAGTAAATCCGCGCGAAAAAATACTATTAATTGGGGACGGGGCGGCTGGGGTTCAGGGGGATATGGTGCAGCAGGTGCTTATATGCATGCATATTCGGGTACAGAAAATCCCGCCCCCCTACCCGCTGCGACTCCTATTCCCGTCATAGCAGCAGCGCCAACAAGCATCTCACCAACAACACCGGCTGCAGCCCTCATCGACCCCAATGCCCCACCCGCTGATCTCGCCCATGTTTTTCAGAAAATCCGCAAAGAGAAAGAAGATCAAGAGAGCGAAAAGAAAGATGACGATGATACTTCTAATAATTAAAAACGCGATAAAAATTAACTCAAGCATGCTGCGATCTAAGTTATTAAATAATTATTATTCACATAAAATAGGCAGGTATATGCTATGTCAGTTGCAAAAGTAATAGAAATTATTTGCTGTTCCCCAAAAAGTTTTGATGATGCTATTCGCAATGGCATCGCCGAAGCTGCGAAAACCCTGCATGGCATCAAAGCCGCTTGGGTAAAAGATAAGTCACTCTGTATAGAAAACGCACAGATAGCTCAATACAAAGTAATTTTGCACATTACTTTTGAAATAAAAAAATAAATAAATTTAATATTTTTATGCCGGCTGAGTTTTTTTATTATAATTATTCATAAGCTTAAAGAGCACTGGATTAATAGCCAGCGAAACGAGTGCACAGGCAATAATCAAATCATAACCGGCATCGGGCAATAAATTAAGCCTGGCTGCTTCTTCAGCCAAAATAAAAGAAAATTCGCCGATTTGTGCAAGCGCAAGCGCAACGCTCAAAGCTACCTGTTTCGGGCGTCGCCACCAACGTACTATGAGCCATGCAGCGATGGGTTTGCCTATTAAAATTAGAGCCAATAACGCAAGAAATAGTAAAAAATTATCGGCAATAGCAAGGGGATTAAAAAGCATGCCTATAGATAAAAAGAAAAAAACCACAAAAGCATCTCTTAAGGGCATCAGGCTTGCCGATATATAAGTATGCAAAGTTGTTTGTCCAATGAGCATACCAGCAATAAAAGCTCCCAAGGCAATAGACGTCCCGGTGATTCCTGCAAATCCGACCGTAATAGCAAAAGTAACCGCAAGCGTTGCCAAGGTAAAAAGCTCGTGGGAGCGAGCACCAATGACTTTATTGAGAAGAAAAGAAATAATGCGACGACCGAGGGTAAATAAGAGAATAACGAGAATAGCAAATTTAATAAAAATCATGGCCATGGTGAGAAGAAAATCGCACCATTGTACAGACTCACCTGCTTTTATGCTGGCAAGCAAAGGGAGTAAAAGCAAACAAAAAACAGCAATAAAATCTTCGCAAATAAGCCAACTTAAAGCTATATAGCCTGCGGGGGTATGTTGTAGATTATTATCGCTTAACACACGAACCAATACGACCGTACTGGCAATACCTATACTTATTCCAATAATTACTGCGGCTTCTAATGACCATCCCGAGGATCTTATTAAAATGCAGCCGGCAACAGCTGAAAATATGGTCTGACCAAGAGCACCAACAAGAGCTAAATTTTTTACTCGAACTAATTCTTGCCATTTAATATGAACGCCAACCCAAAACATCATGAGTATGACGCCTATTTCGGCTAACTGCTCTGATAATCCTGCATTGGCAACAAATCCGGGTGAATAAGGTCCTATAAAATATCCCGCCAAAAGATAGCCAATTATTGGCGATAACTTCATGCGATCGCTTAAATATCCAAAGAGGGCTGCTAAAATAGAACCTACTGTCAAGATAATAACTATATCGAGATGAGCAGATGATGCGACCAAATCTTGCGGCATTGGGCATTCTCTCTTGAATTTTAAAAAATAAGAGGGAGACTTTTTTGATAGTAAGAAAAATCAGGCTCTATAACAAATTTTTAGCTTAATAATAAAACGCCCGAGGCATTTGAGCATTGATAAATTTTGTATAAGATATATAAAAATTATCGAGGAAAATCAATGGCACTCTTGCTAACCGTAACAGGGCCTGACCGCCCTGGCATAACCTCAGAATTAACGCATATTTTAGCGCTTAACAACGTAGTATTATTAGACATAGAACAAGTTGTTGTTAAAGGTCATCTTACTTTATGTCTTTTAGTTCACATGCACCCTGAAAATAATATTCTTAAAGAATTACTCTTTAAAGCTAAAGCACTCGGGCAAAACTTAGATTTTCGCGTTCTAGACGACAATGAAAATAAAATAAGCGATGGCCAAACACGCCGATTCGCCATTACTTTGCTTGGAGATCCAGTATCATCGGGCGCCATGCACGCTTTAGCGCAAATTCTTGCGCGTCAAAAAGCCAATATAGATTGGATACGGCGTCTTAGTGAAGGGGAGCTTTCGTCTTTGGAAGTGCTTATCACCCTTCCTGCCGATCACAATGCAGAAAATCTCAAACAAGAGCTCATGAGCAGGCTTGGCCAATTCGATGTTGACGTTGCACTACAACGAGAGACTCTTACAAGACGAAACAAACGCCTTGTCGTCTTTGATATGGACTCGACCCTCATACCTATCGAAGTTATTGATGAACTTGCCAAGCTTCACAACGTTGGCACTGAAGTCAGCACTATTACCAACGAGGCTATGAATGGCCGCTTTGATTTTTGTGAGAGTCTGCGTAAACGAGTCGCGATGCTTGAGGGCTTATCCAAAGCACGCATTGATGAACTCACCGATAATCTTGTACTCAATAAGGGCGCGGAAGACCTCATGCGGGTTCTCAAAGGCCTCGGCTATAAAATAGGTATTATTTCTGGTGGTTTTACTATTGCTGCAGAACATCTTAAAGAACGCTTCGGCCTTGATTTTGCTTATGCTAATAAACTTGAAATAATCAATAATACTTTGACAGGCCGCGTGCACGAACCCATCATCGATGCTGCGATGAAAGCTCAGTTACTCATAGAAACCGCAGTGCGCGAAAATATCCCTCTTGAACAAACTATTGCTATTGGTGATGGCGCAAATGACGCGCTCATGCTCGCCAAAGCTGGTCTTGGTATTGCATTTCATGCCAAACCGCAGCTCAAAAAAGTAGCCACAACTTCTGTTAGCAGTGGTGGCCTCGAGCGTATTTTATATTTACTCGGCATGAGCGGCAAAGACGTGGAAGAATTTCTTAGTAAGCTCTGATCAAATGGCTAAGACTCAAGAAATAATGCGCGTATTAGCTAATTGCTTTTTATTTTTTTTGTTGCGCCGTGCTTCATCAAATCCAATGGCATCTAAACTCCAATAAAGATTATCATCTACTGTCAACGATGCCATGGCTTGATAGATTTCCAAAGATAAGACTTGGCTTTCATCATAATGACAAGCATGAATTAAAGCCCGGACCGCCTTGGGCACATGATCATCTTCTGAGGCAATGGCTTTTGCAATAATTTGCTCAAAGCTTAATAATTGGGGATAGGCTCTAAATTGCTCGATATTTAAATAAGGCCTGCCATGAGCAATATAATAAATAAGATCGGCCGCAAATTTTCCTCGTAAAACCAAAGCAGCATAATGACTCTCCAAAAGCTCGATATAAGAATGCAAAAATAAAGAACTCGTCAAAGTATGCATGAGAAAAAAATCTAAAATAATCTCCTTACCAGGGCAGTATGAACCAGCATGCAAGGTCGCCGCCAGAATTTGTAATTCGCTCGCGCGTGCTCGTAATCCAGTCGGGCCATCGAGGGACTCAGAAACCGTCCATCGCTGGCAATATTCATGAAGCACATCAGGAATTGCATTAATTACTTTGGTATATTTATCGTCATCGCTCCATCTGACTACGTTATCTATTCGGGGATCTTGACGAGTAAATAATATATTTTCGAGCGCTGTAGTTACGGGTAATAACTTATTTTTATCTTTATTTAAAGCTTCATAAAATTCATGCGATCGCGGCTTATGCACAGCCACCCACGCTAAGCCTTCAGCAACCATGAGGGGATAATTAAATTCTATACCGTAACCCAAGTGAATCATAGGATGATAAACGCCGGCCAAAAAACGCGCATAAAAACCCAAGCGAGAATCTTGTTCAAAAATATAATGCTCAATACTCCGCTTGATTCCCATTTTTTGTATTTCTTCTAAAAAAAAATTTACATAATTGGTATAATAATCTTCGTTGCCTAAGCATGCTAAGCTGTTCCATGCAAAATCAGATTTCGCAGGCCTCTTTGGACGCTGAAAAACTGCATTGTCGTTATAGGCTTTTTTTAGGCGCGGCATATCAGCGCCCAAACTATAATCCGCGAGCAGCTGATGCACGAGGTGATTATGAAATCCCTCATCATTGAAAAAAACATGGTGATGCTCAGCATCTTCATGAATAAGTTTTATCACCAAGTCCATGCTTTGTTTATTAAAAGCATTTTGCGCATGCTTAAACGCGCCTTTTACATCTAGATCTAGTTTCGAATTTATAGCTTGCATAGCTTATCCTAAAAAAGTAATGGCTAATATGACATGATAAAATATCATGCTCTCTATTTAAATTAAATTTTATTACTAATTTAATATGCTACGTGAACAAGCTCAACAGAATCTTATGCAAATCTGCTTGGAGTACTAAACACTGGGCCTGTTTTACTTTTCTAAACAAATATTTATGTTAGATATTTTTAAAGTTCGTGCTTATTTTGGATTAAAAATGCCTAAAAAAATTTTGATAATAATTTTGTCTGCTATTTTTCACATGACTTTCTTAAATCTATGCTACGGCATGGATGCGAACTCAAAAAAAAGAGAATACCCAGGCGACTTAGATGAAGAGCCAGAAAGCAAAAGAAGAAGACTGGATGAGAGCCAAATACCTAAATCACTCGAAGAAAAATTTAAACTCAATACTATTTTGGCAAAGCAAGAAAATCACCATGCTTCTCACGAGCTTTTTTCCCTCTTTGAAATGCTATTGTCTTTCGCGAATAATTATATCGAGCTCGAAAAATGTCTTAAGAACTTTAATCACAGCGCGCAGGTTTTGCATGAAAAAAACCCTCTTATGCAACAACATTTTCAACCTTTTAATAATTTATCGGAGCACCATCGGAAAAGTTTTATTGACGCGGCTCTTTGTCTTGGGAAATTATATCAAATGGGCTGGGGTACTAAGCCAGATACGCAAAAAGCCCAATTTTGGTTAGCCAAAGCTGGTAATTTAGGAAATACCGATGCACAATGTCTTCTTGGTTCTATTTATAGCGACGCACAATTATCTCAAAGAAATCTTCGTGTTGCACTCGAATGGTTTGGTGTAGCTGCCAAGCAAAATGATGCCCAGGCTCTTAATGGTCTTTGCAAGATATTTTCTATGCTCAATAAAGATCCCAAGCCCTGTAGCAATAAATTCTTCTGTTTGGGCAGGCTCTATGAAGAAGGTTGGGGTGTTAGCCACGATCACGCAAAATCTTTGGAGCATTTTAAAAACGCCGCTTTTTTGGGTGATACGCAGGCCTTAAGCCTTTTAAGAGAACGCAATATACTGGATAAAGTTAATTATTTTAGCAGCTTACCAGAAGATATTATAG
>Ga0318562_10000104_pt1 | contig 38316 bp, 39 predicted proteins | sample GRESIP066b5f18_FD_203688 | JGI IMG/M metagenome (GOLD analysis project Ga0318562, IMG submission 203688) | Tropical soil microbial communities from Luquillo Experimental Forest, Puerto Rico - GRE.SIPMG.066b5f18 | ecosystem: Environmental > Terrestrial > Soil > Tropical forest > Bulk soil... | reverse complement strand
TGGCCAATCTGTCCATCTTAAAAACAGGCAAAGCAAAAGCCGTTAGATTTAGCACCCTGGAGGCTATTTGCAAAGCGTTGAACTGTCAACCAGGGGATATTTTGGAATTTGCCGATGAGAAAAGAGATTAGATACGAATATAGGGACACTAATTAACCGTTTTCAGGCTGGTGCTCGAAATTCTAAATAGTGAGCCCATGAGATCAATCGGTCATTTGTCGGAAATCAAAGATCCTTTTCAGCGATAGGGAGACTTGGGGAACCAGGGGAGAGGGGTCGAAAAGAGATTTGTTGCTAAGACTACTTTAATTTCACATCTTGATTTTATTTCCGCCTTGCAAGGGTTCTGCTCATCGGTTTTTTTTCAGGATTATGTCTGTAAACAGGATTATTTCCTCCGCCAGCAACGCAGGCTGCTCCATGGCAGCAAAATGTCCACCCCTTGAAATGTCGGTCCAATACTGAACGTTATATCCCCTTTCAATATACCGGCGGGGAGGGAACGGCTCTTCTTTATGAAACCGGGCAATCCCGACCGGTACGTTGACGAAGTCGTTCTTTAAAAAATGCATAGGCTCCTTCATGTTCTCATAATATAATCTGACGGAGGAATGAATGGTTTCTGTGAACCAGTAAAGGCTGATGTTGGACAGCAGTTCATCCTTTGAAAATACACTCTCAATATTTCCATGACAATCACTCCAGCCATAAAATTTTTCGATGATCCAGGCGCATAATCCTGCCGGAGAATCATTCAATCCATACGCGAGAGTCAGGGGCTTTGTCCGGTGTTGATGTGCATAAGCTCCTTCTTTTTTGAACCATTCTTCTGCAGATTGGAGGTAAAGTGTCTCTTCTTCTGAAAGCTGTTCGCCGGCCGCCAGGTAGGGCAGATAAGAGCCCGGGATATAGTTCAGATGAAGACCCGCAACAATCTCCGGGTGCCTTATAGCCAATGCCGTGCTGATGCCCGCTCCAAAATCGCCCCCCTGGACGATCACCTTGCTGTATCCCAATTCTTTAATCAGTTTATTCCATAAGCCTGCGATGTACCAGAGATTGCCGCCCGGGACATTTATTTTTTGTGAAAATCCGAATCCGGGAATCGATGGAATGATCAGGTCAAAAGAAAGGGTGGAGGAGCCGGTCAGTATTGGGATGAGTTTCATCATTTCCAGAAAGGAGCCTGGCCAACCATGGGTAATGATAAGGGGCACAGCCTTTTTATCCCTGCTTTTGATATGCAGGAAATGAATCCTTACCCCGTCAATGTCTGCAAGATAATTGGGATAGCTGTTGATTTCATTTTCCGTATTTCTCCAGTCAAATCTGTGCAGCCAGTAATCAGCCAAACTTTTTATATAGGAAAGGTTGGCCCCGTATGTCCATTCAGCATGTAAAATTTCGTCCGGCCATCGTGTCCGAAGCAATCTCATTTTTAAATCCTGGATGGATTGTTCAGGAATTTCTATTGAAAAACGCTCAATCATCACACTATGGGTATTAGGTCGGAATGGTAAATCGGGTAAAAAATCGGAACATGGCCGGTCCAAGGAAATCGACACACTTGTATCTCCTGCCAGTCAGTCGAAAATGGAATTTGATGCCGGCCAGGGCCATATCGGGTGTTAGGTCATAAAAATACTGGAATATCTTTGATTCATGACCTGGGTTAACCGCAATCATTTTCATTTCTTCTTGTCTCTATTGAATGTTCACCGTTCGACATCCTTCGGGGAGGATGATTTTGTGTCCGGTTATAGCAATATCTCTGCGGGCGGTAAGATTTGACCAGAAAGTCGTTCGGATCATGGAGTGCAGGCTGATGGCTCGATGGTTGGGAAGTTCTTTCCAGGATTTATCTCTATTTCACAATCAATTATTTCCCTGAATCGGGAAGCATAGGAAGGATTTGAAATAGCATTTGGGGAGTTCCTGCCATTTTTTGGCAAGATAAGGCTGTAAATCGAATTCCCTGAATGGCCTGGTTCCGAATTCAATAAGGAAAAATGGAGTCTATACAGCGTCGTGCTTTTATTCAGGATGGTAATACAATATCACCACCCCGGAGCCCAGAACCTGGGTGCGGACAAGTTTCAACGGGATCCTCCTGCTGATCCTCCTAAACATCAAGGTCCCGTCTCCGATCAGGATCGGGCTGACAATAATCCGGTACTCATCGATCAGACCAAGATTTGAAAACTCACTCACCAGGCTGCCGCTGCCTAATATGACCATGTTCTTGCCGCTCCCATTGGACTGTTTTAGCCTTTTGGTTTCTGCGACCATATCATTTTTAACCAGTCTTGAATTGTTCCAATCAACAGTTGTAAGCGTCTTTGAAAAGACAATCTTGGGAAGATCGTTCATTCGCCTGGCTGTTTCAGGATCGCTCTCCAGGGCGTGGGGCATGGGCCAGTAACTGGCCATCATCTGGTAGGTGACCCGGCCAAACAAAAGGGTATCCATCGAATCAAGCATATCCCTGGCATATTGCAGAAATTCATCATCCACCTTAAACCAGTCAATCGAGGCATTAGGGCCTTTAAAGTATCCGTCCAGGGAAACCAGATTGGAAACAATAATTTTCTTCATGCTTATTGAATTTGATTCATTTTTGTTTCAATGGAATGGTCAGCCAGTTTCTCCCCTGGCCGGATCATTCAAGTTCCATGCACGAAAATCCATTCTCTCTGACCAGGGTCAGGACTTTTTCGGCCGGGATATTTTTCCCCTCCACACGGAGCACCCTGTCGCAATCTTCCAGGTCAAAATTTATCCTGCTTTCAGGAAAATGCTGATAAAGCACGGAAAGTAACCTGCATGCCTGAGACATTTGGTCCACATTGGTTTTGAATACTTCAACCATATTTAAACATTGACGATAGGTAAAGGTTTTGTTGTTCTGGCCCCGTTATCTTGGGGATTTCCCGCATAACAGATTACCCTGGGATTGTTTTCTTATTGGGCTGCCGGTTTTACACTTTCTACCCTTCCAGGTTCACTGGTTGACTTTGTGGTTTCTGATGGCAGGCCCAGGAAAAAATTCTTCAGCACAGGAGCAAGCACGGAAGGGGAAACGTTGTGCTTTTGCCCGGGTAACCAGGCGAGCCGGGCGCCGGGTACTGCTCTTGTTAGTACTTCCGCCGCATGCCGCATGGAGGCCGGACTTTTCGCACCACCGGCTACCAGGGTGGGGACTTTTATGGATGCTGCCAGGGCTGTAGGGAGAGAAAAATCTCCCATGACCGCAGCATCGTGTGGCAGGGTGTGCGCAACCGCTTTCAGTTTGGACCAGACCGGCATCAGCGAGAAAAGGGTAACGAAGATGGATGGAGCGCCGATCATGTTGTGCATGAAATACTTCAGCGCGTCGGAACGACGATCCGAATCAATCAGCTGTGTTAGTTTCTCTTTGGCATCTGGGGGAGGATAGTGACCTCCCTGGTCCACAAAAAATGGGGGCTCATACATGGCCAGCCCGGTAACAGGCAGACCACTGGCGGTTGCCGCCAGGGCAAGTGCTGCCCCGGAAGATATGCCCATCACAAAAGCCTGACCTCCTGCCTCCTGGATGACGGCAGACAGGTCCTCGATTTCCCGTTTTACCGCATAAGGTTTCGTGTTTCCGCTCAAATTCCGCCCTCTTCGGTCATACCAGATGACCGTGAACTGGCCGGAGAGTTCCGCAGCCAGTTTTGGCATCGGGCCAAACGCCATGCTGCACAAAGCTCCGTCTACCAGAATCAGGGCCGGGCCCTTACCCGCGCGCTCAAACGCTATTTCAGTGCCGTCTTTGGAAATGGTCTTTTTCATAAACATATCATTTATGGTTGCCTTAAAATTCAGAACGATTCCGGCCGAATTTCACGGTTATTTACTTTCCCTACACGGCCCGGTGCATTTCCTTTAAAAAAGCGCCTAATATACCGCTGCATTTTCCAACAGAGCGTCCAGCCTGTCCAGGCTTTGTGTCCAGCCTACTTCCATTCCGTCATAGGCAGCCTGTCTCTTGGGATCCAGTTTTGTTACAACCGCCTTCACTGTAAGTTTTGTTTTACCCTGGTAATCACTGAAGGTAATTGTATTCAGGACTTCGAGTCCGTAATGTCCCCCGATGTCCCTGAATGCCTGATTGGTAAAGACCAGCCGTTCACCGGGAATGACTTCCAGAAAAAGACCATCCACCCAGTGGTTGGGAAATTCAGGAGAATCCATGCATATCCGAAACACACCACCCGGCCGCAGGTCCAGCTCACAAGCCGGATTGGTGAACCCATGAGGACCCCACCAGACGGCCAGCCGCTGCGGATCGGTCCATGCCTTGAAAACAAGATCCCTCGGGGCATCCAGGATACGGGTCAGGTTGACTTCGCGCACTGGCTGAACTGGTTTCAGGTTATTTTCTTCTGCCATATTTTTTCTTTTTAGGCTTTATCGTCTGCAAATATTCTTCCAGGGAGTCAAGCCTTGCTTCCCAGACTTTTCTATATTGTTCTACCCATTCCGTGACTTCATCCAGCCTTTGGAGCTTTGCCTCACAGTACCGTTCCCGGCCCTGCTGACGGATAACCACCAGGCCGCATTCCGTGAGAATCTTGAGGTGTTTGTAAATAGCAGTCCTGCTTACCTCAAAATTCTCTGCGACAGCATTCACATTGAGTGATTTCGCGGAAATTATGCTGAGGATGGACCTGCGGGTAGGGTCTGCGATTCCCTGGAAAACATCCCTTTTGATCATCTTATGAAACCTTTTGGTTTCAAATATAAATGAAACCTTTTGGTTCCACAAATATTTTTTTTAACAATAACCCGGAATAAAGGGTTGCAGGGTAGATACTCAATGTGGAGAGGGGAGCCTCTTATTTCTGCTTCCCTCATCCCTTAGGCCTGGTTTTGCGGTCGGTCGTAGCTAACCATCCATTGAATCCCGAATCGGTCTGACAGCATTCCAAAATAAGATCCCCAGAATGTATCACTCATCGGCATGGTAATTTTTCCTCCTGCCACCAGACCATTGAAGAATTGGTTGGCCTGGTCTTTAGTGTCTGCACTGACACAAAGATGAAAATTGTTCCCACTGGTGACAGTATGTCCCATGGAGAGCAGGGCGTCACTTGCCATCAAAACATCCCCACCGTTTCCGACCGGCAGGGCTACGTGCATGAGCTTATTCTGTTCATTGGCCGGGATTTTTTGGGCCTCGGGAGTTTCCTTAAATCTCATGACCATTCGGAAATCTCCTCCAAAAATAGACTTGTAAAAATTAAATGCTTCTTCGGTATTTCCTTGGAAATTCAGGTAAGTGTTAATGGCTGGCATAGTGAAGGTATTGTTGGTTAATGTATGGTCTTAAAGATGAATTCACGGAGAAAATGGGTTTTCTGTGCATCACTCTCCCAAACTGAGATTATTGGCGAATGGCCTGATAGTATAACCCCATTACGCCGGAATCAAATTGTTTTGAATGCACCAGCTTCAGTTTTCTTCTTTCACCCAGATCCCCAAACAATGGCCTTCCCTTGCCCAGGATCACCGGCTCGAGTTTCAAGCGGTACTCGTCCACCAGATTGTGCTCGGTGAAATGGGCCACGATCCCGGCACCGCCAAAGATCACCATGTCCCCGCCAGGCTTTTTCTTCAACTCTTCCACTTCCTCAACGGGGCTTTTTTTGGCCAGGGATGAATTTTTCCATTCCACCTTGTCCAACGACCTCGAAAAAACAATTTTGGGAGTGTTTTCCATCCACTGGGCAAATTCGACCAATGCCTGGGGGGCGTCTTTGCTCTTTGCCATTTCAGGCCAGAAAGAAGCAAACCCCTGGTAAAGCACCCGGCCTACCAGCATACTGTCCACGGTCTTGCGCAGGTCTGATACCAGGTATTCACCCATTTCATCGTCCGTCATGGTCATCCAGTCCTGTTCCCCGGCAGGTCCGCAAACAAAACCATCCAGGGAAACATGCATAAAAAGAATCACTTTTCTCATACAATTGGTTATTTGAAGTTATGAAGAGGAGCGGCCATCAAAATCTTGGTCAAACTTACATCCGCAGGCCCTATTTTGTCGGGTGCAAAAACGACATATTGAGGGGTTGATTCCGACAATGTTTTTTTCTAAATTTGAAATATGAAACACCTATCCATCCTCGTTCCCGAAGGCGATTGCAGTCTCACCAACATTGAGGGAACCCACCAGATTTTTTCCCAGGTCAATCATTTTCTTGCCCAGTCCGAAAGACCCCCGCTGTTCACCATTCAACTGGTAGGACTGCAAAAACAGGGCCGGGTAAAAAAAGGATTTTTCAGCATAATCCCTGAAGTACTTATCGACGAGGTAGATCACACCGATCTGGTTATTATCCCGGCACTTCAGGAGCCGGACATGCGCAGCGCCCTGGAACTCAATAAAAGGTTTATCCCCTGGATCGTCAAACAACATAAGCAGGGTGCCTCCATAGCAAGCCTTTGCATTGGTTCATTCCTGCTGGCTTCTACAGGCCTGCTTTCAGGGAGAAAATGTGCTACACATTGGGTAGCCGCTGAAGATTTCAGGAATATGTTCCCGGATGTGGAACTGGTTCCTGACAAAATCATCACTGATGACCAGGGTATTTATTCAAGCGGGGGAGCCTATTCCTCACTCAATCTGATACTTTACCTGGTTGAGAAATTTGCCGGAAGGGAAATGGCCATCCTCTGCTCCAAAATTTTCCAGATCGAGCTGGAAAGGAATAACCAGTCAGGATTTATGATCTTTAATCCGCAGAAGGATCATGAAGATGAATCCATCAGAAAGGCCCAGGAGTTTATTGAGCTCAACGTCAATGATAAAATTTCTGTGGAAGACCTGGCCATAAGGTTTGCCATTGGAAGACGCAATTTCGAAAGACGGTTCAAAAAGGCGACCAACAACACTCCAGTGGAATACATTCAGCGGGTGAAAATGGAAGCAGCCAAGAAAAGTCTCGAAATGAGCCGCAAAAATGTAAACGAAGTCATGTATGACGTGGGTTACTCCGATACCAAGGCATTCAGAACCGTTTTCAAAAGAGTGACCGGGCTTTCCCCTATCGATTACCGCAACCGGTATAAAAGGGAAGTCATCATTGGGTGAAAAAATCACCGTTGCCTGTGTTTCGGCTTTCCATTTTCACATACGCACCCAGAGTATCCTTTACTGGCTTTAGTGCAGGGAAACCGAATGCAGGATCCTTTTCCTGAAGTAATCAGAGATTTTTTCAAACAGCACGACAAGTACAATGACCAGGCAGATCAGTGCGGTGGCATCCTTGTAGCGAAGGACTTTTATAGCCATATTCAATTGCAACCCGATCCCGCCGCCTCCAAAAATACCCAGACTGATGGCTGTACGCAAATTGATATCAAAAGCATAGAGCATGTTGGCAATAAAGGAGGGAAGCGTCTGTGGTAGGACAGCAAACCAGATGACCTGAACCCTTTTTGCACCCACAGAATAGATGGCTTCTCCAGGGGCATAGTCGGAGAGTTCTATGATTTCCGCAAAAAGCTTTCCAAAAGTACCCACGGTGATGAAGATCAGGGACAGAATACCGGCGAAGGCCCCCAGACCGACTGCAATCACAAAGATAAGTATCATTACCAGCCCTGGGGTGGCCCTGGTAATAGCCAACAGCGCACGGATGGATATCCGCACCCACTTCACAGGCATGACATTGGAGGCTGCGCAAAATGCCAGAACCAGGGCAGCCAAGCATCCGAATAGGGTGCCCAGAAAGGCCATGGAGAGGGTCTGCAGAACAGAACCCCAGACCGTGGGATTACTAAAGACCTGGCTAAACTCCGGCATCAGCATTTCACCCAACAGGTCTCTTACATAATGAAATTCCGTAAAAAATCCCAGGGGATTAAAGCCTACAAACATGCAACCTGCGCCAAGGACAGTAAGGGCTGCAATAAGATAAGTCAGCCTGTACCTGAAACGGATAGATGGAAGTATCAGTTTTGACGCCCTCATAATAAAACTTCCCTGCCTTTTATTCTTTTCTTTACAAGATTGGAAACCTGCTCGGTTCCCAGTACCATGAGCAGGATCAGCAAAAAAGCGGTCATTGCCCGGTGATAGTTGAGCATATTGAACGCATATTCCAGTTCATATCCGATCCCTCCCGCGCCAACGGCCCCCAGAATGACTGAAAGACGTATGTTGATCTCCAGTCTAAAAAGCGCATAGGTAACAAGGTTAGGAAGTATCTGTGGCAAAATGCCGTAAAACACTACCTGCAGCTTATTGGCCCCGACCGAAGTCATGGAATCCAGCATGACCGAATCAATTTCCTCGATGGTGTCGGCCAGCAGTTTGCCCAGCATCCCGATACAACCCAGGGTAAGGGCGATGATGGCGGGCATCGCTCCCAGCCCAAAGGCAGCTACCAGGATTAGGAGAATGATAATTTCGGGAATGGACCGCTCAAATCCAATCAGAAATCGCGTAATCTGCCTGATCCAGGGATGGGTAAGGTTCGATGCAGCGAATACGGCAAATATGAGGGAGAGGAAAGTGCCGAAGGATGTTCCCAACACGGCGATTACAATAGACTCAAGGACGGGTTGCAGCATTTCCCCAAAAGCTGACCAGTCCGGAGGGAACATGTAAGCCAGGAAGGAAAACCCTTTTACCATTCCTTCCCAGAGTTGGGAAATAGAAACACCGCAATCAAGACAGGCCAATACAGTGACCAGCAGCAGCAGACCCAACGGAAGAACCGTCCTTCGGTACCTTTTCAAACTGAATCCATTTATTGTCATACCTGCTCATTTACCAGTGAAGATGGAAGGGAATGGTAGCTGATTTCTATTTGTTTAAGTTCATCACCATAAATTTCGACCAGTAAATCATTTGAAAGATGCGGGCTGCCATCATAGATTACCCGGCCTTCTTTGATCGCAATGACCCGGGTGCAGTAATGAGCAGTCATTTCTGGCTGGTGAAATACTCCGATGACCGGCAAGTTCTCGGATAGTGGTTTGATGATTTTCATAATGACCTTGGCGTTGCTGGGATCAAGATTGGAAATCGGTTCGTCAGCGAGCAGGAGGGTGGGTGACTGAAATATGGCACGGGCGATAGCCACACGCTGCAATTCGCCTCCGCTCAGGCTGCCAGTCCTCGCCGAAGCATGCGATGTAAGTTTTACTTTTTCAAGAGCCAGCAGGGCCTCTTCTGCCTCCCCGTCCGTAAAGCCGTACAGGATGCTTCGAATAGATCCGATTTGCCCCAGCCTGCCTATCAGGACGTTTTCCAGGACAGTAAGGCGTTTTACCAGATGATAACCCTGGAAAATAACACCGATTTTCTGGCGAATCTTCCTCAGTTCCTTTTTGCCTGCACGGCAAATATCCTGCTCCGCTCCACCCTCTTCGCGGATGAGCACTGAACCGGAGTCTGGTCTGAGCAAACCATTCAGGCAGCGCAACGTAAGGGTTTTGCCGGCACCGCTGGCCCCCAGGATACCAACAAATTCCCCCTTGTTTACCCAGAAACTGATGTCATCCAGGAGCTTTCTGCCGTCGGGCAATTTTTTGGATATATGATTCACTTCTATGCTACACATGGGAGAGCAATTTTACTTTACGATACTGAGGTCGGGAATGGAACCTGCTATCTTGCGGATCCCATTGTACATCGAGTCTTCTGCAGGCATATAGGAAAGTTTCTCCGGGTTGAGGCGGAAGAGTTTAAGGTAGGCCATCAATACGTCCGGAGCTTCTTTTCCCATATCCATATAGGCGTTCCGGATCTTACTGACAAAATCCCTGTTTAAGTCATTTCGGGCAACGACCGGGCTGGATACAATGGCGTCGGATTTCCAGAGTATATGAATCTGATCAGGTCTTACCATTCCTTTTCGGACCATGACTTCAATACCATATTCAAGAGCTGCACAACCGAGGTCCACTTTGTGTGAAGCTACTGATAGAACGGAAGACTGGTGATTGCCTGCAAATAAGACCTGCCTGAAGGCATGGTCAGGATCCAGGCCAATCGAATTGAGATACGCCCTGGGTATGAGATGGCCCGAAGTGGAGGCTGGATCTGCGAAACAGAAGGTCAGGTCCTTTGCCCTTGCCTTTACCTCATCCATATTTTGAAGTCCTGTAGTGGATCCGGTGATAATAGCGCAATGATACAAGGAAGGTCTTCCATTTTCTCCGACAACTACCAGGGGAGAGATTTCGGTTGTCCTGGATGCCAGTACATAGGAAAAAGGAGCCAGGTAGGCCACATGCACTTTCTTGGCCTTGATCGCCTCAATGACGGATGTGTAGTCATTGGTGTAAATAATTTCTACACCCATATTCAGTTTTTTTTCCAGGTAGGTTTTCAGGGGGGCAAAGGCAGACTGAATCGTTCCGGTATTGTCCCCTGCTGTGGACACGGCAAGGATCAGGTGGGAAGGCATTCCCCTTCCGTCCAGGGCTGATTTGCTCCTGCATCCTTGCTCTGCCACGACAACAAAGGAAAGTATAAGGAGCAGGTATGTCTTTAAACTGTTCATCCGCTATCTGGATAAGTTGATATCGCGGATGCCATCCGCTACCTGGCGCAATCCGTTATATAAAGAATCTTCCACAGGTACATAGGCCATGTTACGGGTATCCGGATAGTCAATACTTATATAGGAATTGAATACCGCAAAATCATCCGAGGCCATGCGGAGATAGATTTCTTTGAGCTTGCGGACGAAATCCTTGTTCAGGTCCTTCCTTGCGGTAATCACATCGTTGATAATCGGGGGGGATATCCAGAGTATCACGGCATCTTCCTGTCTGACGGTGCCTTCGGCCACCATCCTGCGAAAGGCAAGATCATTGGTTGAACAGCCTATATCCACTTTCCCGGATAGGACGCTCATGATACAGGCCGCATGGGTACCTGCAAACAGGGTCTCCCTGAAGGCTGTTTTCGGGTCAAGGCCAATGGAAATCAGGTGTGCCCTGGGTATGAGATGCCCGGAGGTGGAGGCGGGGTCTGCAAAGCAGAGAGTCAGTTCCTTGGCATGGGCCTTAAGGTCGTCCATAGTCCTGACTCCGCTGTGGGGATGGGTAAAAATGAAACTATGATAGATGGCAGGTTTACCATCTTTTCCAATAGTGACCAGCGGTACCAGTCCCGGTTTTTGGGTAGCAATGATGTACGCAAAAGGAGGTAGTTCCGCCAGGTGGACTTTTTTGGATTGAAGGGCCTGGATCTCGGTGGCATAATCGGTCGTCAGCAACAATTCAACTTCCATTCCCAATTTTTTTTCCAGGTACTCCCGGACAGGTTTTAATCCGTTCCTGGTCTGTGATGGATTGTCCCCGGCATAATAGGCAACCACCAGTTTTCCCGGTACCCCGTTTTGATCTAGTTTTGCCCGGTCGCTGCATCCGGTAAAAAGGAATTGCCATCCTGTAAACAGGATAGCCAATGTGATTCCTGAAAGTGATTTCGGGATGTTTAGCATTTATCCGTGTTTTTGAATAAACTCCTCCGGGTTGAGCAGGTCATCAAAATGCGATTCCAGTTTTTCCCGGTCCCAGTTCCACCATTCACTGGAAAGAATTTTCCGGATGGTTGGATCATCAAACCTTTTTTTAATGACCCGGGCAGGAACACCGACGGCTATTTCATAAGGTCCGATGTCTTTTGTGACGATCGCCCCTGACCCGATGACTGCACCAGTTTCAATCCGGACACCGGGCATGACCACCGCGCCATGACCGAGCCACACATCATGACCGATCACACATTTGTGATTTCTTCGCCACTGAAAAAATTCCAGATCATCCAGTTCGCCAAAGCCATATTGGGTTCTCCGGTAGGTCATGTGATGCTGGGTAACCCTCCACTTTGGATGATTGCCGGGGTTGACACGGACACTGTTGGCAATTGAGCAGAATTTTCCGATTTCAGCATAAATGATCTGCACATCGCCCGCTGTATAGCTGTAATCCCCGAAATCGGTTTCGATAAGCCAGGTATTTTCTCCCAGAGCCGTCCATGAACCAACGCGACTGTCCAGGATCCGGCAGCTGGTATGAATGTAGGGTTCTTCACACAGGATAAGCTCCCGTTTCATATTTGTAACTGGCGGATATCGTAGAATGGTTTTCATGATCTGATCTGGGTCTTAAAGGGAATGGGTGGGGAAATGGTCCAGGTACCTGAATTCTGCCAGATGCCTGTAGCATCTCAGGCTGCAACGGGAGAAATTGAAATAAAGATCAGGGTCCAGCTCCCTGTTTATGGTCATCACCGCCTCCGCCAGCTGGTCCTTTTGACCGGTATGGAGATCCTGTTCTATATAGGCCAGGGTAATGTGCCCTATAAAAGGACGAGTCATTTTCACATCCAGTTTCGATAACATTTCATTTGCGTAAAATCCTGCACGGAACCGGAGTACCCGTAGGTAATCATCTTCGCATTCAAAGATCCCCAATATACCGATTGCCGTTTCAAACAGACTTAGGCCGGTCATGCGCATAAACAGGGTCGTTTTATCTGTTATGGAGAAGATGCCGTTAAAGGCTTCTTCGATGATATAAGGAAATTCCTCTTCAAGCCCCACATCATAAACACTTTCCTGAAACCGGGAAGTGGAAAGGGTATTGGCAATGGTCTGGTGAAAGCTGGACGCGGGGAGCGGAAACAGGGCATTCTTTACCGGGAATAAATCCACCAGTTTTTTTTGCAGGCCGGAAAGGTTTTCTGAAAGCGTCCTGTTTCCCTTGTTTTCATCAAGCATGGCTACCACCGCATATCCTTCGTACGGAACAGGGACCCATGTATTGCCGTTAAAAACAAACTTGTCGGCGCGCCTGACTTCCCTGGACCGCTCCAGAATTTTTTCCCCATTGAGCTCACTCAACTGTCTTTGCTGATAAACGTCATACGGCAGGTCACCCGAATGTATGGGATGGTATGGCTGGATTGAATTATTCATGGGTTGCAGAATATTGGTGAACAAATTCCGGAGAATCCGCGAAATGATTCTTCATTTTTCCACTGGCTACCAGATGGCCTCTTACTATAGTGTGGGTAACCATGGGCAGATGATCCACCAGCCGGACTACTATGAGATCTGCATCTTTCCCTTCTTCAATGCTGCCGGTCTGCGTGTCAATCCGGGCAGCCCTGGCGGGATGGATGGAAGCCAGCCTGGCCGCCTCCGGCAGGCTGAGGCCATGCTGTTGATGTAAAATAAATACGGAATGGAGGATCGAGGGGGGGTAATAGTCTGAACAGATCGTATCGACGACTCCGTTCAGGATGGCCTCCTTCATGTTCATGTTTCCGGACAGGGATCCTCCCCTTAACACGTTGGATGCTCCTCCTACCACGTGCATACCTAGCCGGATGGCCTGGGCAGCTGATGCTGTATTGATGGGGAACTCGCAGATACTGATCCCCAGTTCATGCATGTTTATTACTTTTTGTTCGCTGTCATCATCATGGCTGGCGACGGGGATGTTCAACCGGAGAGCATGGGCAACCAGGGCCTCCAGTTCGCGGCCTGCAATAATGGGTTTGTTCTTTAGCTCCTGCAATTCCTCCAGGGCCTGCTGCTCCGACATTCCCTGTTTTTTACAGTACCTCATGAAATTTTCTATTGAGGAGAGCTGACCCTGCCCTGGGGTATGATCCATTAAGGACAACAGGGACACATACCCTTTGTCCAGGTATTCAAAACATTCCGGGTATGCCCGGAGTCCCGAAAGCTCGTATCTTAAATGGATCCGGTTGTTCAGAAGGGTCCGGCCCTGGGAGGCTTCAAAAACTTTTTCAAATAATTCCCGGCGGCTGTATTTGCTAAAAGAATGCTCTTCGGCCTTTTCGTATCCCAGGTGCAGGGAATGGAAAACAGTCGTAATGCCACAACCACTCAATTTCCGCTCGAGTTCACGGAAAGCGATAAGGATGGGAATGTCTGCCCCGGACCTGGGAACAATCTCTGCGTCCAGGGCGTCTGTGTGTATATCTATGATGCCTGGCAAGACCAGGGAGCCCTGGGCATCGATCGTTTCTTCGGCTTCCTTGGTTTGTTTGCCCCGCTCAATGCGGGTAATCCGGGTTCCTTCCACATAGATCGAGCGATCAAGGAGTACCTCATCCGTGGTTACGATAGCCGCATTTCGGATACTCAGGGATTTCATTTTACGAAGGTTTTTTTAAGCTGGATTATGATTCTCAGTGAAAAGCGACCTCCATCTCGGTGATCCTTCCTTCAATCAAATGAATACGTCGGTCCACCAGTCTTTCAAGGGTATAGTCGTCATGGGAAATGCAAAGTACCGATGTCCCATTTTTCTTAAGTTCCAGGATAAGGTCAATGACCACGTCCTTGGTGTGGAGATCCAGGGACGCCGTAGGCTCGTCTATCAGCAATAATTTCGGGGCTGAAACAATTGCGCGGGCCACGTTTATTCTTTGCTGCTCCCCTCCACTGAATGTGACCGGGAATGCATCCCACAATTCTTTCGGTAATGCCAGCCGGTCCAGCAGGTCCATTGCTTTTCGCCTGGCCTTGTTCCAGTCTTTTTCGATCCTCGAGAGTTGCTCACCTACAACATCGACAGCCGTGACCCTCGGGATTACACTGAGGAACTGGGAACAATAGGTGATTTCCGTTTTTCTCAATTCGATGATCTGGTGTTCATCAGCGCGCACCATATCAATTTTGCCCATATCGGAGGTATACAGGATTTCACCAGAACTGGCCAGGTAGGTCCGGTAAATGCACTTCATCAGGCTGGATTTACCCGATCCGGATTTTCCGGTAAGACCGATTATTTCACCCTGCTCGAGGGAAAAATAGATCTGCTTCAGGGCCTCGATCCTCTTGTTCTTAAGGATATGGAGGAGAAAAGTTTTGTTCAGGTCATTTACTTCGAGTATCCTCATGATTTGCCGGATAATTGTTGATTCCGTCTAATGATACATATTACAATTGAGAGCTTACCAGCAGCTGCGTATATTCATGCTGTGGGTCCTGCAAAACCTGGTCCGTCAGCCCGCTTTCCACGATCCTTCCGTGCTTCATAACAAGAGTACGATCCGTCAGCATCCGGATCACCGAGAGATCATGAGAAACAACAATCATCGCAATGCCAAGTTCCCGCTGCAATTCCCTGACCAGATCCAGAACGCGGGCCTGGACCGATACATCCAGGCCGGAGGTTACTTCATCTAGGAAAAGAAGGGGGGGGTTGTTGGCGATGGCCTTGGAAATCTGAACACGCTGTTGCATGCCCCCGCTGAAAGAGCCGGGCTGGTCATCCATTCTTGTTATGGGCACCTCCGTTTTTATGAGCAACTGGGAGGAACGATCACGCATGGCCCCGACATGCATATGACCAGCCATGATCAGATTCTCCGCAATATTTCCGCCGGATGAAAACCGGAAATTCAATCCGTCCCTGGGATTCTGATATACCATTCCCATGAGGTGATTTCGGATAAATCTCTTTTTCTGGTTGGATTCTTCCAGATAATTTACAGCGGCATTCCTGTAGGGTCGAAGCCAGGCAGCACCGGAGGTTTTCTCAACGTCAAAATACAGCATCCGGACAACGGTAGTTTTTCCGGAACCACTTTCTCCCACTATGCCCAGGACCTCACCCGGATAAAGATCGAATCCGATTTCGGCACAGGCCACAATGCTTTGCGTTTCTGGACAGATATTCGAATTATGTGCAGGTCCCGTCCTTTCCAGGGTATGTTCATCAGGCTCTCCGTAGATCTTGGTGAGGTGGCGTACTCTGAGTAACCAGTTATCGTCTGTCCTGTTCCTCATTTAAGGGCATTTATGTATTTATTTGAATGTTGTCTGGCAAAATTCTTGCTGCTGATCTTGTCCATAAAATTGCTGTCGTTGATCACAAAATGTTTGGAATAGTCGTCGAAGTACAACTCGTCAAGGAAAGCCATTTGATAACCGGTTCGGTAACAGGACTTTCCTGAAAAATGCTCTATATCAAACTGGATGTCTTCGAACTCGAGTGGTTCTACCCGGCAATAAGGGGGCACGGCATAGAGTCTTTTTTCCCTTCCTGCGCCGAAAAGATGCAAGGCCTTTGAGTTGTCCAGGTTGGGAATATCCCATTTTGGTATTGGGGAAGGTGCCATGATGTACCTGCCATTTACCTTCACGGGATAGTCTGCCCCAAGCATGATTCCGTTGTATCTGACATAGGATTCATATAGATAGACCCACATTTTGGCATAGTCCCCCTCAGCATGCATCTGTTTGGTCTTTATCTCATAAGGTTCTACCAGCCGCAGCGGCTCCGGCATCGGCACCTGGTAAATAAATATCTGGTCTTCCTGGAGTTCCTCCTCGGTTATCCGGTGGCGGGTTTGTATAAGCGTTGCCTCAGCGGTGTCAAAAGTTGTCCTGACTCCCGTCATCGTCTCCACAAATTCCCGGAGATTACATGCATTAACACTGGCATCGCTTCCCTGATCAATGATCTTGAAAATGTCTTCCCTGCCAATAACAGCCAGGGTCACGTGCAGGCCTCCCGTACCCCATCCCCTGGAAATCGGCATTTCCGGAGAGGAATAGGGAACCTGATGTCCGGGAATGGCAACCGCTTTTAACAATTTTCGGCGGATTTCCTTTTTCGTGGATTCGTCGATAAAAGCAAAATTGTATCGGTTGGAATATTTGTTGTTGGTCAGCATTATGGAATTTTAATTTCCTGATTGGTCTTTTGCAAATGGTTTGCCTATTGACGCCTTTGCCCGGTTTCTGCGAATGGCCTCCCGAATATTGCTCAGCCCCGACTGGAATGTAACGTAATGCGGTAATTTCAGATGATTGGTGAATCCCATTCCTTCAATTCCCTCCGTGTGATTCAATACAAACTCCTGGTCGTTGGCAGGAGCAGTAGGATCCTCTGTACGCATTGAGGTATCTAGAATTCCCATGCAGATTGCCTTGGTATCATTCTGACCAAAGCAGAGACCGTACCCGATCGTGTATTGTGGGATGGCATTTTTTTTGGAATGGGAGACGCTGGATATCATTTCCACTTCCGTCACCTCAACGTGACCAATATAGCGGACCCTCCCCGATGGGTCTTTCACGCGCACCGCCACATGACCATACCTCAGCTCACCCACCGTTGGATGCACACTTCCAAACCCCCTCATGCTGCTGTATCCCATAGTCATCAGGCCTCCCGTTTCTGCCCTGGCCATCATCTGGAGCCTCGCAGACCTGGGCGCCGGAAATTTGATCGCTTCCCGGGTGATATCCATAAGGGTTCGGTCCTCCCTGGGATCAACCGGCTTCAGGAGCCCCTCCTCCAGTAGCCGGTCAATGACCTTATCAAAACTCCTGGGCTCCTGCAACCGGTCCTTGTCTGCAAGAGCGCCGAATTGTTCCAGAAACGCTTTGATGTCCTCAATCTTCTCGGTTGCCTTGGCCGTATCAAGGATTCGCTGCGTATAATCACGGGTGGGCCCGAGTATCTGACCGCCCGGTATTTCCCTGAAAGAAGCAGATATCTTTCTTTTCACAAACATTTCACGGGTGTTGAGTGGCTCTGAATAAAACCTTCTGCGCAGGGTGGTCCTGAATGCTCTGAGGATGAAAGCAGCTTCAAAGACTTCTCCTTCGGACTGTTTTAAGGCGATGGCAGCATATTCCGGGGAATACAGGGAACCTTCCCCCATCACTTTATCCACTGCCAGCCTCAGCTGGGATCTTATCTGCTGAATCTCCAGTGGGGACGAGGCTTCTTTCAAACGATAGAACTCTACGAGTTTTTTGGCCTCGTGGATGGCATCTGATCCACCCTTGACGGCGACATAACCCATGAATTGCGGTTAAAAGGTGACTTAATAAGAAGCATAAAGACGCATGTAATTCTGCTACACGGTTTCAAATACAAAATGACAACTCCGCGGGATACCCATAACCTGCTGATCGGCATCGGCAACAAACAGATCTATTCCCATAGGAAATTCATCATTTATCTCAGCAATGGCTCCAAATAATCCCGCATGGACTCCTTTTAGAAAAATTATTTTTTCGGTCTCCACTCCGGGGCCCTGTAAGACAAGCCGGATATCTGCATCATCGCCGGATACGGATATCCTTTCAAGGTCAACAAGAACGGTGGCACTTTCTTCAGGTTCCTGAAGCGATCCTTTTTTGACCTTAAAGAGAGATTCTGCAGGATACACACCACGCAGAAAAACATAGTCGGCTGTCTCCATGTCGCTGCATTGTGCTCCGGTATTTTCCTGAATATATTGCGCTATTTCACCTTCTGGGTCTCCAAAAATGAAGAACGAGACATCTGCATTCAGAAGTGCAAATGCTGAAAGGATACTTGCCCGGTGGATTCCGGGTGGCGGGTCCATCTCAGGTCCCTCCAGTCTGCCAATTTTCCCGGGCCGCGACATGGCGTCCAATAGAACCCTGAAATGCTTCTGGGCATCAAATACTTCATCATACAGAATTTCCCTGGTTGGCATCAGTCTTCCTCCATCAGTTTAAAATCAACTTTGGTTCGCTGTATATGGTTGTATTCTATGGCACGGGACCGCTCCAAGCTGGCTGCCTGATCACCCAGAAACAGCTGCAGAGGTTGCAAGTCCACCGCTTCCAACTGCATTATGGCATCTATGAAGGCAATGCAATAACTGCGGACAGGCTCATCTCCCAGGCAAATTCCATAACCCTTCCGACCATTTACCATGAGTTCACACTCTGTCGTGAGGGCTTCGCCCAGGTAGAAAGGTTGTGATTCGACAGAATCCTCTGCCTGGATCATGGTCATACAAATGGCGGGGCCGGCCACGACCTGCACCTCAAAACTCTTTTCAAAGGAGGCAACAAATTTTTCTAAAGGTTCCAATTCACATTCACAAAGAATGTAATCCTGGTTGTCCATTTTCGGGATGTTTTGTAAGACAATTGTTTTTGAAAGCTGACAGCCTGAAATACCCAAAAAGAATTGGGCTGTTGCTCTGATGGCTGCAGTAAAGTCTTAAGTGCAGTGTAAAGAGTCCTGGATCCTGCCTGATGATTCTCAAAAACCCCGCCCGCCTTCCCGGATCCAGATAGCAGCAACATTAAGCATCCAATATAAACGCATGATTAAGTCTGCGTTATTTTCTGATAAAATTGTCCACAGCTGCCGGGTAAGTAAACTTCCAGCTCCAGGTTCCCCCCTCGACGTAAGGCGGAATGGAATTCACCTCCCGGAGCTGTTCGCAGCGCTCAATTGCAGCAGAGGATTTTTAAGGCAGCTTTCCTGAAATGTATATATCCTTACTATGGTCAAAGAATGGGTAAGATGGTTTATTCGAAAAACAGATGAGCAGCAGGTTTCCGTATTACCGAATTATTAAATCACCCGGAGAATACGTATAAAAAATCCAAAATCAGAGTATTTTTCCCTGCCGGAAGAATATGGACCGGTAAGGTGATTGAAGAAACATCCGGCCGAGATCATGAGACGATTATTTTGTTATGGGAGACCTGGTTTACGTCATAGGGGCTTCCGGGGCGGGGAAGGATACTTTGATCAGCTATGCCCGCAATGCGCTGAACGGGTCTGCATCCATTTTATTTGTCCACCGGTACATCACGCGGCTTCCCTATGAAGGAGGTGAGAATCACCAATACGTCAGCAGGGATGAATTCCTGCAGCGCCGGGAAGCGGGCTTTTTTGACATATGCTGGGATAGCCATGACAGTTATTACGGGATAGGGATTGAAATAGAGGCCTGGATGGCCGCCAGGTTTACCGTCGATGTCAATGGATCCAGACAATATTTACCGGCAGCCAGGCTGCGATACCTGGTATGCAGGTTGTGCATATTACAGCCAGAGAACAGACTATCTTTGAATGCCTTTCCCGCGGGGGGCGGGAAAACCAGGGAGAAATCGAGAAAAGGATAACACGGAGCAGGGAAATGGTGATTGACCCGCAGAATTGTATTGTCATTCAAAATGATACGACTATGGAAGAAGCTGGTCATGCCCTGCGGCAGGTCCTGCTGGGTTCCCGGAAGGGAAAGCATTCGGTTCCCTGCTGATTTGAATCAGATGGCATCTGTAGATTACAGAAACAGCGGGTGAACCATTTTTCAATCCGTTAGGACTTTCAGAATATTCTGCTTTATTTATTATACCCTGAAATGTATGAATCCCGCAATGAATTACCATTCCATTTTGGCTGCTCTGTCCGTTTTGCTTTTAGCGGGGCTGGTTGCTCCCGCACAAAAAACGTATACAGTCCTTTGCGTTCCCGGAGAACACGAACAGACACATATTGATCTTGCAGGAAAGAGTGTGCTGCCCAGCGGCCGCTATGTGACACCGGCGGGAACCACTATCCAGCTTACCCATGATCCCTTTGGCATGGCTATTTCGCCTGATGGAAAGAAGACAGTCACCATCCACAACGGAGTTTTTACCATTATCGACAACGAAACCCTTAAAGCCGTCCGGGTACCAAGTTATGATGGCCTGGTCAAGTCTCCGTTTTCCAACGGCTCCTTCCTCGGCGTGGCCTTTGCAGCGGATTCAAGGACGGTTTATCTGAGCGGCGGCGACAACGGCGCTGTGATTGTGTATGACATTGACAAAATGCAAAGGACCGATTCCATTACCCTGAATGGGAAAACGGATTCAGTGGAGTATGATGACAGCTTTACATCCGATCTCCTTGTAAACGAGGACAACCACGAGCTCCTGGTCCTGGACAGGGGAAATTTCCGCCTGGTGCGCATCGATCTTTTAACTAAAAAAATTACAGCATCCATAAAGACAGGGCGTCAGCCTTTCGGCCTGTCCGTCAGTCCTGACAAAAAAATGGCTTTTGTGGCCAACGTTGGAATGTATGATTATCCGATACTGCCGGATTTAACAAAAAAAAATTACGACAGTATGCTGCTTCCGTTTCACCCTTACGGAAACGGAACAAAAGAATCCGTCGAAGGTTATGTATGGCACGGAAGGAAAATCCCTGGCGTGGGAAGTCCCCTGGCACCGGAGGCTATGAGTGTCTATGCCATCAGCCTGGTCGACAATAAGGTTACAGACCGTTACAAAACCGGGTACCAGATCGGGCAGATGGTGGAAGGGGCGGAAGTGGTCGGAGGAGCCAGTCCCAATTCACTAGCCGTAGGCAGCAGGTACGCCTATGTGACCAATGCCAGCAACGATAATATCTCTGTAATCGATTACAGGGGCCACCGGATTGTAGAGGAGATACCCATTAGAGTGAGCGGGTTGATTGATCACTACCGCGGTCTTTTGCCATTTGGCCTTACCCTGAGCAGGGACGAAAAAACACTTTATGTAGCCCTTTTGGGATTTAATGCGGTTGCTGTCGTTGATGTGGAGACAAAAACAACTACGGGACTGATACCCACAGGATGGGGCCCGGCCAGAGTACAGCTAAGCCGCGATGAAAAAGACATTTATGTGATCAGCTGTCGTGGTTTTGGTGCCGGACCCAACGGAGGCAGGAATTTTGTCGCTCCGGTGCAGGGTACCTATATTGGTGACATCCAGCTTGCCTCCTTTCAAAAAATTCCTGTGCCTGATTCCCGCCAGCTCTCCGTGTTCAGTGCCCGGGTGATGGCCAACAGCCTGGTGAAGGAAACAAAAGCTGATGATGGGAAAAACCCTTTGCCGGTATTGCAGAACATCAGGAAGAGTCCGATCAGATATATCGTATACATTACCAAAGAGAACAGGACCTATGATGAAATGTTAGGCCAGTTGAAAGCCGGAAATGGTGATTCCTCCCTTGCCCGGTTTGGGATTGGTGTGAACATCATTCAGAAGGACAAGACGCTATACCATGTAAATGTTTCTCCCAATCACCTGAGGATTGCCAGGCAATTTTCTTTTTCTGATAATTATTATTGTGACAGCGATGCGTCTATTCACGGACATCACTGGATGCTCGGAGTCATTCCCAATGAATGGGTGGAAGCCAATGCCAGCGTTGACAAGACGGCAAAATTCTTTTCGGCGGCATCCGGACGGAGATTCCCGGGATCGACCGGCAGCATGGATCCCGAAGATTATGCGGAGCGTGGCGGACTCTGGGAAGCCCTGGACAGAAGCGGGGTCTCGTTTTATAATTTTGGGGAGGCCAATGAAACGGCACATAACCGGGAGGAGTGGACGGATACGGCAACAGGATCAGGCCACGCTGTGATGGTACCGATGCAAAAGGCGCTCTGGCCGCGTACCAGCCATAATTATGCGGGCTTCAACACCAACATCCCCGACCAGTTCAGGATGCAACAGTTCGAAACAGAATTCACCCGTATGTGGCTCCGTGGCAAAATGAGGATGCCCCAGGTAATTACGATGCAGGTTCCCAACGATCATACTGCAAAACCCCGACCCGGGGATGGATATCCCTTCTATCACTCTTATGTTGCAGACAATGATCTGGCGATTGGCCGGATTTTGCATTTTCTTTCAAGAACACCCTACTGGAAAAACATGCTGGTCATCATTACAGAAGATGATCCACAGGGGGGCGTTGATCATGTGGACGCCCACCGCAGCCTGCTGATGATGGCGGGGCCCTATGTAAAGCACGGATATACTTCGCATGAGCATGCCAATTTCGGATCCATAATGAAGGTCATCTATACCCTGCTGGATGTGCCGTATGTAAACCAGTACGACGCCACAGCCACATTGCTTCAGGATTTTTTTACGGATAAACCTGATTTCACGCCATATACCCTGACATTTCCCTCCAAAGAAGTGTTTGACCCACTCGTTGCCATGAAGCGCTATCACCGGGGAATCGACTGGAAGAAGATCATGAAAGGTCCCGAAATGGACAATGAAGATGAGCTGAGAAAAGAGCACTACAAGCAAAGAAAGATTGACTAACGTCCCCCATGACCGGAACCCGGCAGAGTTTGCATAAATCGCCACGGATTTCCTTGCCAGATCCTTTTTTAATCCGGTCAACCGGAAGTATATTTATAGCTCATACCGGCACATCTTCCTGTTATGAAAAAAAATAAGAACCGTCGATCCTTCCTCAAATCTCTTGCCCTGGGCAGCGCCGGAGCGGTTGTGTCCCCTTCGGCTTTGCTTGCCGGTGAGGATGCAAAAAATGAGACTGAACAGGCGGAGAAGTCAGCGGGAAGGGTGACTGATGCGGGTAACCGCAAATTCAACTCAGCTTACAGGGACGAATATCTAAGCCGGGTCGCTTTCCCGATCGGTGGAATGGGGGCAGGGATGTTTTGCCTGGAAGGTTCCGGGGCAATTTCCCACATGAGCATAGCGAACAGGCCGGAGATTTTCCATGAGCCGGCCATGTTTGCGGCCATTGCCGTGAAGGATGTGAAGAATGGATCAAAGGTCCTGGAGGGACCCGTTCCAGGCTGGAAATTCTTTGGTCAGCCCGGCACCGGAAATGGTGCCGCAGGGACAACCTACGGGCTGCCGAGATTCAGGGAGGCTGAATTTGAAACCAAATTTCCTTTTGGGATTATCCGGCTGAAGGATAACGATCTGCCGATAACGGTGAAGATCACCGGCTGGAGCCCTTTCATACCCACTAATCAGGACAATTCCTGCCTGCCGGTAGGTGCTTTGGAATACCAGATTGTAAACCGGGGAACAAAACAATTCTCCGCTGTCTTTTCTTACAACAGCAGTAATTTTCTTTCACGTAACGAGGAGGCAGTCAACCGCATATCCGGAATGGAAAATGGGTTTATCCTTACACAGGATGGAACAAAGGAAAAACCATATCTGCAAAGAAATTTTGCCATATTCACGGATGATTCAAAATCAGTTGTTGATTATTGCTGGTTCCGTGGCGGTTGGTGGGATCCCATGACGATGGCCTGGAATCATGTCAGGGAAGGCCTGGTTACAGCTAGACCAGCCGTCGATAAGAATGCACCCGGGGCTTCAATCTTTATACCCTTTTCCCTGATGCCCGGAGAATCAAAGAACATACGCCTGATGATGGCATGGTTTGTCCCGGAATCGGATCTGCATGTCGGCGAGGCAGCCTATAATGAAAAGAAGGATTGTGATCCCAAGACCGGCTGCTGTGCCTCACCGGAAGACCTTGGCTATGCGGAAAAGGTCAGGTTCACCGCACCCCTTTACAAACCCTGGTATTGCAGCCGCTTTGAGAATATTTCGCAGGTTGCCGGGTACTGGAGAGAAAACTATAAGACCCTGTTGGATAAAACAAGACTTTTCAGTCAAGCCTTTTATACAAGCTCACTTCCTGCGGAAGTAATGGAGGCCGTTGCCGCCAACCTGACTATCCTGAAGTCTCCCACCGTTCTTCGGCAGCCTGATGGCAGGTTATGGAGTTGGGAAGGATGCGGAGACGACCAGGGCTGTTGCCATGGGTCATGCACTCATGTCTGGAACTATGCCCAGGCCCTACCGCATTTATTTCCCGCCCTGGAAAGATCACTCCGGGCTACAGAGTTCTGTGAAAACCAGAACCATGAAGGGCACCAGGGCTTCAGGGCCAACATGCCCATCAGCCCCGTAAAGCATGATTTTTATGCAGCCGCAGATGGTCAGCTTGGAGGAATCATGAAGGTATACCGGGATTGGAGAATCAGTGGAGATTCTGAGTGGCTGGGCCATCTCTATCCCATGGTTAAACGGAGTATGGATTTTTGCATCAACACCTGGGATCCCCGCGGCAAAGGGGTGGTGGAGGAGCCTCATCACAATACATACGATATAGAGTTTTGGGGACCCGACGGAATGTGTACCAGCTTCTATCTGGGTGCCCTTCGGGCCATTTCAGCGATGGGGCAGCATCTCGGAATGGATGTCGGCAGGTATGATGATCTTTATGCAAAGGGGAAGACATTCCTGGAGACCCGGCTTTATAACGGGGAATATTTTATCCAGGAAATTGAATATAAAGGATTGAAGGCTCCGGATCCGGCAACCGCAAAATCTTACGGTGGGGATTATTCGCAGGAAGCCATTGAGATGCTGCAGAAGGAAGGGCCAAAATATCAGTATGGCAACGGGTGTCTGAGTGACGGGGTATTGGGTGCCTGGATAGGGCGCGTGTGCGGCCTGGGGGATTTTATCGATCCGGCCAAGGTAAAGAGTCATTTAACAGCGGTCTACAAATACAATTTGAAAATAGATCTGAGCGAGCATGCCAATCCCCAGCGTCCTGCCTATGCCCTGGGTAAGGAAGGGGGCCTCTTGCTTTGCACCTGGCCCAAGGGGGGCAAACTGTCCCTGCCGTTTGTGTACAGCGACGAAGTTTGGACCGGGATCGAATACCAGGTAGCTTCCCACCTCATCATGGCAGGCAAGCTGAATGAGGGTCTTGAAATTGTACGCTTGTGCCGCAGCAGGTATGACGGCCGCCTGCGCAATCCTTTCAACGAATATGAGTGTGGTCACTGGTATGCCAGGGCGATGGCAAGCTATGGGCTCATTCAGGCTCTTACGGGTATGATCTATGATGCTGTCGAAAAGACGCTCTATATTGACTCGAAAATAGGAGATTTTGCCTGTTTTCTTTCCGTGGCAACAGGCTTCGGAGTAATCAGACTAAGGTCAGGAATTCCTTCACTGCAAACCTATTATGGCAGCATAGAGGTATCCAGGGTAATGATCACCGGAAAGCAGTGGAAAGGGAAACTATGAACCTGGGGAAGGCGGTAAAGAATTTAACCAGGATACAAAATACACGATATTGAAACTACATGTACTCAGCGGGTTTTTAGGGAGCGGTAAAACGACTGCGATCCAGCTTGCCTGTATGGAATTGGCAAAGAAAGGCATACGGACCGCGGTCATCACTAACGATCAGGGCATGAAACTGGTTGACAGCGCCTTCTTCAGAAAACGCAAAATACCGCTGAGACAGGTTATTAACGGGTGTTTTTGCTGCAACTTCAGCAAACTGGAATACAGCATCATTTCCCTGCTGGAAACAGAGAGGCCGGATGAGATCTTTGCCGAAAGCGTCGGATCCTGCACCGACATTGTCGCCACCGTCATACGGCCCTTGATGGACCATGATCCCGGGGCAGCAATCAGTTTCAGTGTTTTTGCAGATGCCCGTTTGCTGTACCTGTTCCTTTCCGGGAATCCGGACTTTTTCCAGGAGAATGTAAAGTACATTTATAGCAAGCAGCTGGAAGAATCAACCCTTCTGGTAGTAAACAAGATCGACCTGGTTTCCCCCGGACTGCTTGCTGGCCTTAAAAAATTCTTGCAGGAAAAATATCCGGGCAAAGTATTCCTTTTTCAGAATTCCCTCGACGAGATAAGCGTCGCAAAATGGATGCAAACCATCCAGGAGCCGGGCAGTACCCTGGGACTGCCACAAATGGAAGTTGATTATGATACTTATGCTGCCGGGGAAGCAAGTCTTGCGTGGCTTGACCAGGAGCTGGAATTTTACAGCCCGGTAAGGAGAGCGGCCAACGAAGCAATCAGATTCGTAAATGCCTTGTACAACAGGATCCGGCAGTCGCGTTACCCAATCGGACATTTGAAATTTATCCTGGATGACGATATCAAGATCAGTTTTGCGTCCACCTCTGATCAGGAGGTCTCGGAAGACCTGGTAAGGAAAAATTCAGAATTTTCAAGGCTCCTGATCAACGCCAGAGTACAGACCGATCCTGATTCTTTGAGCTTGGTTGTCTCTGAAGTCATCCGGGAAATGGAGCCAAATGCCCACATTAAAATCACGAACCTGGGCAGTAATGCCTTTAAGCCAGCATATCCCAGTCCTGAGTTCAGAATCCCCAGCTGACTAATCCCCGGGAAAAGAATCTTTAAAAATATTTGCGCAAGTGAATGGTTGCCTATATATTTGCAAGTAATTACTTGCATATTATGAAAGCCAGAAGAGATGTGTACCAGGCCATAGCTGATCCAACCCGCAGAGCGATTATCAATCTGATAGCCGAGAAGCCTCACAATGTCAATTCCATTGCCGACAAGTTCGACGTCAGCAGGCAGGCCGTCTCCCTTCATATCAAGATTTTAAGTGACTGCGGCCTGCTCATCATCAGACAGATTGGACGTGACCGCATTTGTGAGCCACAACTGGATCGGTTGGGAGAAGTGTCCGTATGGGTAGACCGCTACCGGAAACACTGGGAGCAAAAGCTGGATTCTCTGGAAAAGTATGTTCAAAAACTTAAAACAGAAAGATATGGAAAGCGTAAGAAGTAATACCCAAGACCGCGAGCTTTTTGTGACTAGAAAATTGGATGCTCCGGTGGAACTGGTTTGGGAAGCATGGACAAAACCCGAGCATATCGTAAACTGGTGGGGCCCCAATGGTTTTACCAATACCATCCATATGATGGATGTAAGGCCTGGCGGAGAATGGAATCTGGTGATGCACGGTCCCGATGGAACGGACTATAAGAACAAAAGTATATTCAGAGAAATCATCCCCTTCAGGAAGATTGTACTCGAACACGTTTCGGGACCCCGGTTTGTTGCAACCATTCAGTTTGAACAACTGGCAGACCAAACCCTCCTTTCCTGGCATATGCTCTTTGAGTCTGCCGAGGAGTTTGTCCAGGTAGTAAAAACGCACAAGGCCGATGAAGGGCTTGTCCAGAATGTGGAAAAGCTCGTTGTGTATTTGGCAGGCATCGGGATGGCCATCCAGATTCCTCCTGAGATATCGGGGAATTAATGCTTGGGGACAGGGTTGCTGTGGCTGACTGTGACGATCGGGGAAGGGTTGTATTTTCGGGAAAGGGGAAAGCGTGCCACCCTTTTTTCCCCAGGAATGATATTTGTACAGGATCGCGCTATTTCACCGCACATTCCTGTCAACGGAATTTGACCAGGAAGAAATTATTCCCCGAGCCATTTTATGAATTCCTGTACTCTTTCCCGGCTGACGAGGGTATCCAACTGGGTTGGCACCAGCAGCTCTACTTTTAAGCGGCCACCAAACCAGTTGTGAACATTTCGAACCGCTTCAATATTTACCAGGAAGTGGCGGTTGATCCGGTAGAATTTCCTGGGTTGAAGCTGCTCTTCAAGCTGGGACAAATTCTTATCCACCAGGTATTTGTTGTTATTGAAATCCACGGTGTAGCATAGTTTTCCATCGGCATAACAAAAGGCGATCGCTTCGGTTTTCAGGTAACTGATCTGCTGTCCCCGTTTAATCAGGAGTCTGTCCATGAATCGCGCGGTTTCCAGATCCTGGAGCAGCTTCCTGATATCTCCCGAAAAGTGGTTTTCCTTTTTGGCATAAAGCCTGTAATATTTGCTGACTGCCTGCCTCAGCTCGTTTTCATCGATGGGTTTGAGCAAATAATCAATGCTGTTCACCTTAAAGGCTTTTAGGGTGTACTGATCAAAAGCCGTAGTGAAAATCACCGGTACTTTGACCTCCACCTGTTCAAAAATGTCGAAACTCAGGCCGTCGGCAAGCTGGATATCCATGAAGATCAGGTCAATACTTTCGGAGGATTGCAAAAATTTCACCGCTGAACTGACGCTGTCAAGCTTTTTGACTACATCGATCTTGTCGCTGCCGTTCAGGAGCATTTTGGCCAGCCTGTTGGCAGCAAGGGTCTCGTCTTCTATAATAATAATGCGCATATCAATTCTCAATCAGGGGAATAGAGACAGTAAAACGGTTGGCGCTTTCCGTTACTTCTACAGGCAGTGTACTCAAAAGCCGGTACCTGTTGCGGATGTTATCCAGTCCTATCCCTGTTGATTCAGTCAACTGGTTCTTTCTCTGGATATTATTACTCACCACCAATTTGCCGTCCTCACAGGAAATGTGAACCTGAAGCGGTTTTTCCGAAGAAACAATATTGTGTTTTATGGCATTTTCCATCAGTATCTGGAGGGAAAGCGGGACTATCTTTCTTTGGAGTTTGTCTGAAGGGATGTCTATCTGAATATGGAGGTTATCTCCGAACCTGGTCTGCAGCAGGAAAGCATATGCCTTCATTACATCCAGTTCTTCTTTGAGCGGAATGCAGGAGTCGTCCCTCACTTCCAGGATATGCCTGTACACGGTGGAGAGCCGTTGTACAAAATCTACCGCTTTTCCGGGATTATCGGGTATGACTGCACTTAACGTGTTGAGGTTATTGAAAAGAAAGTGAGGATTGACCTGGGTTTTCAGGGCGGACAGCTGTGCTTTCAGGCTTTCCTGCTTGAGAAGTTCCTTCTCCTCCACGGACTTTTTGAGTTCGTTCTTGAAGTAAATGCTTTCATAGATCGCTACTACGGTAAGGGTGCACAGAAGGGTGGCAAAATTGGAATTGAGAAAGAGGGTGTATGCATAGGCGGCGGTCATATTCTTGTCGTGGCCCAAATTGCATACATCCAGAAAATATGCCAGGAGGTTATCGGTTGCCAGCGTAAAGACCAGCATCCACCCTGACTGCACGATAATTCTCTTTTTGGTCTCCTCAAAATGAGGAAACCTTGTTCTTGACCAGATCAGGATAAACCGGTTGCCAAGCCATATGGCACTGGTGATGATGAGGCTACCCCTGTATACGCTCCAGGTAAAATAAGGGACCTCATCAAACCTTCTTCCAAAAAAAATATAGGGAATGATAAAGGCCGAAACCGGCACCATGATCAGGATCAGGAGCCGGTCGTCAAACCCGATTTTGGCATTTGTTTTCCACATCACACAAATTTAATTAAATGAATGCAGGTACAGGAAGACATCCCCGGTTATCATTTATTAAGGCGGGTATTGTACAGTTCGACCGCCTTTTTTAGTTGATTAATATCTGCCTCAGGTTCCGTAGTTATCGCCATAGAGGGCGGATAGCCATTAAAAATGGATCCTGTCACTTCCTTATAATTCTTCCTGGTAACCAGGTTGAGTTGCTTATTCCGGGTATCGTATACAAAGTAATCCTTTATTCTCCCTTCTGTCCCTTTCAGGAAAATAGCCTCATTACCGTTGTAGGAGGGTATCTGGGATGCATCACTGGATTTCTGGAACAATTCCAGCTCGCCGTCAAGGATTACCCTGAAGAAATCCCCGTGCAGGCATATGAATTTTGTATCTCCTATTTCCAGCGATTCCAGGTCCTGTCCTTTGTACTCTTTTTTCCTGGACCCGGGATCCTGCAGGAAAATTACTGATGCCCGGCTGGCCATAAGGTCTTTGATAAAACCCTGAACCCGGGTGCTGTCACTGAGAACAAGGCTGCCCTTCATATATCCACCGGGAAGGATTTCCTGGGAAAAGGTTGTCTTGGCAATAAGGACGAAAATGAGTCCGATAAAATATTTCATATCAAAAGGTTTGAATGGTGAAAAAAATAATGACGCGAATTTCCTGCAATGTTATTGCCCGAGGCCGGGCGGGTCAAGCAAATTGGAGTGGATTGATAAAAAGACGGAATGAACTGCGAATTTGCGGTTCAGCACTGGCTTCCGTCCGGAAATCCTTCCCTGTGGCAGCCTTGTCCCTCGAAAGACTTCTTCGTGAATCGTTCCGGGGATTTAACGTTTTCAGCTTCCAAACCAACGGTTCACTCCGATAATCATGCAGCTCGTTCTAATTCGGTTGCCTGGGGCATGGGGCCAATCTATTTTTGGATAGCAAATCCAAAAATGTTGTGTTATGAGAACCATTGCATCCTTAGGCTGCCATTTTCTTCTGGCCGTACTGGTGACCTGCTCATCGCAGGCACAGGTCAATTCACAAATTGTAAGGGGGACGGTTATAGACAAGGTTTCTGAAAAACCGCTTTCCGGTGTGACTGTCCGGTTGATTGGAGATAAATCTGGAGCAGGCACCCTGACGGACGAATCAGGCCGGTATACCCTGGGGCATGTACCCCTGGGCAGGCAGCAATTTTCGTTCAGCGTGGTTGGGTATTCCCCCGTCATGGTACCGGAGGTGCTCGTTACTTCCGGGAAGGAAGTAGTGATGGATATTGCCATGGAACAACAATTCCTGAACCTGGGGGCAGTGACGGTCACAGCTCCCCAGGCCAGGAGGGGAGCCGCAGTGAATGAAATTACTTCCGGCAGCGCGAGGTCTTTCAATCCGGAAGATGCGACACGATATGCCGGGGGAAGAAATGATCCGTCCAAACTGGTTAGCAATTTTGCCGGCGTGGCAGCAAACAGCGATGCAAGAAATGATATTGTCGTCCGGGGGAATTCTCCCTCAGGGGTCCTCTGGCAGATCCAGGGATCACCTTCTCCCAACCCAAACCACTTTTCAACCCTGGGTGCAACAGGAGGTCCGGTCAGCGCTTTAAACCCTAACGCCCTGAAAACATCCGATTTCCTGACAGGAGGATTTTCCGCTGAATACGGAAACGCCCTGGCAGCGGTTTTTGACATCAGCCTGCGCAGCGGGAACAGCAGCAAGTATGAGGAGACTTTTCAATTGAATATGTTTAGCGGACTGGAAGCGACTGTGGAAGGGCCATTGAACAGGAAGAACAACGGCGCTGCCTACCTGGCAGGTTACCGCTACTCCTTTGCCCAGATCGCTCAGTCCCTCGGCATCAACATAGGTACAAAGGCCGTTCCTAAATACCAGGACTGGGTTTTTAATATTACCACCGGCAAGGGAAAACTGGGCAAATTTTCCTTTTTTGGAATGGGGGGTATCAGTCATATCGATGAGATTGGCAGCCAGTTGGACACAACGGACTTTTATGCTCAAACGGACCAGGATGCTTATGACAAGAGTAATTTTTCACTCTTCGGCATACAGCATAATCTGGACCTCGGCAGCCGGTCCTACCTTAAAACAGTCGTCTCTTATGCCCATACCCTGACCGACTATTCCCAGTACCAGTACCCACATCCTGTACCACCTTACCAGAACCGCTGGCTGCAATTTCAGTCCCACTCAACGACCAGCACATTTAGATTTTCGACCTATTTCAATGAAAAAATAAATTCCAGACTTTCCTACAGGATAGGTATCAAAGGAGAAAATCTGGGTATTTATGATCGCGTACTCGATAAAGTGGGACTCCCACCTGATGCCCCTTTTGATACAGTGTCCAATGTAAATGCCGCTCCATTTCTGTTCCAATCATTTGCCGAACTTAAGTACCGCGTTACTGAAAAATTCACTGTGACAGGAGGGCTTCATGAAATGAACTACAGCCTCAACGGGAGCAGTGCGCTGGAACCCAGATTGGCCCTCATATATCAGCTGCCGTCCAGCCAGACGCTCAGCTTTGCCTTTGGAATGCACAGCCAGCTCCAGCCTGCCCCGGTTTATCACCAGGTGTTCGATCAGACAACCAAGCAGCGGGATTCAGGCAACCGGGAACTTGGCTTTACCAAGGCAGATCATTTTATTGCAGGATATGAAAAGCGGTTTTTGCCAAACTGGCGTATTAAGGTGGAAGCATATTACCAGTATCTGTATAATGTACCTGTAGAAAAGAGCCCATCCGGATTTTCGATGCTCAATGCCGGGGCTGATTTCGGCTACCCACAACAGGTCGGGCTGGTAAACAAGGGGACAGGGTTTAACAAAGGGATTGAACTGACCGTCGAAAAATTTTTTAGCCAGGGGTACTATATCCTGGCCACGGTCTCGCTATTTGATTCAAAATACAAGGGAAGTGACGGGGTAATCCGAAACACCTCGTTCAACTATAAATATGTATACAACCTGCTGGCCGGCAAAGAGTGGAAAATGGGCGGGAAAGGCAATGCGTTCACCTTTGACATGCGCTTGTCGGCCATTGGCGGAAGGTATGTCACACCAGTGAACCTCGAAGCATCGCAGGTGGCCGGTTATGAAATCCTGGATACCCTGAATTACAACTCCCAGCAACTGAGTCCGTATTTTAGGCTGGACACAAAATTTGGTTTCCGAATCAACAGCAGTAAAAGGAAAATAAGCCAGACATTCTATCTTGACCTTCAGAATGTGACCAACAGGAAGAATATCTTCCTGATGCAGTATAACAATGCAAAGGCAGAGATCGTGCCCGTTTACCAGATCAGGTTTTTTCCGGACATCCTGTATCGGGTACAGTTCTAGACATGCTGCCTAAGGCAGGCCTTCTTGACTGACCTTTACCGTTAACCTAGACCAATTTCACAGATAACCCACATCACATGCAACAAAGGGGCAACTAAAAGGGGACATATTTGTGTGGTGATGAATCCCTGATCGTGAAAGTGAAATATCAGTATCAGGGTGTTGCCTGGAATGATTTCCCTATAAATAGCTTCCCCATGTACATGAACCTGCCTGTTTATGTTGCCGGTCTAGCGGTTGTCCTATTGGTTTTCGCCTGCGTTCCCTCTCCCCAGCAGAATGATATGCCTGCCGCACCAAATCCGGCTCATGCCGAAGGGGATAACGGATCACCGCCGGGCCCTGATTCAGTAATAAAATGGCTCAAGGCAGGCAATGACGAATTTGCCCACGGAATTTATAATGAGCACGGGGTCGACTCCTCACTACGAATTCACCTGTCCGGAGGACAACATCCCCTGGCCGCAGTCCTCACCTGCTCGGATTCAAGAGTTTCACCTGAACTCATCTTTGACAAGGGTCTTGGCGACCTCTTTGTGATTAGGGTGGCGGGCAACATCGTAGACGACGCTGTCCTGGGGAGCATGGAGTATGCGGTAGAGCATTTGCACACACCCGTGATAGTGGTTATGGGTCACCGCAACTGTGGAGCCATTGCAGCAGCTGTAGCTGATCTCCGTGACACGAGCAGAAGTCCTATAAATGATCACGTGCGCTCACTGACTGACCGGATCGAACAGGCCATGGTTTCAGTGAATCTGGACGAAAAGGACATTACGCAAAGAGCATTGCTTTCCAATATCCTGTTTTCGGTAGACGTGCTCAAGAAGAGCCGGCCCGTGCTGAGCGAAGCAGTAGCGCATGGCGAATTGAGAATCGACGGTGCTGTTTATGATCTCACTACGGGAAAAGTAGAGTGGCTGGAGAAGCACTAATCCCGTTTCCCGGAAAGAATAAGTCACTTTACACGTCCTTAAGAAGGAAACGAAACCGCTTCAAACCGTCCTCCGGATACCAGGTCAGCTATGATGGAAGAGAGTTCTGGTTCTTAATTACCATGTATAAGTTATCCCCAATGAAAAGTAAAATACATTGGTCAGGTTTTCTTTTGAGACTGCCGATGAAGTGTTGCCTCCGGATTTGTTCGTGGTTATGATGTTTGCGGGATGTACAGGTATGGCGTAGGTTGGCGTGAAATTCACTTTGAGCTTCTTCTTGTAAGTGTACTCTATAGGTCCACTCAATTCATAGTCCATTATTTGAAAATTTCCCGCATTAATGATTTCGGCAGATGTCGACGAACCCGAATTGTTTTTTCTTTTGGGTGAGTACCGCCTTTTATTGTAATAATTGGAATAAAAATTTTGGGTACTCGCGTTGACTTTAGCGGAGGGGCTCAGTTCAAGGCGGTTTTCTATTATGGAAAATGAGTGTTCCAGGCCAAGACCTATACCAAAATCAAAACTGGTCCCCAGATCTGCTCCCAGGTCCAGGGAGGGTTCAACCGGGCCAAAATCATGAGAGAAATAGCCGGACAGATTTCCGCCGATCTCCGATTTAACAGAATAACTCTCACCGCTGTAGAATTCCTTCGATGCACTTAATTCAACATTCCAATTTTCTGAATTATAGGCCCAGCCACCTTCAAAGGAAACCATATCTAGTCTGGCATTTCCCTGAGCCATCGAGTATGACAAAGATCCGTTGATGAAAAGACCGGATTTATCATGAAAACCCAGGGAAGGGGAGAGGTAAGGGAGTGCTACAGAATCCCTTCTGCCCAGATAGACGTTGTCGCTCAGGTAGGTGAGTCCTGCAACCAGGTGGGGTTTATTGTCTTTCGGAATGCTTCTTCTTGATCCCTGTCCCTGGGAATAACCAACCGTCCAGGTGGCGGCATTTATTAAAAGGGTAAATAAAATGAGGCGCGGAAGGCTTTTTGACAGGTCTTTCATAGATTAAAACGAATTACTGAATACTTCATAAACCTCAGTTTAAACGTCTCAGAGTGGCAAAAAGTATGTATGACAAGGCAGGCGGTGCTGCACGGCATGAAATATTTGTTGATCTGCATGATTTTAGCAAGACCTGGTCAAATGACTTTCTGAGTATTCCCAAAAAAGGTGGCCCTGGATGTAGTCGCCAATCTACCCTTAGAGAGAGCCGTTCGCTCGGACATGGGATAATCTTCGGCTCGGATGATCCTCCTGTCCAGGTAAATCCGCCCAACAGGCTTATTAAATTTCCTGCCCAGACTTTAATGAAGGTTAAGGGTAAACATCTATTGGATTTTCTGCGACCTGCCGGTAAACGACGACCGAACTGGCTTCCGGGAAGAATCCTGCTGCTCTGTTTTGTTGATCTTTTTTTGCACTGTGGAACATTTTTCGGGCGGATCCCATCGGTTGCAGCTGGACTGTGCACCAGGAATGTTTAAAAGTAAAGCCCCCGGATTGCTACTCCGGAGGCTTAGTGAAAATTGAAGGGCATTTAGACTAAATGGTCGCATTGTCAATGACAAATCTGTATTTCACATCGCTTTTTTCCATACTGTCAAAGGCCTTGCCGATGTCCTTGATGCTGATCAGTTCAGTATCGGCGGTGATGTTATTCGCTGCGCAAAAATCCAGCATCTCCTGGGTTTCGGCAATTCCCCCTATTAATGACCCGCTCAGGCTCCTTCCCTGGAAAACCAGTGTGGCTGCGGGTACCTGTGCCGGAGCAGGAGGCATACCGACGCACGCCATTGTGCCGTGAGTTTTCAGCATAGACAAATAGAAATTGTAGTCGTGAGCTGCAGAGAGCGTGTTCAAGATGAAATCAAAATAATTTTGCACTTTTTTTACTTCTTCTTCTTCTTTTGTAATAACGAACTGATGGGCACCCAATCTCTTCGCATCGGCCTGTTTACCTGGCGATGTGCTGAGTACTGTCACTTCAGCACCAAACGCCGCAGCAAATTTTACGCCCATGTGACCCAGACCTCCGAGACCGATCACCCCGACTTTTTGGCCTTTTCCAACTTTCCACCTGCGCAGCGGGGAATAGGTAGTTATGCCTGCGCAGAGCAGGGGAGCTACTTTTTCCAGTGGCAAACGGTCACTGATTTTTAATACAAAGTCTTCGTCGACGACAATCTGATTGGAATAGCCACCATGAATGATTCCGTCTCCATGCTTGTCCGGTGTAAAGTAAGTGAAGCTTGCCCCATTGAGGCAGAACTGCTCCAGGTCGTTCTTGCAATTTTCGCATTCACGACAGGAGTCCACCATACACCCTACACCTACCGTATCTCCCACTTTGTACCTGGACACATGATCTCCTATTTCTTTGACAATGCCAACCATTTCGTGTCCGGGGACCAGGGGGTAAGTGGACATGCCAAAATCATTGCGGACAAAATGCAGATCCGTGTGACAAATACCACAATATTTCAGCTCAATCAAAACGTTATAGGGACGTGGAGTGCGCCTTGTAAAATTCCAGGGCGTCAATCCGGCTGATGCGGTCATGGCCGCATAGCCCCTGGAAGGAAGCCTTGTGGAGGCTAAATTCCCCGGCTGGATATTCTTGCGTTTTGTGCATAATGAAGGTTTTAGAAATGAGAAATATTTCGGTCGATGCAGAGAGGGAATATAAAGCTACTTAAAAAACAAAGGCTCTCGTATTATTAAATTAATCAGGCAATACCCGGATCGGGGGTCCATTATCGCGGAGGCGGTTTACTGCTGGTCATGAAAATTCCGGGAAGCCCCGCAGTCTGGAAAAAACGTCAATAATTTTATGTCGCAGGGATCCGGCTGAAAAAAATATTTCTCAACACTTTCCCAGTCCCAATTTCTGATCACCCATGATGTATATCCTTCCTCGTGGGTCGTGGCTAGCATTACTGTATGAAACGAATCAAGACCTCAGAGCAACAGTGATTACTTCACGGCAAATAACACGAATTTACAAAAAGGAAGATTCAGCAAAAGATGGAAAAACTATCCCAAAACCCGAATCACTTTCAAGAGTCCATCACCGGCAGTACCTCCTGAAATCGAACAAACCTTTGTCCTATCCGCTAAACAGTCCAGATTCTAGCGAAATCCAGATCACAACCTCGCTTTTTATGGGTCACTTCAGGACTTATTTTTTACCTGAATAGTTTTTTCTGGATGACCCGCTGGGCTTTTCATGAGTTCGAAAGAATCGAGCATGGCTTGCAGCTCGCTCCAGACTTCAATCTCTGGATCTGCCTGGGGAGACCACTGGATCTGCAGTATATAAAAATTATTCTTTGCTTCTATTAACTTGTAGGTACGATATATGGTAAAATTCTCCTCCGAACCGTTAACCTTAACGTTTAACATCTTGCTGCGTGTGATCCAGATGATGGAGTTCTGAAAAGAGCTGATTTGCTCGATGGGATCATAGCTGAATATGAGCATTGATCTCAGCAAATTGCCAAGATTTGGTTTAATGCCTTTTTCTAGCCCGGAATCCTTATTGAGCACATGGATATTCATACTAATAGGAAATTTAAATTCGGCCTGATCCATGGTACCCTGAAAGATTTCTTTTCTCATAGCCTTTATATTCTCATCAGGCATAGGGGAAATTCCGGAATGTGCCAGAAAATCGCTGTAATTCACAATATAATCCTCAATCTCAGGAGTGGAAGAATCATCGATAAATTCAATCGAAATGGCCTCGCCATACTGGAATGATACTATTTCGGCTTCTATAAACATTTTCCCGAATGGCCTGTTCAGCACGGTAGCCTGTTTTAACTGGTCAAGTTTCTCGTTGTCAAGCTTATATCCTATGTTTGCGAGGAACTCTTCCCACTTTAGGGACTGGGCCTTTTTCCAACCTTCTTTTTCCGGAGAGTATACCTTGAATTCGAGTCTAGAATCGGTGAAATTCTGATTTTTCCCTACTACCGGATTCGTTTTTCTCTTAATCTCTATTTCGTTGACATTGCTTATCGCCAGAGTTCCTTCCACTTCCTGCCTGCTTGTTGTCCTTTGTCCTTTCTGGTCTATGAAAATCCCGATGATAACGACCAGGAGCAGCCCAATAAGTGTATAGGGATAAACACTAAAATTCCTGTTGTCTGTGGGGGTAATCAGCATCGCGATAATGATACAGGTTGCTGCAACCAGTACAACCAGGGCCAGTAATTTTAGCCAGCTGCTTACCTCTGGCAGGATATTCTTCCATTCACTGAGCCAGGTGCTTAAGGTTTTTTGAGACTCACCGGTAATCAATTTATCAGCCATAAAAAGGTTTTTG
>Ga0318562_10000100_pt1 | contig 39740 bp, 36 predicted proteins | sample GRESIP066b5f18_FD_203688 | JGI IMG/M metagenome (GOLD analysis project Ga0318562, IMG submission 203688) | Tropical soil microbial communities from Luquillo Experimental Forest, Puerto Rico - GRE.SIPMG.066b5f18 | ecosystem: Environmental > Terrestrial > Soil > Tropical forest > Bulk soil... | reverse complement strand
GCGCTCGACTTATCAAAACCTAAAATACAATGATCAGGATAAAGCTTGGCCAAAAGAGTACTGCTCAAACCGGTACCGCATCCTGAATCGAGGATTATGGGCTTTTCTTGCTGTTTGATAAAGGCTCGTGCTAATTCTAAAACTTGAGTCTGGTGAGCTGCGATAGGTTTTTGGTAAATAGTCCGTGCATGTTTTTGCACAATTTGCTCAAGATGTGCAGCAGGCCCTTTCTGAGTGGTGCTAAAGAGGTTATAGGAAATTTTCATGAGATTTTGCCCTGATTTTTTGGGAAGCATGATTTTTATTCATAGGTTTAGCTGAAAGCATTTCAATTTTGAGGCAAAGTGTATAGGTAGCTTGTGCAATGTTTAAGTTCTTAAGGGGAGCTTGGTAGTGAATTGGCTTTTTCGCCGGCATTTTTGGGTAGTGCATTTGGTGCTTTTGGGCATCACGGCGATAATTTTGGCCAAGACGTTTACGACCGTAATGGGTTATTGGCTTTCCAAAAAAATACCCGAAATGCCCAGTTCTCGATCGTTTATACCTCAGGAAGAACCAGTAGGACCAAGAGATTTTGCTATTGCCAACGAACGTAATTTATTTGCTGCGCGAAGAGAACAAATAACAGCAAGCGAAGACATGGATCAAGATGTCGATCCAGGACGTTGGCAAGATGCAAGGCCATCAAGTTTGTCTCTCAAGCTCATAAGTACGAGAGTGGCCGTTAATCCTTTAAATTCTCGTGCTCAGATTTTGGATCTATCTTCAGGTACGGTAAAGATATTTTCTTTGGGTGTTTGCGAAGCTTATGAAAAGAAAAATTCGCCCGAAATAGAGACCGTAATTCAGCCTGAACAATGGGAGCCTGATCGCGCGTGTAATAATATTTTCAATGCAGCGACCCTTATGCGTATTGAAGAATATCGCGTGTATATATTTAACGAAAGAAGCAGGAAATACGAATATCTATCTTTATTGGAAGATGATAGGCGACCTATGTCTTTAGGGCGCGCTGCAGCAGCCCCTACTGAAGAAGGCATGGGCGTGCGCAAAGTTGGCGCAAATTCCTATGAAATTGACCAGCGCGAATTTGATAAAGCCTTGTCTAACGTAGCTAAACTAATGACCGAAGCACGGGCTGTACCTGAGCTGGATACGAACAATAGTTTAGTAGGATTTAAAATAGCTTATCTAAAAGAAGGTTCTTTGTTTGATAAAATTGGTATTAAGAGAGAGGATGTTTTGTCGCGAATAAACGGTTATGAATTAAATAGCAATGAAAGAGCTTTGCAGTTGTTTGGCAAGCTTCGCTCTGCTGACCGATTTACAATTGACATAAAGAGGGGTGGTCAATCGGTGACGTTAGATTACTCCGTGGTTAAGTAATTTTTGAAAAAACGAAGGTGAAAGATCACCATGCGCGCTTTGAGAGAAAAAAAAGGCATGTTTGCCAACTTGATAATTATTACCAGCGTTGCGACGCTGTTGGGTATTTCTTCGTCTGCTGCCGATATGGAGCAACCGCCTTTTGGTGCACGATCTGCGCCACGCAGAAGGGCTTCAGTGCCGAATGTCGATCCTGATATCCAGAACGTAGTTCCCCAAAGATGTATCCCTGCTCAGGGAGAATTTATTTGGAATTTTGAAGAAGAAGAGCTCATCAACGTTTTGCGCCAAGTCAGCGATATGCTGTGCTGGAACATCGTGATGAACGATTCTATTAATAAAAACATGAGAATGACGATTATCGGTAAATCTCCGCTCAATAAAACCGATGCTCGTGATGTGCTCATGGCAGCTTTGGCCTCAAAGGGGCTTGCGCTCATCGAACAAGGTAAAACCTGGACGGTGATTAAGAGAGCAGAATCTAAGAATTTTCCGACACCGTTTTATTCAAGTGCCCTTAACGTTGCTAACAACGAAGCGATCGGAACGCTTTTTTATAAAGCCGTACACACAACTCCTGATGCTTTAAGAAATATTGCCAAAATGCTTATTAGCAAAGACGGCATTGTCGAGGTTGCCGGTGAGCAATTTATAGTAATAATAGACAGTAATAGTAATATTAAGCGTTTAGGCAATTTTTTTGCCCAATTAGACGTGAGTGATGCTGTTAATAAGATTCACGTAATTAAGCTTAAGCATGCTGATATAAAAACAGTAGAGAAACAAGTTCGAGAGTTATTTGATGTCGCGGGAGGCATGGGTCCTGGAGGGCGCGGGCGCCGCAGGCCGGGTGAAGAAAGCAGATCCGGACTTAATATCAAAAAAATCATAGCCGATGATCGAACCAATAGTCTAATTGTCGAAGCTGACGAAGATACTTTTCAAAAGCTGCAAGAAATAGTCAATTCGACTTTGGATTTGCCTCTTTCAGATAAGTCAAACAAGGGTAAAATCCATGTTTATACCATGCGTTTTGGAGATGCAAAAAAAATTGCTGATTCGCTCAACAACGTTGTAAGGCCGGGTGGTGGCAGGGGGCGACCTCGTGGTTTTCCACGTCCGCGTGACGAAGATAGTAATGAGCTTTTCGAAGGTGAAGTGCAGATTACTGCTCACGAATCTTCTAATATGCTTATCGTTGTTGCCAGCCAAAACGATTATAATTCGTTGTTGCCGATTATAAAAGAAATGGATGCGAAGAAGAAACAGGTCTTGCTTAAAGCCGCTATTTTTGATCTTAGTACTGGGAATAAGAGTGATTTCGGCATTAACTTATTGGGTGGAATACCAGGCCTGCCCGGTGGCACCTTGGGGTTTCTAGGAAATCCTGGCGGCAGGGCTATGGCTGGCGATATGCTTAAGGGTGCTGCGGGAGCTGCTACTGCTGCTACTAGCCTAGGCTTACCTCAAGGGCAGGCTTTAGGTGCCCTAGCTGTATTAGGCAATTTTGTTAACGGCGGGGTCTTGGGTTTTGTGGGGCGGGCTCTTCCGGGAACAACTGGCTTCCCTAGTTTTGGGGCGATGCTTCAGGCCTTGAGTACCAATTCCAACGTCGATATTTTGTCTACGCCCTATGGTGTCACGAGCGATAACGAACCATTTGTTATGAAAGTTGGTAAAAAAGTACCAACAGTCAAAGGGACTTCGAGCGCTGGTAGTGGTGTGCTTGGTGGGCTTTCTTCGGTGCCCCTGCAGAATATTGTCTTAGAGCCCGTAGAACTGTCCTTCAAAGTTACTCCTCACATAGGCGAAGGCAATGATGTGCGTCTTGAGATAGAGCAGGAAGTAAATGAGCTAGGTGAAGAAGTTGTGCTGGCAAGCGGTAATCAAAAAATTATTCAGACCAAGAGTATTAAGACGACAATCGTCTTGAAAGATCAGCAAATGGGTGTTCTTGGCGGCCTGACGCATGACAAGACAACTAAGACTGAGGAGAAGATACCCTTTTTGGGCGATATCCCTGTTTTGGGTCATCTATTTAAGAAAACCGGTAAGGGCACGGAAAAAGCGAACTTGCTCTTAATTATCGAGCCCCATGTTATAGAAACCGATGATGACTATCGTAAAATTGCTGAAGCCAAGCTTAAGGAGCGTGAAGAATTCGCTGCTGCGCATTCTCCCGCCAAGATCAAGACTTATAATCCTTATGTCGACTACGACAAGAAGAGCGGTCCTCTTTCCAGCATGTTCTTGGCTATGGATGCAGAGATGAAGAAGCCTGAGAACGGCGGACCTGGTGATGGTACTGAGATTATTATAAAGCCTAAAGAAAAGGCTTCTGAAAGTATAAAAGTGGTGCCTATTGTGACGGTTGAGCCTACGATAGTACAGAGAGAATTTGTTGATGAGCATATGCAAGCTGCTAAACCTGAAGCGGTAATTACGAATGAACACATGCAAGCAGCTAAGCCTGAAGCGGCGAACATGAATGAGCCCGTGCAAGCTGCTAGGCCTGAAGCGGCGAACATGACAGAGCCAGCGCAAGCTTCTAAACCCGAAGCAGCGAACATGAATGAGCCCGTGCAAGCAGCTAAGCCTGAAGCGGCGAACATGAATGAGCCAGCGCAAGCTTCTAAACCCGAAGCGGCTATCACGAATGAGCAAGCACAAGCTGCTAAACCTGAAGCTGCGATCATGGCTGAGCAGGATTTAGTTGATGCAGAAAGCGCACCGGTGTCTTCTTCTTCTCTTGAGCTCGTAGAGTAGTTTATGGTTGATATCAACAAAGGCAAAAGAAAGCTGTCTAAAAGTGGCGCTGATATGAAAGGAGTGGCTTTAGATCAGATTGCTTTGGAGCTCTTTGATGTTCCACAAGAAGTCATGAACGCGGCTCTTATAGAGGCTCAAGACAAAGAAGTTCCGCTTGGTGAAATCTTAATTGAAAAAAAAATACTCAATGGCACGCAAGTAGCAGAACTATGGTCTGCTCATTTGGGTATCGATTTTGTTGATTCAGTAGATGTCGATGCTATTCCGGATTCGCTCTTAAGCGCTATTCCTATTTCTTTTGCTAAGCAAAACCGACTCTTGCCTATAGCGCTCAAACCAGATGATAGCGTTGTGGTAGTTTGTGCGAATCCTTTGTTGCTCGAAAGCGAAGAAGAATTGCGCATGGCTTTTGGCAAAGATATCCAGCTTTCTACTGCTTCGTTTGAGACGGTTCTTACGGCTATTAATAGCGCCTATGATCGCTCTATGCGCCAAGCTGAGACTGCTGTAGCTGAGCTTGAGGGTGAAGAAGGTGATCTAAGAGGCGGGCTGGAAGATGAGGTTGTCGATCTTTTAGATCTGGAAAGCGACGATGAAGCTCCGATTATTAGGCTTGTTAACTCGCTTTTGAGTCAAGCGGTAAAAGACGGTGCAAGTGATATTCATCTTGAGCCTTATGAGCGAGAGCTTTTAGTAAGATTTAGAGTGGATGGGGTGCTTTATGAGATTATTAGGCCTCCGAAACGTTTTCAGAATTCTATTATTAGTCGTGTAAAAATCATGGCGGGCTTAAATATTGCTGAAAAGCGTTTGCCCCAAGACGGCCGTATACGACTCAAAGTAGCAGGCAAAGATTTTGATATTCGTGTTTCGAGCGTTCCGACAACCCATGGGGAACGCATTGTAATGCGACTGCTCGATCGCAGCTCGGCGATGAGGGATCTCGCTGATATTGGATTTTCCAACTATAATCTTACCAAAATGGATAGTCTGATACACGCAGCTCACGGGATTATCTTGGTAACAGGGCCTACTGGTTCGGGGAAAACTTCGACGCTTTATGCTTGTTTGTCCAAGATTAATAAGCCTGATTTAAATATTTTGACTATCGAAGATCCGGTTGAATACCAGCTCAAAGGCGTAGGGCAGGTTCAAGTTAATGCGAAGATTAACTTGAGTTTTGCTTCTGGTTTGCGTTCTTTTTTGCGTCAGGATCCTGACGTGATCATGGTCGGTGAAATTCGCGATCGTGAAACAGCCGAAATTGCTATTCAAGCTTCGTTAACAGGGCACTTAGTTTTTTCAACGATTCACACCAACGATGCTCCAGGGGCCGTTACTCGTCTTGTTGATATGCACGTTGAGCCTTTTTTAGTGGCAAGTTCTCTTCTAGCCGTATTGGCACAACGTCTTGTGAGAACTATTTGTCCCAATTGCCGGGAATCATATGCGGCAAGTGATGAAGAATTGAGTGAAATTGGCTTATCGACTAAAGACGTGAAAATATTATATCGCGGAAAAGGGTGCGATGCCTGTCAGCATACTGGTTATCGTGGGCGTTTAGGTATATTTGAGCTCATGGAAATAAACGACGATGTTCGTGCGGCCATTATGAACAATAGCGATGCTACCACTATCAAGAATAAGGCCCGCCAGCATGGCATGAAGACTTTGAGGGAAGATGGAGCACTCAAGGTTATTGCTGGACTGACGACAGTTGCAGAAGTCACCCGAGTTACCCGCGAGGACGAGGCATCTATGGATGCATTGGCCGTAGTATAGGGTGGATGAATGGCAAATTACGAATATGTTGGAATTGATAAAAAAGGCAAAAGTGTCAAAGGCCATAGAGAAGCTGATGGCATAAAATCCCTAAGACTCATATTGCGTGCTAACGGAATTTTCGCAACCAAAATCAAAGAAACCCATGTTGGATATTCGGCGCCTGATAGCGCCAAGACGGGGCTTCAGCGTGAAGTTAATTTTAAACGCTATTTTGAACGCATTAACGTAGAGACTATAGCGCTTGCGACTCGACAGCTTGCGACGCTCTTGCAATCAGGCGTGCCCATGATCGAGTCATTAAGGGCTTTGGTAGAGCAGGTCGACAACGAGGCTTTAAAACGCATTTTATCCCAGGTGCGTGCGGACGTTAACGAGGGTTTATCGCTTGCTGATGCCATGGCCAAGCATAAGTGCTTTACTAACGTTTATGTTAATATGGTCCGCGCGGGTGAAAGCTCAGGTGCTTTGGAATTAGTATTGGAGCGACTTGCTGATTTTACCGAAGGGCAATCGCGTCTGCAAAGCAAAGTTTTAGGAGCACTGACTTATCCCTTGGTCATGATGGTCGTTGCTTTTGTATTAGTTTTAATTCTCATGACGACCGTGGTGCCAAAGATTACTGCTCTTTTTGCGAGTGCCAAAGTTCAGCTGCCTTTTATGACGCGTATGCTTATTGCGGTTAGTTCTTTTCTCGCTTCTTATTGGTGGCTGGTTATAATCCTCATAATTTTAGCGTGCTGGGGCATTGCCAGAGCTGTTAAGACCCCCCGAGGCAGAGCGTGGTGGGATAAAACCAAGCTCAAAGTACCTGTTTTTGGGCCAATTTTACAAATGGTCTCTATAGCACGATTTTCTCGTACCCTTGCGACTCTTTTGTCAGGCGGCGTGCCACTTTTGAACACCTTGCAAATTGTCCGTAACGTTGTATCAAACGACGCTTTGGAGAAAGCAATTGATGATGTGCGTGAGGCCGTGCGTGAAGGTGAAGATATAGCAGGACCTCTCAAACGAAGCGGTCAGTTTCCGCCGATGGTCACCCACATGATAGCTGTCGGTGAAAAGACAGGGCAGCTTGAAGATATGTTGTCACGTATCGCCAACGCATACGAGACGCGTGTTGAGACCCGTGTTAGCATGCTCACAAGTTTATTAGAGCCCATGATGATATTATTTATGGGTGTTACTATTGGTGGCATTGTTGGAGCTATTATGGTTCCCATCATGCAGATGTCCACGTTGGTTAAATAGGAGAATTTATGCAAAATATAAAGAAGATTCAGAGATTAAAATACGCGATGCGGGGCTTCTCGCTGATCGAAATCATGGTTGTTGTAGTTTTGATGGCCGTTTTAATAGGTATCGGAACTGTAGTAGTCATGGATCGCTTGGAAGAAGGCAAAATCTCTACGGCGCGTACGCAAGCTTACGAAATCGCCAAAGCCGTTGATCTTTATAAGCTTCAGACTGGAAACTACCCGACTATGAGCGAAGGCTTACAGGTTTTAGCTAATCCTCCGCGAGGCAAGCCCTTAATGCTCGAAGTACCTAAAGATCCATGGGGGGGCGAATATAATTACGCGATTCCCGGAACTCATAACACCAAAACTTTTGATGTATGGGCCATCAAGCCTGGTGGTGAAGACGACCCCAATGCAGAAATTGGGAACTGGCGGACCGAGTGACGCTGAGAAAGCGAGTATTGGGCTTTTCTTTACTCGAACTCATGGTTGTAGTGGTGCTTCTTGCTGGGCTCATGGCTATTGTCATCCCTGCAATTAGCTCGCTGGCCAGTGCCGATGTAAAAAAAGAAGTAAATCGCTTAGCTGCCCTTTGTTGGCAAGTTTATTCGAATGCCGCCATGTCGGGCATACCGCATCGTATTAATATAGACCTTGATAATCAAAGTTACTGGGCAGAAATAGCAGAGGGTGAGGCAGGGAGCATAGGGCCTGTCGGTGGTTATGAGGATCTTATGAAAGCTTTGGTGGCCAAGGGCAAAAAAGAGGCCGAAAAATCAGTTGAGCATGATTATGTCCCTCAATTTAAAGAAATTCCTGATCCACTACTTGGTGAAAAGCATAGCTTAGATAAAAATATAGTCTTCTACGGCGCATGGACGGCACCGATGCAGGAAGTTGCCCGAACGGGTATTATTTCTCTTTATTTTAACGCAAATGCAGAAACGCCGGCTTCTTTTGTCTCGCTGGCTCAAAAAGGTGATGAGGCTGATACTGCTATGTATATTGCGCCAAATCCCCTCACGGGGGCTATTAACACCGGCCTTGGTGAACCAGAAATTAACTTAGATGAAGGCAAAAGCGAAGAAATTTAAGAAGTAGGCGCAATGGACACGAAAGAGAGTAAAAAAAAATACCAGCGTGGATTTACGCTCTTAGAAATTATGGTCGCGCTTGCTCTTTTAGCGCTGTCTTTTACTGCTCTTTTTTTGGTCCAAGGGCGCGCAACTAATATAGCGCTCGAGGCGCGTATGCTTTCAATAGCTACGCAGCTTGCTCGCTATCAACTCCAAGAATGTAAACGTGAAGCCCAAAAAATAATTGCCTCAGCGAGTGATTTTAAGTTGGAAGGTGATTTTAAAGAGCTTGGTTTCGAAAAATTCACCTGGGAGTGCCATGCTCCGAAATTTAACATGAAGCCTCCATCGGCTTCCCAAGTTGAAAGCTCAGCCAAAGCTCATACTCCTGATGCCAATAAAAAAGACAGTAAAGCTGCTGCCGCATCAAATATGTCGCCTTATATTAGTTTAATCACTGATACGCTCGGTAACTCAGTGCGTGAGCTGGCCGTAATAGTAAGAGACGATACGGGTAATGAGCTCAGAGTAGTAACACATATAATAGAATTATCGTCTATGCAGGCCCTCGCTCGAATGCTCGGTCAAGGTGCAGAACAGGTAAATAAAATCCCAGGCGCAAAAGCTAAAAAATCATCAGGGCAACCTGCGGGTTTGGGTAGTCCGCAGGGGGGTGAGCATGCCCAATAAAGTTAAAATTAAGCTTTTAGGCTTTACTCTAATGGAAGTCATGGTTGCGACAGTTCTCATGGCTTTGATGGGTATCTTGCTTATGACGTCGCTTAATACTTCGGTTAATGCCAAAGAGAACGTCGAGCATATTTCACAGCGCTTTCAAGAAGTACGTCAGGCTATGTCGCGCATGTCGCGTGAGATTTCGATGGCTTATTTAAGTAAGCATGTTTTTTTGGCCGATCCAGTGGTTGTGACGCAATTTAAGGGCTATAAAGATCGCCTGTTTTTTAGTGCCTTTGGACATGGCATCCACCAAAAAGATGCTTTAGAAAGCGACCAACAAGTCTTAGGTTTTTATTTGGCTACGGATAAAAATGGCCAACAATCACTCATGCGCCGTATGCATCCCAATTTGAATCTTGATGTTGAGACGGGAGGGCGTTCGCAGGTTTTATGTCCTAACGTGAGTAAACTTTCTTTTTCTTATTTTGATAACAAGATGAACAAATGGGATGAACAATGGTTTGCTGATCCGACCAATAATAAAGCCTCAGCACCTTTGCCAAGACCAGATCAAGAAAAGAATCCCGAAGCACAGGCGCAAGCCCAAGCTCAGGCTCAAGCGCAAAAATCTTGGCGTCTTCCAAGCTTCGTCAAAATTAGTATGACGGTTGATATGGGTGACGGCAATGAAATGACCTGGGTGAGTGAAGCTGAAATCGTGGTTCAAGACCCTCTCGATTTATAAGTACGGAGTATGAATGCCAAAGCCATTTATTAGAAAAAAAATTCGCGGCGTGGCCATTCTTACCGTGCTCATATCTATTACGCTGATGATGGCTATCGTGACTGAGCTTAGTACCCGTGAGACTGTCTATTACAAGCTGGCCCTTAACGAAAGAGATGCCTTACAAGCCGAAGCTTTAGCTCAAAGTGGGGCAAATTTTGCTCAGCTGCTCTTAATGGTTCAAGAGCCTCTGCAAAATTTTCTGACCAACCTGGGCAAGGTGGGCGCCAAATTGCCGGCTTATACAATCTGGGAGCTTATGCCTATTGATAGCTTCTTACTACAAGGAATAACCGAAGGCTCTTTTTTACCCGATTTTAGTCCCAACAAATCTGCACAAAACGCCGATAATAAAAATAAAAAAAGTGAGAATATCCAAGAGACTCCTAAAGTGCCACTGGTAGGTCCCTATGTCGCACCTCAAGGTGGTTATGGCGGATTCGCCGGGCATTTTTCGACTATAATCGAAGACGAAGAGAAAAAAATTTCGCTGAGAAAATGGACAGAATCAGAGCTTTCTTTTCCGAGAAGAAAATTAATAGCCGATATGATATTTCGTCTGCTTAATAAACCAGAAAATGCCAAACTTTTTGACGGTAGCTTGGGAGACAACAAGAACGTAACGCCTGCCCAACTCGTAGGTAATATTTATGATTGGATGTCCAAAGATGATCAAGCGGTCGATGTATCGGCTCCCCCTGAACAATGGGGAAGAAATCTTGTTGGTGACAAGCGCAGCATTTATTTAAATACGCCGGGTATACAGCCAAAAAAAGCCATGATGGATTCTCTTGCTGAGCTGCGCCTGGTACATGGCATGACCGATGCGCTTTATAAGCTTCTGGCAAAGCATCTGACTATTTATGGCGAAAGTGACAAAATCAATATATTGTCAGCTTCAGATGAAATAATGGGTTCGGTTTTTTATATGTGCACGAAAAACAGAGAAAGTAGTCGATTTCAACAACCGGGATTTCTGGAAGAATTATTGGCGTCTTGGATTAAGAAAAAAAATGAAGCTGATCAAGCTATAAGTCTTGATGCACTAAAAGAACATCTCGTACAGCACGGCGTTGAAGTAGATGAAGAAGAATGTAAACATATTGCTGGAACAGAGTCAAAAACCTTCACGGTAAAAAGCACCGCCACTGTGGGGAGTGTGACTAAGACTCTATTAATGAGACTAAGGTCGGCGGGTGGTATAACTACTATTTATCAGTATCAGTATTTGTAACGCTAGGAGTGAGTAGATGGCGAGGCGTATAATTGGATTGGACCTGGGCGCTTATAGCGTTAAGTTACTGCGTTTGGAAGCAGGAAAACAACATCTTAAATTCGAGGTCATCGATGCCCTTGAAGAAGTTTTGCCTTCGGCACACGTAGACGGCCCTGATTTACTCGAGCGTCAAAGGGAAGTTGTTGCCCGTTTTCTACAAGCAGGTTTATTAGAAAACGAAGGCGCGGCCGTTGCACTCAGTGCAGCCGATGGGCAAATGCGTCTCATGAGCATGCCCTTTAGCGATTCGCGCAAAATTGAGGCTATTCTCCCTGGTCTTATAGAAGCAGAAGTGCCTTTTGAATTAAGTGACATGACTGTTGCATGGCATCGGCAAGAGTCAGCTTTGGTGTCAGCAGAAAACAAAGACGAAACTAAGATTCGTTTGGCATTTGGCCGCAAACAATCGATAGCAGCCTTGCTTCACATGCTTCAACCGATGGCCTTTGATCCGCGCCTCCTGCTCTTGGGATCTTCTGCTCTTTACGAACTTGTACGCCACGTTGGTTATAAGCCTTTTGCTGCGCATGATACACCAACACACACTCATATGAGTGCTCTTATAGATTTGGGACATCGTGCAACTAACTTGTGTGTATTTGATCACCAAGGCTTGGTATTTACGCGATCTTTTATGCAAGGGGGCGAAAAACTTACGCAAGATATTGCTCAGGCCTTTAATATTTCTTTCGAAGAAGCTCAGCTACTTAAGCATGAAAAATTAAATTTTTTACATAGTCCAGCTGACGAAAAAGAAGAAAAGATACAGCAGTTAGGTGTAGCGCATTATCTTGAGCTAGCCGAGCGCATAACGCGCATATTTATAGCGAGCAAAACCAGTGGCTATGAGCCTATAGGCTCCGTTGCTCTGGTCGGAGGTGCAGCAAAGCCTGCCGGTCTTGATAAAATTTTTGCCGATAGCTTTAAAGCAGTAGGTTGCCATCTTGTTTCTTTGAAGCCTTTAGTGCCCCACAAAGTTCATATGCCTTCAATGGCTTTGGCTTATAGTCTGGCTTTAAGTGGTGTTCATACACATGCAAAAGATAGCCGTTTTAATTTTCGTAAAGACGAATTTGCTTGGCGAGGAGAGTTTGATTTTCTGCGAACCAAATCTTCTCCCTTGATCTTATGGGCTTTAACGCTCGTATGTGCTTTAGGGCTCATGTGGTCTGCCTCTTCACTTGTTCTTGATAAAGAAAATAAGGCCATAGATGCGCAATTAAAAGCAACTTGCATGAAAATTTTGGGCAAAGGTGATATTCCGGCTAAAAAATGTCTCGCAATGATGAAAGAGCAAATATCAGCTCGAGCAGAGGTGGAAATTCCAGCTTTTACTGCAGCCGATGCCTATTTAAAAGCTGCGCAAGGACTTCCTAAAGACCTGGCCCTTACGGTCAGTGAATTGGATATTGCGATCGCAACTTCGGATAAAGAAAAGGGGAAAATACGCCTCACGGCTGAATCTCCAAGCTATGCTGATATAGACAACGTCGTTGCGAATTGGAGCAAAATTCCGTGTTTTATCGAAGTCGAAAATACAGGAGCTCAGCCAGTAGGGGGCCAGGTGAAGTATACTATCTCTAACAAAATAGACTGTCAGGCTGTGCGAGCCCCTGCTGTACCAGCGACATCAGCGCCTGCTGCTAACCCTGGCTCAGCGCCAAAAAGAAGGTAAAATTATGGCAAAGTATTTTGAAAAAATAGGCGATGTTTTTACCGCCTGGTATGACGGACTCAGCGATCGCGAACGCCGGCTTATGAGCCTTGTCGCTGCGATTCTTTGTGTTCTCATAGTTTGTTTGGTGCTTTATGTTGCCATTAGTAAAATTAGTTCTAAAAATATAACGCTTACGCGCAACAAAGAACAGCTCGCTCAAATTAAAGATCTAGAGGGCGAATATAGCGTCGCTAAAGAAAAGCATGAACAAGAAATGCGAAGAATACGGCGCAATAATATTTCGCTTTTTACCTATATTCAGGGCATTACTTCTCGACTTGGCCTATCCGTGCCAGGCATGACGGAACAAAAAAGGCCTCTTGGTAAGTCCAATGCTGTCGAAGTATCGGTGCGAGTGAATTTGACCAAGCTCTCCCTTGATAAACTGACGCGCTTACTCGAATTAATAGAATCTCCTGAAAATGGCGGGCAAGTTAAAGTCACTAAGCTTAAGATAAATAAGCGTCATGATGAGCCTGATTTATTAGACCTACAAATGACTGTATCCACGTGGAAATCCACATAGGGGAGTTGGCTTTGGAAATTTTACGTAAACTCCGCTGGGTTCTTTATCCAAGCGTTTTTATTGTGTTTTTTTTGGTGGGGTCTTATTGCTCCTTCCCTTCGACTGTGCTTCGTTCTTTTGCTGAAACTTCGCTCACCCGTGCAGCCTTGGGTGTTGCTCCATCCTCACGCGGATTTCCTAAAGTTTCCATAAAAGATATCTCGCTGTGGCGCTTATCAGGTGCAGATCTTAAAGATGTTGCGATAAGTTGGCCGGCCACCAAAAAAGAGCCTCCCATATCGTTTGATATAGATAATTTAAAAGGCCGCTTGGGTATTATGGGTTTGCTCAGTGGCTCACAAAATATCACGACCGATGTGAAGCTCTATGGAGGCTTAGTAAGCACCGATATTAAAACCAATAAGCAAAAAATTCTGACCAATTTGAATATAAAAGCATCCAAATTAAATTTAGGCAAAATTGATTTTATCCAAGCATTTATCGGAGCGCCTCTCCAAGGTATTTTAAATCTCACTGTCGATTTGAAAGCGAGCTCGCAACTAAGCAAAGATGGCGTTGGTAACCTAAGTCTAAATCTTGAACAGGGCGTTTTTGGTCCGGGTAATTTAAAGCTGCCTCCTGCGACCATGGTGCCTTCGATATCGGTTCCTCAAATTAGCCTTGGTGTTCTAAAAGCTAATTTTACGCTCGATAAGGGACAGCTTGAATCAAAATCTTTTAGCTTAAGCGGCGGTGATTTAGAAGCAGATTTGCAACTAACTATTACGCTTGGTCGCATACCGGCTCTTTCGCGTTTAAGCGGACGAGGATGGTTCAGTCTTAAAAAAGAACTGGTTAATTCCAATGAGACATTTAAGATGCTCTTTGATCTAATTCCAGAGTTGCGTGCCGCCAAGAATGGCGATGGAAAAGTAGGCTTTATTCTTGGGGGTACTTTAGGGCGGCCGATGCCAAGACTTGATTCATCTGCTGTGCGCATGCCTCCACCTAAAGAACCAACCGAGGTGTCGCCCAATTAGGAGTCTAGATGCCAAATTACAAAATAGCTTTGATTATCGGGAGTCTTCGCAAAGATTCGTTCAATCGCAAGCTTGCGATGGCGCTCATAAAGCTTGCTCCCGATAATTTTATATTCGAAGAGCTCAAAATTAGCGAATTACCGCTTTACAACCAAGATGACGATCAGAATCAGGCGCCAGCTGTCAAAAAACTTAAAGCTCAGATTAACGGCGTTGACGGCCTGCTTTTTGTAACGCCCGAGTATAATCGCTCAATCCCTGGTGTATTAAAAAACGCCATCGATCATGCTTCGAGGCCCTATGGCCAAAATGCTTGGGCTCATAAACCAGCAGCAATAATCGGCGTTTCTCCCGGTGCGCTCGGAACGGCTCTGGCTCAACAACACTTACGCAATGTTCTCGCCTATCTCGATGTACCGACACTTAATCAGCCTGAAGCGTTTATCCATGCCAAAGAAGGGTTATTTGACGAGGCGGGAAATGTCGGCCCAGCTCATAAAGAATTCCTACAAAAATTTATAAATAATTTTATAAATTGGGTGAAGAAACAACAAGTAAAGCTCTAAGCGCTCTATACTAATAAAAGCTTTTAAAAGAGGTCATATGACAGCGTTGCTCATAGGAATTACCACGAGTACGACGATGGTTGCATCCGATAATGTCTGTGCCCGAGCGGTGACATTAGTAAATCAAGCCTACGTTGATTTAGTAGCAAGCTTTGGGGCAGTGCCGCTCTTGCTGAGTAGCCATACACCGCTTGAGCATATAAAACAGCTCGTGTCACGGCTCGATGCTTTGATCTTGATTGGCGGACAAGATATCGATCCACAGTTTTATGGGCAAAGCGCACGCGTTGAATATAGCGCTCATGTGCATGGCTCGGGTAGGCCCTTTTTAAGACCTATTGACTATCAACCGTCTATAATAAGAGACCGTTTTGAATTAGCGCTCTACCAAGAAGCTAAAGCTTACAAAAAACCCATTTTAGGAATTTGTCGCGGATTACAGCTTATTAATATAGCTGAGGGAGGGACTTTATATCAAGAACTTCCTGAGCCAAAAACTATACATCATGAAAGAGGCGACGATGGATGGATTCATTATCATCCTATACACATAAATCCTGCTTCTCATGTCTATGGCATGCTTGAACAAGAAAGCTACATGATGTCATCGTTGCATCATCAGGGCATTGATCGTCTTGGCACTAATTTACTGAAGGCTGCTTGGGCCGAGGATGGCCATATAGAAATAATCGAACTCATCGATGATCAAAATTTTATCGTAGGAGTACATGGTCATATAGAGCAAACCAGGCAAAATCTAAAGCTCTACGATAAAATTTTATATAATTTTTATGAAAGAGCAAAAAGAAAATAACTATCTTCTTTGGGAGAAAACTTTAATCATGGCTTTATTAAAAGCCGGTATATCCTGAGGTTTTCTGCTCGTAATAATATTATCACTAATAACAACTTCTTCGTTTACCCAGGTTGCGCCGGCATTTTTTAAGTCAATTTCTAAAGATGGCCAAGATGTAAGCTTGTGCCCTTTAACGAGCCCAGCATTAATTAACGGCCATGGTCCGTGACAAATCGCTGCAATTGGTTTTTGATCGCGACCCATGATTCTAATAAATTCGACGGCTTCAGGTATCATACGCAGTTGGTCGGGATTTTTGACACCTCCGGGAAGTAAGAGCGCGTCAAAATTTTCTGCTTTGGCTTTGTGAAGAGGTAAATCTACTTTAAAAGCTTTTGCTGCTTTATCATGTTTGTAGCCTTGTACTTTATGAGCTTTAGGAGAAATCAAAGTTACTTTTGCTCCAGCTCGCTCTAATGCTTTTCTGGGCTCACTTAACTCGACTTGTTCAAATCCGTCAGTCACTAAAAGCGCAACACGAAGGCCTCGTAAATCTGGCTTAAAGTTATCTATGTCAGGCGAAATTTTGTGCGTGCTTTGGCATCCGTTTAGTATAAATAAAACCGCGAAAATTATCTTTTGAAGCATAAAAACCTCGCCGGGCTGTTGTCTTGGAGATTTTAAAATTTTTGTTATACGCATACAAATTTTTGCGATTATTAAGCGAGACTATTTATTTCAGGCCACCCTGGCGCAGAAAAAATGCCGCTGTAATTGGGCATTATGATTCATTCTAAACGAAGTTTTAAGCTTCTCGCGTCAGTTCTTGTGAGTATTGTTATTTATGCGTTGCCGGTCCCAAATGGCCTGAGCGAGCAGGCATGGCATTTATTCGCGATATTTTTAGGGACCATTACCCTGGTCATGACCGGCGTTTTTGCTATGGGAGCGGCTTCTTTAATGGGTTTGACTGCCGCTCTGCTTTGCAGGCTTATGTCTTTTCAAGAAGCTTTTAGTGGTTTCACATCTCCGATCACGTGGCTGATATTAAGCGCTTTTTTTATCTCTTTTGGTCTTGTTCACACGGGGCTCGGGCGGCGTATTGCTCTATGGTTTGTCGCACGTTTTGGAAAAAATATTTTAGGATTAGCTTACGGTATAGGTATAACTGAGCTTTTACTCGCACCGGGTACACCAAGCTCGACTGCGCGCACGGGGGGTATTATTTATCCCGTTGTTGATAGCATAGCGCGTTCTTTTAATAGCTTGCCTCATAGCAAGAGCGCTGCCAAAATTGGCTCTTATCTTATTTTATGCCTCTTTAATTTTTCAGTTGTGAGCTCAGCTATGTTCATGACTGCCATGGCTGCCAATCCTTTTGCAGCAAGGCTCGCTCAGAGTAATAATATCGAAGTAAGTTGGGGATCGTGGGCTTTGTATGCTCTTGTTCCTGGTATTATAAACTTGTTGTTAATTCCAATTATTTTACTTAAATTAGTTCCTCCCGAAATTCGTGATACCAGCGATGCTGTTAATAACGCCAAACAAGAGTTAGAAACACTCGGAGCAATGAAAAGCCCCGAGCGTTTGATGGCTTTAGGCTTTGTGTTGCTTATGCTCCTCTGGGTTTTAGGTCCCTTAATAAAACTCGATGCGGTCGTTGCGGCGCTCTTGGGCTTATCTTTTTTACTCATCATGAACGTCGTTAAGTGGGAGCAACTTCTAAAACTTCATAGTGCTTTTGAAACTTTTATTTGGTTTGGGGCTTTATTGGCGTTGGCAGAAGGGCTTACTAAGAGCGGGTTTACGAGCTGGTTTGGCGAATTAGTAGCTTTTCACATGGGTGGCTTGCCCATGCTCTTAGGTGTAAGTTTATTAGTGCTCGTATATTTTTATGCGCATTATTTTTTCGCAAGCTGCACAGCACACGTTGGGGCTCTTTTTTCTCCCTTCTTGATGGGTGCTATCGCGCTTGGTGCCTTGCCCTTGCCTACGGCCCTTGCTCTTTTGTATGCGAGCTCCTTGTTTGGCTCTCTTACCCATTACGGTATTGGCCCTGCTCCGATTTTATTTGGAGCAGGCTATGTAACATTGGGTGCGTGGTGGCGTATTGGTTTTTTAATGAGCATTGCAACGTTGATTATTTGGGGAATAAGCGCGCCTTTGTGGTGGGCATTTTTAGGTGTTTTCTAATTTGTTTCAGCCATGGCAAGTAAAATACTCCACTGTGCTTCACTAACTAAAGCCACACTAAGTCTAGACTGTGTGACTAATTTGAGGTCTTTTAAGCGTGGCGTCGCTTTTATTTGTGCCAAAGTCACAGGTTTTATGAGACGTTTTTTAAATTTTACGTCTACAGCGCTCCAACTGCCAGTTTTATCGGTGGGATCAGCGTAGGCGGATTTCGTCACTTGGGCTATTCCTACCAGTTCTTTAGGGCCGACCGAGTGATAAACCATGGCCAAATCATGTACTTTCATGAGCCTCAGGTTATTGCGTGCCTGATAATTGCGTACGCCGTCCCAACAGGTAGTTTGATCCCGTTCTAAATCTTCCAAAGAATACGTATTGGGCTCAGTTTTAATAATCCAAAAGCTCATAGAGGCCGCCTATTTTAATCTTTAACGAATAATTTTTTAGTTTATCTGGTTGTTAGGACATGAAAATTGGGGATCCCATGTATACGGGTCTAAAATCGGGTTGTTATATAGCTTTAATAGCCTTGCCTCTTTGCCTTGGTATTGCCATGGCGAGCTCCTGTCCACCAATTGCTGGTGTCATATCAGCCATTGTTGGTGGGCTTATAGCAACGTTCTTTGGTGGTTGTCGACTTTCAATTAAGGGCCCTGCTGCGGGTCTTATTGTTATTGTCATGGCTACTGTCGTCGATCTTGGTGCAGGTGATTTAGGCGCTGGTTATAGGCGCATGCTGGCAGTCGGCGTTGTTGCTGCGGGCTTGCAAATTATATTTGCACTCATAGGAGCTGCTCGACTTGGAAAACTCATGCCTCCATCGGTAATTCACGGCATGCTTGCAGCTATTGGTATTATAATTATAAGTAAGCAAATTCATATTTTGGTGGGTTCTCTCCCCCGTGGTAAGAGCACTTTTGAGCTCTTAAGTGAAATTCCTGAGAGTATAATAAATATAAATCCTGAATTAGCTTTTATTGGTATTTTCACCCTCTTATGTATGATCTTAGTGCCGCTGGTGCCGAATAGATTTATCAAAAATTTACCTCCGGCTGTTATTGCGCTGTTAGTTGTTGTTCCACTCGGTTTTTATTGGCAGTTGTTAATTCCTCATGCTTATGACTTTTTTGGTTATACTTTTCAGGTTGGTCCCAAAGCTTTAGTAAATATTCCTGATAATTTTCTTTCTTCGCTCGTATTTCCAGACTTCTCTATTTTGCTTGATTGGCGTGCTTATAACTATGTTCTCATGATTGCGCTGATCGGGAGCATAGAATCAATTCTTACTGTTATAGCAGTTGATTCAATGTCAAATACTAAATCAGATCTTAATCGCGATCTTTTGGGTGTTGGTTTTGGTAATTTAGTTGCAGCGCTCATTGGTGGTTTGCCGATGATCTCCGAAGTTGTTCGTAGTAAAGCCAATATCGACAACGGCGCTCGTGATCAATGGTCAAATTTTTTTCACGGTATAATTTTGCTTTTGGCAGTATGCTTTGCAGGCCCTTTCATAAGAGAAATTCCTTTAGCAGCTTTGGCAGCAATGCTGATAATTACTGGTTTACGCCTTGCTTCGCCATCAATGTTTTTAAAAACATATTCTCTAGGTCGTGATCAGTTTTTGCTTTTTATGACTACTATGACACTAACACTTGCTTTTGATTTATTAATAGGCGTGCTTGCAGGTGTTCTGCTAAAATTAATCATACATATTATACGCGGTCTTAAACTTAATTATTTATTAATAGCGCCGCTAAAAATACAAGAAGAAGAGCAATGTACGCGTATTTTATTGCAAGGACCAGCAGTTTTTTCGAATTATTTTTCGGTGCAAAAATATATCTATGAAGCGCTTAAATTGCCCAAAGTTGTTATCGTTGATTTTAGCAACGCTACTTTGGTAGATCATACAACTTTAAGTTGCCTTTGTTCTTTGATTCATGAAATAGGTGAAGATAAATTAATTATTACCGGATTAGAAAAGCTTAAGCCTTTCTCCAATCATCGTTTATCAACTCATCGTTTTGCCTAGGCAAATTATGACTATTTTTAATCTCGAAGAAGAACTTAAAAAAATTGCCTGGTATTTACCCAGTCAAGTGCCAATCAAAGATTTCTTTCATCAAAATATTCTCATGTCTTATATAAACATGCCTTTTGAAGAGGCTCTAATAAAAGCTAGTAAGCTATTCAAAGCTCGTTCTTACATGGAATTATCTTATTATAGAAATAATTTTGAGAATAATAAAATTAACCCGGATAATCTGGATAAAGCGCTCGATTATTTTTTACCCAAAGAATTTATTCGTGATCGAGAATTTATTTATCATGCACTTTTTTTCTATAAAGAAATAAAAAACTATCAGACACTCCTATTTCTGACACGCCAAGAACAAATAAAAATACTTGAGCTTATTCATGCCCAAGAACCAGAGCCTGCGCATGATGTTTCTTCTATCATGAATCTTATTACTGCGCAGGTAGGAGCTAATTTCGAGCATGAGGTTAATCAATTACTTTTTAGATTACTAGGTTCTTATTTGGATCAGGGTGTTAGTTTATGGCCGCACTTGGATCAATGGCCGAGTTTTCAAGAAGCTATTTGCTATGAGGCGAAAGAAAGTATTTTACCACTGGCGCCATTTTTAAAAAACACCGAGTTATATAATTTACTGACGCGTTCTTGCGAAGAGATAGTCTTGGATATTTTATCTAAAATACTTGCCGATCGGGATCTCTTTACTCGCTACATACAAGAAACTTTATTTGCTCATCCAGGTTGGTCAGGCATGATCAAAATGTTGACGCTGAGACCTGATACGTTGAGTAAGCCTTGTAATATAAATTTGGCTCAATTATTGGCAGTAAAATTGGCGCTACAAATACAGTATATACAAAATTCACACGTCGATTTTAAGCCGATTAGGAGAGCCGATCTAAAAAAAGCCCAAGTTTTAGGACCTAAGCCGTTCTCGCCCAACTGCCTATCGCTGGCCTATTTAATTTTGAGCATGCCTGAGCATTTCTTAGTTCCCGACAAAAAATTATTTAAAATTTTACATAAGCATTTTTTGCAAAAAATCTGGCACAGGGCGATGGAGCAAAGTCATTATCGCAGGATTTTCTCTTTATTTAAGCACCAGAATAATATTACTAATAAAACCCAAGAAAAAATTTTCCAAGTAGTTTTTTGTATCGATGACCGAGAAGGTTCTTTTAGGCGCTTGCTTGAAAAAGAAAACCAAAAAATTGAAACCTTTGCGACCGCAGGTTTTTTTGGCATTGACTGCTATTTTAAGCCACAAAACGACGCGATTCAAAAAATGTGTCCAGGCAATATTGATCCTCGACATATTGTCACTGAGCACATAAATCCCGCAGCAAAAAGCCCTCGGGGAGCCGCGCTTTTTGAGCTCGCTTTATTTATGTCACGGCATGGAGCCAATAGTACTTTGCTTGGTCTTGTGAGCGCTTATACTATTGGGCATTTATCTTTATTGAGCTTGCTTGTTAGTATGCTCCATCCTGTCAAATTATTTAGATCCAGGCGTTTAGTTCTTGGTACAAGCCCTAGTGAGCTCATATTTGAGCATAATCAAAGCCAGGTTCAAGAAGACGGACTCATACTGGGATATACTCACGATGAAATGGCCGATAGAATTTTTGATACGCTTAGTAGCATGGGAATGAGGCGATTTTCTCGTTTTATTTTTTTTATTGGCCATGGCTCTTCAAGTGTAAATAATCCACATTTTGCAGCTTACGACTGCCAGGCCTGTTCGTGCCATCCAGGGGCAGTTAATGCCCGGATTTTTGCGGCCATGGCAAATCTTGTGCCCGTAAGGAAAATTCTACAAAACAGGGGTATGCATATACCTGCTGAAACTATTTTTGTCGGTGGTTTTCATGATACGTGCACGGATCAAGTAGCTTTATTTGAAACAAATAATTTTTCTAACACCGATAAATTATTATTCGACGAGTTCATGTGTTCTATTAAGAGCGTACGAGAAAAGAATGCCCAAGAGCGCTGTAAGAAATTCTCTTTGGTGCCAAAGTCAATAAGTGCTGCCAAGGCTTTACGAGAAGTCGAGCACCGTGCGCATGCCTTATTTGAGCCGCGCCCTGAGCTTGGGCATGCAACTAATGCTCTTGCAGTGGTCGCAAGGCGGGAGCGAAGCTCTCATATAAATTTTGAACGTCGAGCATTTTTGCAAAGCTATGACCCTTTTCAAGATGCTCATGGAGAAATTCTCAATAAAATTTTATCTGCAGTAATACCCGTTTGTGGTCATGTAAATTTGGATTATTATTTTTCCCGCCTTGATCCGGCCATTTATGGCTGTGGAACCAAACTATCACATAACGTATGTAGTCTTATTGGCGTGGGCAATGGTCTTGATGATGATTTAAGAACCGGTTTGCCTATTCAAATGACCGAGATGCACGACCCCTTAAGACTTCTTATTATCATAGAACAACAGCCTGAGCTTATCGCGCGTATAGCGCATAATAATACTGAAATTTCTCCCTGGATCAAAAACGAATGGGTACGCATTGCATCGCTTGATCCGCATGAAGACCGTCTTAGTATGTTTGTGCCTTCAACTAATTCTTTCGAAGATGTGTTGTAAATAGGACCACCCATGATTGCACCAGCTATTTTTGTGACAGCGCTTCTGCTTACTTTTGCAGCTCCCTTGCTTGCGGCTTTTATCTTAGGATTATCGGTCTTTGTTATTACGACGCCTTATAGAGTAGAAAATTTTTGTTTTAGAATTATACGTTTTTTTTATTTTTTCATGCTTCTTGCAGCTTTTATAGCGCTTATATGCTGGATTTATACGGGATATGCCCAAGGTAGTGTTGATCTTGCCCGATTTCCCTTAGGTGAAAATTATGCAATAAATATCAGAATTTTTTATGATAAATTTGGGATTATATTTTTATTTACTTCTATTATTATCATAAATTTAATCGCTTTTTATTCTCAGCGTTATTTGCATAAAGATCCACAGTATCGACGATTTTTTATAATTATTAGTCTCTTTGCTTTTGGTATGAATCTCATAGTTCTCGCAGGAACCATGGATCTTATTTTCGCTGGGTGGGAAATTGTCGGTTTATCATCTTTTTTACTTATCAGCTATTTTTGGCATAGGCCTAAAGCTGTCGCTGCAGCATTGAGAGCTTTTTATATATATCGCTTTTGTGATTTAGGATTTTTAGCAAGCTTATTAATAGCTCATTTCTTCTGGCATGATGTCAGTATTTTTAGCGACTTTAGCAATACTCATGTATATTCTATACTTTCTCATGTTCCGATCTCATGGCGATGGATATTAAGCTTGTGTATTTTATTACCTGTTTTGGGTAAGTCTGCGCAGGTACCTTTTTGCTTTTGGCTTCCGAAAGCAATGGAGGGACCGACTCATTCTAGTGCCATTTTCTATGGATCTTTATCTATTCATGCGGGAGTGTTTCTTCTTTTTCGTACGATGCCTATTTGGCAAGCAACGCCAGGTTTTGTTTACGTGCTCGCATTTATAGGCGTCATAACCGCCATTTGTGCGACTTTTTTTGCTCAAGTGCAGTCAACTATCAAAGGCCAAATTGGTTATGCGTCTATAGCACAGGTTGGCTTGATGCTTGTTGAACTCTCTTTGGGTCTAATTATGCTTGCCTATGTTCATATGATTGGCAATGCTTTGCTCAGATGCTTTCAACTTTTGGTTTCTTCATCGATTCTCACGACGCATTTACATTTTCAAAAATCAGTCCGTTCATTTCGTCGACTAACTAGTTTCTCATGGCCTTTAGCTTTATCAAATAAAATAAGACCTTCTATTTATGCTTTTGCGATCAACGATGGCTATTTTGAATATTTGATTAAGATTTTTATTATTTTTCCCCTTATGACAATCGCCCGTTATAATAATAAAATAATTTGTCTTTATTTAGTTGAGCCTAGTATAAAAAAATTAAATATACCTGCCAAGAGCGGATTTATTATGTTTTCTTTTGCTCCAACAACAGTAATAATTTTATCACTTGTCGCAGCAGGAATGGCAACGCCCGCATTAGGATTTATCTCTTTAAGCCTAGGTTTTATTTTTGCACTCTGCGCCTTGGGTGAAGAAAAACATGCCTATAGAACTCTCATGTTCGCAACGGTGAGTTATATTTTTGCCTTCGCAGGTCTTAGTAATGGCGTCTCAGTATCTTTGTATTCTCTTGGCCTCTTTTTCTCGTCTATTATAGCTCTTAACGCGCTGAGTCACATGATGGGCAGATATGAGCTTTTAGGGCTTTTAAATTATTCAGGTCTTTATCGGCAGTTTCCTCAAGCAGGCACTATATTTTTAATAGCTTTACTTGGCGTAGTTGCGTTTCCGTTTTCGGCAACTTTTTTTGGGGAAGATTTATTATTAAATATATCAGTAAGTTTGGGTCCTCACTATGTAATTATTTTGCATTTAATTTTTGTCTTAAATGGCGTTGCTCTTATGCGTATGTATGCGATGACTATGTTTGGTCGTCGTGATAATTTTTCACCCGAAATAAAACTTGATTTTACCCGAGCGCAAGCACTCCTGAGGCTTTTGCTGTTATTTTCTGGTAATGTGGCAGCTTTTGTTCTTGCTCTGGGATCTTAATTAAGCCAAAGCGCTATCTTTGGGCATATAAGAGCCTGGAGATAAATATTATGAAAATTATTTTTCTTGTATTAGTATATTCTCAATGGGTCATAGCTTCCACCCTTGGTTACTTGCAAGAAATTACGAATTTGTCACATGACGAAGCTAAAATACTCGATAAAAAAATTATAAAACAAAGCAAAAAATTAAATTTTCTCAAATGCCCCATAAAACTTATTGAACATCAAATAAATGGCCCCGAATCTGTCCGAAAAGGCCTAGAATATCTTTTAGCTTTCTTATATCAATCTACTCAAGCCGATCCTGATTATCAAAATATACACGACAACTGCCTTGATACAGTTGAAGAATATACGCTTCATAAACGTCACAGTGAAGTAAGAGGACGTGAAATAACAGCCGATGAAATTCAAGCGCTCAGGAAGCACTTTGCTTCAGAAAATCAAGACTTGGTAGAGCTAATAATAAATAATATAAATCAGGCTACTTTATGCCATGTTAACAAAATAGGCATATCAGGATCTTTCTTTATCGCATTAAGTTTAGGAAAATACGAAATGCAGTGTTATACACCCCTTGGTCGTCGATTTTCTTTGCAGGGGCCATCGTTTGGTATGGGAGCTGGATTTGTCGGAGCAAATATTACACTGCCTAATTCTAAGTATTTAGAAAATCTCTTGAGCGAGCAATTTTATATTTTCAATCGTGCGCCAAAAGATTCTTGGTATAATGCAAATTATGCTCAAAATTTTGTTATAGGAGCGGGTGCAACAATTTTGCAAAATAAAGACCAGGTTTATGATAAAGATTTTAGATTTGCCCTAGGATTTAATTTTTCGCACGAAAAGCATTACCAATTTTTGAGCAAAAAAGGCGAGAAGCCTTATTATTCGAAGCTCGTTCAAATTCAACTTTTTGATGACATGGCAGAGACTGCTTATAATATAAAATAGAAAAAATATTTTATGAATTAATTATGCTGGATAAATATTTAGTCATAGTCGCCGATGCCCAATTTCGTGGGCCACTAAACTGAAATGTCAACATGCCATCGGGAGAGATTAAAAAAGTCTCTGGGTATTTATTAATTCCAAATAATCGAGGGATTTGCTGTTCTTTATCATGAAAAATTTTAAAATTTAAATCATGATTTTTAATATATTTATCTAATTCTTCCCGGTTGTCATCTATGCTTAAAGCAATAATTTTTATTTTTTCACCGAGCTCTTGATGCAGAAGCTCTATACTTGGCATCTCTTCCTGACAGGTAGAACACCAGGTGGCCCATATATTAAGCAATACCCAAGAGCCTCGGTGGTCTCTTAAATTTGAATCAAGGCCCGAAATAGCATCCGTGATATTTATAGAAGGCGTGAGCATAGGGGCTATTCTTGTTGCACCCATTTGATTTTCAAACATGAATCTACGTTGTGAGATACGTCGGTCGATAATTAAATAAAAATAAGATCCTAATCCAATTATAAAAAAAGCTAAAAAAATTATTTTAGTAAATTGGGATACCTGGTATTTATGCGGTGCAGGATTAAGCGCTTCTTCGTTGATGCTCGTGTTATTCATATAATAACTAAATCTAACTAAGCCAAGACTGTCTATTGGGGTGTGCCACCTGAAAGAGCGTGGTCGATAATTTGAGCAATATCTAACTTTTTGCGCGCAAAATCTTTATACAGATTATACATAGCCTGGGCTCTGATTAAATTATGATCCGCTGCGCGCGCATAGCGCGTTGCATCATAGGCCCAATATTTTTCATAAAAAACATCGCTCAGATATCTCATGGCAAGACAAAGGGTTATAGCTTGCATATTAATAACGAGTTCTGCTCTTTCCTGCGCGCTCCAGCTGCCTTTCATAATTTCGCCATAACCACCTAAAGCCTGACGTGCAATTTCTAAATCAACATAAGCCTCAAGAACATCTTCTTTGTTGGGATTGCACCATGATCTAAGAGCATCGGCTATTTCTAAAGACCAGCCACTTTTATTCAACGTATCAAAATCTACGAGAGCCAGAGCGTTATAATTACTATCAAATAAAATATTGGAAATTTTAGGGTCACCATGAATATGTCGAGAAGTAGTAGTAAGATTATTTATAAGACTTGTCATGTTATTAATCATCGATGCGCCTAATAAATTTACTTTGGGAAAATATTCATGATCAAGATTATTTTGCAAACTCTGTGCAAGATTATTAATATGAGAAACAAAATCACCAGCTTGCCGTCGTTTAGAACGATAATCATAATTAAAACCGACCAAAGCCTGATGAAATCTTCCGACAATAGTTCCAGCTTGCTCGGCCATGGTTAAATTAATTATCTGATGAAAGCTTTGACCTTTCAGATAAGTCAATGCTCTAAAAACTCGATTTTCGAATATAAAATATAAGCAGTTATTCTGAGTGGGCTCTATCATAGGCGCAGGCAAGTTTTTGCGAGAAATATGCTGACAGACAGCCCAGGCATCGTCATGGATCGTCAGGTCAAAAATATGAGAAACTTCTTGTAAAATATAAGCTTGTTTTTGTGTATTTATTAACCATGTCTTATTAATAAGACCCATATTAATAACCGTGATATTTTCAGGTTGCCCTAAGTGCTCATAAGCCTCGAGAACGTGCAAGGGCGGTTCTTTGTTCATAATCTACTCTACTTGGCGATAAGATTAGCTGGATCATGATAATCCTGCCCTAAAGCTTCAGCAACTGCCTTTTGCGTAATAAAGCCACCGAGCGTATTAATACCCTTTCGTAAAGCGAGATTTTTTAAAGCGGCTTCAAAGACACCGATTTTAGCCATGAGACTAAGATAAGGAAAAGTCACTTGTGACAAAGCATATGTCGAAGTTGTAGCAACTGCTCCGGGCATATTGGCTACGCCATAATGAACGATGCCATCTTGAATATAAGTCGGATTATCGTGTGTCGTGCGTTTTACCGTTTCGATACAGCCGCCTTGATCAACCGCAACATCAACGACAGCAGAGCCTTTTTCCATGCGTTGAACCATGGCTTTGCTCACCAAGTGTGGTGCACGCGCGCCTGCTATTAAAACAGCTCCGATGAGAAGATCTGCATGCAAAATTTTCTGTTCTATATTATGGCTATTGGCATAGAGGGTTTGAAGTCTGCCCTGAAAGAGATCATCCATTTCTTCAAGGCGCGAAGGGTTAATATCAAGAAGGCATACTTCTGCTCCCATGCCGAGAGCTATTTTAGCGGCATTTTTCCCCACAACACCTGCCCCTAAAATAACCACACGCCCGCGACGCACTCCGGGGACTCCACCGAGCAAAATGCCCTTACCACCATGTTGGCTCTCAAGACAGTAGGCGCCGACCTGAACAGCCATACGACCTGCGACTTCGCTCATAGGCTTCAAAAGAGGTAATTGGCCATTTTCTTCAATAGTCTCATAGCCAATGGCCGTAACTTTTTTGCTAACTAACGCTTTGGTTAAAGCAGGTTCAGCGGCCAAATGTAAAAAAGTATAAATAACCTGGTTTTCACGAAAAAAATTAAATTCCTCTTCAAGAGGTTCTTTTACTTTGGTGATAATATCGGCTTGAGCCCAGATTTCTTGGGCATTGTTTTTTATGAGAGCTCCAGCTTGCCTATAATCTTGATCACATATATTGGATCCCAACCCCGCATTGCTTTGTACTAAAACCACAGCACCCTGATCAACGAGCGCCTTAACGCTCGCTGGGATGAGCGCTACTCTATTCTCAAATGCCTTGATTTCCTTAGGACAGCCAATGATCATAAGTAACCTCGCGTTATAGCCTGTAATATATAGCGCCAAGTATTAAATATGGTGCATAAAAAAACCCAAAGCATTTTTGGGTCTTATTTTTAATCTTATTTTTTGATTTAATTTTTAATTAGAATTTATTGGGGAATTTTTAAACTTTTTTTACAACAATGCGATCTTTTTCAAAGCGGACCGTTACGACTTCACCTTTGCCAATGCTTAAAGCCGAAAGCGGTAAGCGCAAGAAAGTGCCCGTAGTTTTTATTTGTTGGGCCCTATAAATGCGCTCTTGGCCTGCCTGGGGGGCAGCACGTCCTCTTATGCCAGCGCCAAAGTTCTCATGGAACCATTTTTCAAGCGTCTCTACGGGCGATCCATTGCTTTTCAAATGATTCAGTGCTCGCCTAATAGTATTTACCGAAGCCAAACGCCGATCATATAATTGCTCAACAGGTGATATACCTGAACAAAGATAGGCTATTTGAACATCTTTAAATGAAACGGCTGAGCGTTTTTTTCTTTTTTCTGACATATTTTCTATTACCCCGTGACTTCCAGCACAATGCTAAAACAGCTCGCAAAGAATAACTATTGCCTACTTGCTACTTAACTATGCGCAACTCATAGACTTTTTTAATCAGATTTCGTTTTATATTTCAATACCTATTTTCTAAGAGTAAATAATTGGCCTACCAACTATGCAGTGCTTTCATGAGCCTCATATTACTTTTACCCCAATGGTTTTTTTTTATTAAAGCGCATAGAATGGCTCTACAAAAGAAATAAGTGAGATAAGAAATGCTTAACGAAAATTTAAAACCTACATCATGCGAATTAACGAGTGAAGATTTTCCTCTCATAATAAGTGAAAAAGCTCGCCAAATGGCTGCTCGTGCAACGAGGGCTGAAGGAGATGATAACTTTTTTTTGCGTATTAGTATTAAAGGTGGTGGTTGTGCAGGATTGCAATATAATCTTGATATAGATGACAAAGCAAGTCCTTTTGATGTTAAGTGTAATTTTGAAGATCTCAAAGTAGCGGTGGATATTTTTAGTTTGCATTATCTTGCTAATACCGTAATTGATTACCAAGAAACACTCGAAGGCGCAGGCTTTAAATTTAATAATCCTAACGCTCGTAAAACCTGCGGTTGTGGATCAAGTTTTTCTAATTAAAAATCTAAGACAAATTAAAAAAAACTCCTCGAAAGAGGAGTTTTTTTTGAAGCCACAAAAACTTGAGGTTAGCGCTTCGAGTATTGGAAACGCTTTCTCGCGCCAGCTTGTCCGTATTTTTTACGTTCAACCATACGTGCATCGCGTGTAAGAAAACCACCGCGTTTAAGCACAGGGCCTAGGTTTTGCGTGGTATCACGTTGCAAGCAACGAGAAATGCCATGACGAACAGCTCCAGCTTGACCAGAAAGGCCTCCGCCTTTGACTGTTACGTTGACATCGTAAGTACCCAATGTTTCAGTAGCCTCAAAGGGCTGCTTGATAATCATCTGTAGAACTTCGCGTTTGAAATAAGTGCTGAGCGTTTGGCCATTTACGGTAAATTGGCCCGTACCTTTGCTTAGCCATACGCGTGCTGCAGAAACTTTTCTGCGACCAGTTGCATAAAAACGATTCATAAAACTACTCCTGACCCTTTACTTTAAGCTCAAACTTACCGGATTTTGTGCGGCATGAGGATGAGTTGCTTCGGTATAAATTTTTAGTTTCTTAAACATTTTGCGGCCTAGAGGACCTTTAGGTAACATGCCACGCACAGCATGTTCGATCACCCGGGTAGGGTGACGTTCAATTTGGTCTTCAAAAGTAACCGATCGGATACTTCCGGTAAAACCCGAGTGACGCCAATAAAGCTTATCGTTTTCTTTAGAGCCAGATACTTTAATTTTATCGGCATTAACCACAACAATAAAATCGCCAGTATCAACATGAGGCGTAAAAACGGGCTTGTGCTTCCCTCGTAACATCGAGGCGATTTTGCTTGCCACACGGCCTAAAACTTGATCTTTAGCATCAATTAGATGCCATTCTCTGGAAACTGATTCGACGCTTGCAAATTTAGTCTTCATTACTTTTCCCTTCTTGGGCGCATATTCGTTTTTGGTTGTGCCTGTTAAAAGCCATATTGTCAAGCAACCACCGGGTTTTAAGCACAAACTATCTCTCTCATAATGGCATCGGCGAATAGAGCCCCATAGGAGCTAATATTAAGACAGCCCGGAGTCTTTTCTTCTAACCAACCAAAATCACCTAGTTTTCTCACTATCTTGTCCCAATTTTGTGGCAACTCACATTGATGCTTAGACGCGAGCGCCTGCGGGCAGATGCCCTTTTGCATATTGCGTAGGCCAAAAGCTAAGGCTTCATTGAGCGCTTCATGATTAGATAGCAGATCGTGCTCATAGTTATCTTTATTCAAGGGCTTAAAAAGCCAAGATTTAAGTTCAGATCTATTATGCAGCCGCTCTATGCCACCATTGTCTAAGTTGCGCATGGAATGAGCTCCTGGCCCCAAACCTATATAACTACCGCCCGCCCAATAAACTTGGTTATGCCGGCTCATGAAGCCTGGTAGAGCAAAACTGGAAATATCATATTGCTCATAGGCAAGATTTTTTAAGCATTCTTGAACCAGCCTGTAAATTTCGACTTGCTCATCTTCTTGGGGGTTAGCCAGGAGTCCTTGGCTTATACGTTGGTGAAAGTTGGTTTTTTCTTCGATGGTCAAAAGATAGGTACTAAAGTGCTTTATACCCTGCGCATGAAGCATGGTGAGGGTTTGGAGCAAATTTTTAGTATCTTCTTTGGGTACACCGATAATAAAATCCAGTGAAATATTCTCAAAATTATTTTTTTGCAAAATATCAAGAGCTTCTAAAGCCTGATTCTTGCTGTGTTTGCGGCCTAATAATTTGAGGGTCGCGTTATCAAAGCTTTGGGTCCCTAAACTAATACGATTTACGCCAGAATTTTTGAGTTCTGTTACGTAGTTATAATTAATATCTTCAGGATTGGCTTCCAGCGTTATTTCAGCTTGGGGATCGAGTGCTTCGTGTTTAATAAAATATTCAATTAAATAGGCGATCTGTGCTGGTGGCAAAAGTGAAGGGGTGCCTCCACCAAAATATAGACTCGCCGCTTTACCCTGGTGCCAGATGTGGGCACGACCTTCATATTCACGTATAAGCGTATGAGCAAAAAGCTCGTGAGGTTTGCCAACAACTATATAAAAATTACAATAAGGGCAACGCCTTCGGCACCATGGTACGTGTATATAAATTGCGGGTGGGTTCATATATTTATTGCTTTAGACCAAAGATTAAAGAGTCGCAAGGCAGCCAGATGCTCTTGTTCATGATCTGAGCACACACAGGTTTCAGGCACAACGACCGAAAATCCTTGAGCAAGTGCAGCGGCTGCTGTTAATAAAATGCTGCTATGAAGTTGCAAGCCTACTATAGTCAGGTTTTCTACTTTTTGTTCCTGTAATATATGATCTAAATTAGTATTTAAAAAGGCGTTATATTTGTCTTTTTCAATACAGATTTCCCCTCTTCGAGGGCTGAGTTCTCTAATTATAGCGCTGTTTTTAGCGCTATTGCAAAAGACGACAGGCCTCATACGGTCTCTAAAATATTGCAATTCCCCTTGAACAAAAGGTATGATTTCTTTAGAGGCTGCTATATAATTTGCGCCGTTTTGATGCGCGAAGTTGTCGGTCATATTAACAATGATTAAAGCCCGTCTTGATTTGTTTTCACCAAGCAATTGATCCTCCTAATATGCTGAATTATTTATATGAATAATATTTTATTATTTAAGCGCTGAAAATAATATTCAAAAAAACTATCATCCACAACTCTTGAGAACCGTGAGCGCGACAAGCAATGGTCTCATGGGACTCGTTGTGCGTCAAAGGGTATTACAACCAATTAGAAGCAAGGGGTTTATACATGAATGCTCAAAATGAAAAAGAAGAGCTTCACCCCACGCAGGCTTTAGCCGATTCGGCTGATTCTTCTGATTTACCCATAGATGAAAGAGATCTTGGCGTGCTCAGACAAAAGCAGCGACCAGGCCCTCCGGGCGCCGATGCGCTTGCTCCTGTTGATCAAGATTTAGAAGATGCAGCTTTGATATTAAACCTGGTGGAAGACGGCCACGTCGAAACAGCAATGCCACCACGTGATACAAGCAAAGATCACATACATCTGAGCGGACGTGAGCGTCTGTCAGCCCCTGAAGAAGCGGCCCTTGCTTTTAGAGTCCAAAAATATAGCGATATCGATGCTCGTAATTGTTTAGTCATGTCTAATATTGGCTTAGTGCATCTTGTAGCAAACCAATTTTGCCGACCACCTGTGCGTTATGAAGACCTTGTTCAAGAAGGAACTATGGGGCTTATTCGAGCAACTGAAACTTTTGAGCCCGATCGTGGCATTCGTTTTTCTACCTACAGTGTCTATTGGATTCGGGCTAAAATTCAGCGTTTTCTACAACGTATGGAAAGAGAAGATATACCCGCTATTATAGGCGCCCAGATGCTCGAAGACGATAAAGGCAAGCGTAGGCGTCCGCGAGCACGTAAACTCAGCATTGAGCACAGCCAAGAAGATGACGAAAGTCGTAACTTAAGCGAACTCATTCCCTCAGAAGCCAAGAATCCTGAAGTAGTGGCCCTCCAAGTAGAGCGGGACAAAGTTATCAAAGAAGTATTACTGGGTATTGTCGAAGAGCTCCAAGATAATCGGCTCGCTCTCATAATAGAATGGCGTCTCTTGGCGGAAAAACCTGAGACCCTTACTAAAGTCGGCGCTATGATGAACCTGTCGCGTGAAGGAGCGCGATTGCTTGAAGCAAAGATTCTAAAGCTAGCACGCCAACGTCTCAAAAAATGGCGAAGAGGCTGAATAACTCAAGCTTCCAAGATCACTTTTTTTGCGCCAATTTTAAACAAGTGATCTTCGATAACTGGTTGAGCATTAGCCAAAACCAAAAAAATATTAACCGGCGTTTTTACTTTTTGGCTTGTATAAGCGCTAATTACTTGTCTTAATGCGACTATAAGTTCTTTATTTTTAGTATTTTCCGATTCTTCAGGTTTGATAAAAAATACCGCGAACCTATGAGAAGCCGTTTGGTAATGCTCAAGCGCCACTTCTGCTGTAATAGTATTGGCATCTAAGAGTTCTATTATCAAATTATAGACATCTTCAAGTTCATTATCGAGCGATTTGTCGAGCTTATCGTCGCTGCTCAGAGGCATGGTTTTCATTGAAAAAGAAAAAGCAAGCCCTGTTTTGGTACTCAAGAGTTTAGCAAACTCTGCTTTAAGCCGCGCAAAATACTCTTCCGGCTGGTCGCTTGTAGGTGGTGAGACTTTAGGACGATTAGTTTTGAGCATATGAGAGCGTTTTACCGTATTTTTAGCCGCGGCTTGCGTGAGATAAGCAAGAATTCCGCTTTTCAAATGAGTAGGCTCTTCTTCAAAAGAATTACCTCTATTATCATGGACAAATTCGGCTATGAGGTCCTCAACTTTGTTGCCTATATTATCAGGTGGCACCCGAACCTCATCAAAAGTTTTGCGATTACCGGAATTCTCCGATTGCTCATCTTGAGCTCGGCCGTGCTGGAATCCATTCCTGCCACGAAAGCCACGATTGCTCAGGGTCATTAATGCTTTCCTTGCTTTATTATTACTTGTTTTTTAATAATTATCTGCTGCACTATAGTAAGCAAGTTATTGGTCAATATATAGAGCGATAAACCACAAGGCATGTTCAACATAATAAAAGTTAAAAATACTGGCATGGCCCACATGACATATTTCATCTGGGGCTGATCAGCAGGTGTTGGTGTGAGAAGCTGCTGAGCCAACATGCTTAAACCCATGAGTACCGGTAAAACATAATACTGATCTGGACGAGTAAGATCCGTGATCCACCAATAAAAAGGCTGATCATAGAGTTCTACCGAGCTTCTCAGCATTTGAAAAAATGCAAACCAAATAGGCAACTGGATGAGCATAGGCAAGCATCCGGCTACAGGGTTTATATTTTCCGCCCGATAAAGTTCCATTTGTTTTTGGCCAAGCAAGGTTCGGTCATGGCCAAATTTAGTTTGCAACTCTTTGATTTTGGGCTGCAGTTCTTTCATCGCTTGCTGCGACGCAAAAGATTTTCGAGTAAGTGGATAGGTTAAAAGCTTAATAATAAACGTAATAATAATAATGGCCCAGCCATAGTTGTGCACAAAATTATAGATTTGTACTAAAAGCCATAACATTGGTCGACTCAGCACACCGAACCACCCAAAGTCAATGTTTTCATCGAGCGGGGGCTTAAGCGACGATAATAAATCAACTTGTTTAGGTCCCAAAAAAAACTGATGCGTAAACTTACTCTCTTCGTTGGGTACCAAAACAGTAGTCTTGAGAAAGAGCTCAACACGCGCTTCTTGGCGATTTTCGTCGAGATTAGTAACGCCAACTTGTACCCGATCAAAAGTTGTCTCTGAAGTAGGTATGACAGCAGATAAAAAGAACTGATCATCAAATGCAAAATACTTGGCGTTATTAAAGCTCTTAGTCTTATCAAGTATATCGGCGTAGTTAATTCTTTCGTACTTGTCGGTCTTAACAGCAATAGTTTCGCTTTGAACTCCTGGATTCATAAGTCCAGGTTCGACGTTTTTATTGCCAATTTTAACCGCACTGAGCGTAAGCTCAGCTTTTAAAGGCGCTTGGCTCAAGTTTTTAATAACAAGACTTTCGTTGATGCGTCCTCGATCCAAAAATTCGTAAGAACGCTCGATACTCAGACCCTCAGGTGTTACGTGCTTCAATAATAAATCTGATTTATCGCTCTTTACGACTTCATAAATAGCATCTGGGCTTAGTGTTATGAGCTTATTTTGTGAAGCAAGTCTGAGTAAAGAAGAGCCGGTAAGTTTTTGATCCCATAAAAACTTTTCCTGACTAAATCCCGTAAGCACAAAGGCGCTCAAAAGGCCACCTTCGCTTGAAATCTGAGCTCTATAAGAAGTTCTCTCTGGAGTTTTGTCACTCACGGGCTCGAGTACACTAAAATCTTTGGTAACTATGGGCAAGCTGCCAGAAGAAGCCATGGGATGTGCATTAATAGGCTCGTGGGCTCTTATTTCCGAAGGTTTTTCTTCAGGAGAAATTTGCGCTGGCGTTGTCTTTTCTTGCACGACGACCTGTTGTTCAGGTGCAAAAAAATAAGAGTAAACCATCAAGACCGCACTAGTCGCCACGACAGCCAAAAGTAAGCGCTTGGGATCGGGGCCTTGCGGTGCTTCAATCATATTATACTGCGTCATTGGTATTTTTCCTAACGATAGTCCGTGCGCCATTAGCCAAGCTTAAAGCCCTATACTCTTTATTGTGGCTGGTACCTGACATTTTTCCGCGCCATACTTCAAAGCCTCTAAAGCAATCTCGGCATTGAGTAATATCTTTTTTGCTGGCGAGAGCTTCACTTATCTCAAATTCTTTTTTGCATTGTCCACAGCTACGCTTTATTTGTTTATGAGCAATAATTCTACCGCTTTCGTAACTTTCTAGAAATCGCTCTGCACAACTACGGCAATAAATAATTTTTGCGCCTGTAATTTTTTTTGCGACATAATCAACTTTGTGGCAACGACTGCATTCAATACGTTGGCATAATCTTGTGCCAAACGCATTACGCTCTGCTCCCACTACGTGGGGGACGCGTTTTTTTTCAAAGTTAGGTTTATCAAAATTTCTTTTCGGATGCATAACAACAACACGTGACTTTGCACGTAGCCTCATATTTTACTGGTAAATAAACGGAAAGCTAAAACCTAGCTATTTTTACTAAAGTCTTTCGCGAAAATCGCACTTAGTCGCAATACTTATACACGCGTGTTCAACTAATACTACATCATGGGCTCGAATCAATACTGGTTGAGCTTTAAGCTAAAAACTAAAAGCTCACCCTAAGACCCATAAGGGGCCTAACCCCCCTAAATATCAAGATTAAAGCAATCGAGGGCTACTTTTTCGATGAATTCTTTGCGCGGTTCAACCTCATCACCCATGAGATCTGAGAAAGCCTGATCAGCTTCCACAACGTCTTCTATATTAACGCGCATAAGCGATCGGTATTTGGGGTCCATCGTGGTCTCCCATAATTGTTTGGGATTCATTTCACCGAGACCTTTGTAGCGCTGAATAGATTGGCCTTTACGTGAAGAGTTCTCGATAAAATAAGCTAACTCATCAAAAGTCTTAAAAGTCTGCTCTTGCGAGCCTTTAATTAAGACAAAAGGCCCATTACCGAGATTTTTGGCTAGAGCATAATTTTTTACCAAGTCACGATATTCTGGTCCTCGAGCAAAGGCATAAGTGAGCTTGGAGGTAACGACCGAGCCATCTCTCATAGATTTAATAATAAAAGCCATATCTTCGGGGTTTTCGCCTTCGATCTTAGTTACCGATAGAGGCAAAACTTGAGCATGATCATGAGCAAGTTGACTTCTAAGCTTGTCTTCCAAAGTCTGGGCTTCTACTTCTAAGAACATGTCTTTGAGTGCGTTGTCGGTCTTGACAAGCGCGTCTAAGATCTCAGGCGCAAAACGCTTTCTCAGACGCAAAATCGCTCGCTGAAAGCTATGAAACGCTGTCGTCGCAGCCAAAATATCAGCTTCAGGAATTATGCTACCCCCGGTGCTTACCGTGGCATTGCTTATCATTTGTTCGATAAGAAAAGCTTCCAAAGCCTCGTCATCTTTTATGTAGGTCTCTTTTTTGCCTTTTTGTACTTTATATAACGGCGGTTGCGCGATATATAAATAACCGCGTTCAGCCAGTTCGCGCATTTGTCGGTAGAAGAAAGTCAAAAGCAAAGTTCTAATATGCGAGCCGTCGACGTCAGCATCGGTCATGAGAATTATCTTATGATAACGGACTTTAGAAGCATCAAATTCTTCAGGCCCGATACCACAGCCTAACGCAGTAATAAGTGTCGTGATTTCTGTCGATGAAAGCATCTTATCAAAACGTGCCTTTTCGACGTTTAAGATTTTCCCACGCAAAGGCAAAATAGCTTGAAATTTACGATCGCGACCGCTTTTAGCCGAACCACCAGCAGATTCACCCTCAACGATAAATATTTCCGCATTTTTTGGGTCTTTTTCTTGGCAGTCAGCAAGCTTACCGGGCAAACCCATACCGTCTAATACGCCCTTACGTCGGGTAAGTTCCCGCGCCTTACGAGCAGCTTCGCGAGCTCTTGAGGCGTCGATTACTTTTTGGCAGACTATTTTAGCTTCCTGAGGATGCTCTTCAAGCCAAGAAGAGAGCTTTTCGAATACCAGGCCTTCAACAACCGCTTTGACGTCTGAAGATACTAATTTATCTTTGGTTTGAGAGCTAAATTTAGGGTCTGGAAGCTTAACGCTGATAACAGCCGTCAGGCCTTCTCGTACGTCTTCGCTTTTTAAAATACCCTTGGTGACGGTCTTTTCAAATTGACGATAAATATAACCAGTAACACTGCGGGTAAGACCAGCTCTAAAGCCAGCTAAGTGAGTACCACCATCGTCGTTACGAATATTATTAGTAAAGCAATACATGCGTTCTTGATAAGTGCCGTTCCATTGCATAGCGCAATCAACTTCGCACTGAGCCCCTTGGCCCATTTCAACAAGATCACCCATGCCACTTACGATAATAGGCTCTTTATGAGCGGGCGTGGTCGAACGGTTAAGATGCTGAACAAATTCTTTGATGCCTTCTTCAAATAAGAAATTATGACTTTTGCCCGATCGCTCATCGATAATATTTATTTTGACGCCTTTATTTAAAAAAGCTTGTTCACGCAGGCGTTGCGACAAGATATCAAAGTGAAATTCGATATTATTAAATATTTTATCATCGGGCTTAAAAGCAATCTTGGTGCCTGTCTCACTGCTTGCTTCAAGCTGAATAAGTCCCGTGGTCGGATCGCCGCGGCTAAAATTTTGCTCCCAATGAAATCCTTCGCGCCAAACTTCGAGTTTAAGATTTTCACTCAAAGCATTCACAACACTGACGCCCACACCATGCAAGCCGCCTGAGACTTTGTAGGAGTTTTGATCAAACTTGCCGCCAGCATGCAAAACACACATGATAACTTCGCAAGCAGGCCGACCGGATTCATGCATACCAACGGGAATACCGCGGCCATTATCTTTAACCGACACCCAGTTATTTTCATGAATAACAACATCAACCGTATCGCAATGGCCAGCCAAGGCTTCGTCTACGGCATTATCTACTACTTCGTAGACCATATGATGAAGTCCTGAGCCGTCATCGGTATCGCCGATATACATGCCAGGGCGTTTTCGCACTGCCGATAAACCTTCCAAGACTTTAATAGACGAAGCGTCGTAAGTTGTGTTGAGAGCTTTTTTGTCGGAGTCTGAAGTCATTGTTTGCACCACGGTAGTCTCTTAAATTTTTGCCAATTTCTATTATTCTTGCCCAGCCTATCATGCCTGAGGCCTTTGGCACAGGCCCTTAGGCCACCCTCACAGTCCCCTATTTTATATTTTTGGGCCCGTCCTATTTAAAATAGATATTCTGGGGGCTTGCCATGTCGTTATATATTTTTAGCGCTTTTATATTTCTCTTAGCCCTTCAGCGTTTAGGAGAAGTATTTTTAAGCACCCACAACGAAAAAGCCATTTTAGCCCGAGGTGGCCAGGAACACGCGCCCGGTCATTTTAGAGCCATGAAGCTTATGCATCTTTGTTGGCTCATAGCCATGCCCCTGGAAGTCTATGTTTTTGAGCGAATTTTTACATGGTATTTATTCATACCTGCGCTTCTTATTACAATTATAGGACAATTTTTACGCTATGCGGCCATAAGCACCCTAAGAGACCGCTGGACCGTGCGCATTATGACTATACCCAATGCCCCTCCTGTTGTAGGAGGGATCTTTCGTTATATACGCCATCCTAACTATACCGGCGTTGTCTTAGAGATATTAGCCGTGCCTTTGCTCCATACGGCCTATCTCACAGCCTTGGTGTTCTCACTCCTCAATGCGCTTGTGCTTTATGTACGCATAGGTGAAGAAGAAAAAGCCTTGGCGCATGAGAATAATTATCGTGAATATTTTCGTTAGACTTTTTGTATAACCAAAGCAAATTTTCATGATGAGCCCCATCTTTTGTTGACAACGTAATCAGAACAGCCATAGAAATATTTTACCATACATCGTCATGGCGAGCCCGTAGGGCGTGGCCATCCTGTATCTAGCAGAAAACCTAGATAAAGAAGCTGCTCCTTATTGAGAGCATGAATCCTCGCTGGAGAGATTTGTATGTGGTATTAATTTAACTGGATCAACTATGGTTTTCCACAAATGCGGAAATTTGTAATTGCCGCGCATCTCTTGCTTTTGCGTTGGCAATTACGATTATTTTTCGCATGAGTGCTACG
>Ga0318562_10000096_pt1 | contig 40384 bp, 49 predicted proteins | sample GRESIP066b5f18_FD_203688 | JGI IMG/M metagenome (GOLD analysis project Ga0318562, IMG submission 203688) | Tropical soil microbial communities from Luquillo Experimental Forest, Puerto Rico - GRE.SIPMG.066b5f18 | ecosystem: Environmental > Terrestrial > Soil > Tropical forest > Bulk soil... | reverse complement strand
AGCTAGTTTAATTGCTTCAGTTTTAAACTCTGATGTATATGATCTTAGTTTTTTGCTCATTTATATATTCCTTTCCTAAACAGTATCTATTGAATTCTGGTGTCCGGAAAGGTGGGGCAGGATCACTTCTGTTTTAACTCCGAAGGGAGGTGTCTTCAAAGTTAATCAGCAGATTCATATGTTAGAGTTTCAAAAGGCCCTGCAGTAAGAACTTTATTATCCGGTGTAAATAACATCCATTGTTCAAAATCTTCTTCCAAATTTGAAAATAAACATAGAGTAATTTCATTTTCAAAATCAAGCTGTAAGTCATAGGTATTATTAAGTACCTCTACCCTTAACAATTTTTTGTTTTCGATATTCTTTAAAGCTTCCATGATGTTTTCTCTTTCATCATTGCTGGATACTATAATTTCATTATTCATTTTTAGCTCCCAAGCACACATATAGACCCATAAATTCCATTCCGGCCTATTACTTATCTTCTTTTCACGGCGTATGGTAACCTTAATGGCAATATCCTTACCGAAGCCTAAAGTAATAAAACTTCCATGCCCTAGTTCTACATTTCTTGCTTTTAAGGAGACGACTTTTCCAAATAAATCTGCAACCAAATTTTTATTATTCATGAATTAATTTCCTCCAAACATGTTCTAGTAAAAGGAAAAGTAGATTTATAAAAAAGATGAAGGGAAAAATGAAATTTAAGAATCCAGATCAAATGAATCGTGAAGAGTTACTACAAATATTTTCATCTGGAAGTAGTGATGAAATTTGCGATGCTCTAATTTCAATGGCTTTCTATGATGATGATTGGAAATGGTCTCAGGGTCAATGCCTTCATTTCATAGATTTGGCTATCTAAATTTCCTGAAGATTTGAGCTAAAACTTGAAGTGCGAGCGTAGCCGAAAAGTCTCATGATTTTGTCTCTTAAATTGCTTTTTAGACGAACTGTTTACTAACCGAGCAAAAAACAATTTAAGAGACAATAGCTTGGCGCCAAATCGCGTTGGAAATCGGACTTCAGACCCCGTGAAAGCTTCGCTCATTTGAGGCCTATTTTTGTATACGGGCCATAATTGCCTCACCGATTCCTATAAGCGTAGGATAATGTCCAGCAAACTCATTAAGGACGTTATCAGTTAATTTAACATTGAATAGCTCCTCAAATAGCTTTCCAGCCAAACGTGCGTCCTTTTGCTGCAGAGAAAACTTTAAACGAGATTTTATATATTCCCTTTTTTCTATAGCAGTCAGTTCATAATCCCCAGCCTGATTTAAATCAAGAAGATAGCTAATAATGCAATCACAACGTTTTCCTGCTTCTATATAATGTCGATTAAATTCGGTGATGTCTTGGTATATAGATAATGCTTTATCAAATTCTTTATTGGCGTAATAATATTCACCAAGTTCCCATAAAATATCTTGATCTACAGTGCTATAATCAATGGCATATGCTGTAGCCTCCTCAAATTTACCTTCCCTGGCCAAAGATAACATCATAGCAGGATCTGAGATTCTCATACCAAACCAATCTGAGATCTGGTTAAGTGTCGTGCCGAGCGGCTCTAACCGATTAACCAGATCAAAAGCATTTTTGAAGTTCTTAGTATTTCTTCCAGTATAACTATATGCTGCCGAGCTGAAAAATTGTTTAAGTCCATATTCTTGACAGAGTGCCTGATGATTTTTTCCTGTCTCTTTATCGATAAATTCAACATATACCGTGAATTGGCCTGCAGTTAATTTTTGAGAACTGATTTCTTTTATTATTTTAGGACTTATTTTTTGGAATACAATGCGCTCTGGGTTACCTGTATTTATTTGTTCCCAATCGCCGCTATAACCTGAATATGCCAACATCATGGCAAAGATAAACCAATATTTTTTCATCTCATTTTCCTATAATATTAATCGAGCAAACTTGATGTTAATCTCAACCCACTCGCCTGTAACCTGTGTCTAGTTCAGGTTATGATTCTCACAGCCGCATATGAGAATTACAAGGGCTGAGCAATGGAGTTTTCTAGCCTTTATACGATCTATAAAATTAACAAACCGATTTTCGGTATATCGCCTTTAAACTTTTGGAATATACCTTTTTGAGGCGTTGTGCAAAAATACCTATGATGGGATTTACACCCACGAGAAGTGCGCCAAGCGAAGCTGGCGCACCCATAATGGCCTAGTGTTAGGGAAGCTGTGAAATAGGCAAAGATTCTTGGCAAAAGTACCTGCTTTTCCCAGAGTCGGTACTTTTGCTGCTGCAAATGTTCTAACGACGCGACGTCTTAGTGAAAAATAGTCCTAAAATTTGTTGAAGTTCCTATCCCATTTTTTAAATCGGAACTCGCTAATTTTGTTCAAACCGAAAAAGACCTAAAACAAAATTTCGCGTCCCAATCACATCTTGTAAATTGACGTTAAGGACTATTAAGCGATGTTTGCCTATTTTACAGCTTCTCTAACACTAGGCCTAATTGGCTGGGTTAATCTTGAGCCTCGTAATATAGGGGTTCTAGGCGTAAACCGGCAAAATTTCCGACCACAAAATAATTCTAGGTTCCTTTTTTTGGGTGGTTTGATCTTAAGCTGTTTTATCTAGTAAGAGCCATATAATATAGACCCGAGACCAAATTCTCTAAAAAGATCGAGTTTAATGCATGCAATAAAAATTGTAACCTAGCATAAATAGTATATTACATTGCCAGTTTGGTCCAAATATGCGGGACCCAATACTTCGCATTCGATAGCCCGCTATCTGAAACCGTGTACTGGCAGATCACTTTACGGAGAGCTATTGCCGCTTTTGCTCTTCTTCGTCTTGAACTCGCTTTTGTTCTTGGTATCTAACTTTCAATGTATCAAATATATTTTTGGCTTGTTCTCGAGGTAAAGCTACAGCATACCCTTTTGGCGCTTTATAAAACGCAGTGTAAGACTTATCTGTTTTATCATAGGTAACTTCTGTATCTGATACTGGTTCTCGATACACAATATAATGATCATTTTCTATTCTAAAAATTTCTGCATGAGAAGTTGAGGAAATAAATGCTCCTAAAAAAGCACTAATTAAAAAGCGTATTAAATTTTTTACCATTTATAATTTCCTTATTTTTTTCATCGATATGATGCTATCATGTAGCAACGCAACATAGGCAAAGCAAGTAGGAATCAGGGCGAATATGTCAAGTTTACGGCCAGGTAAAAATAAGCCGTTTGGAATCTTTGATAATTTTCAGGTTCTCTGAACAAGGATCTTTCATGTCCATTCTCATTACGCGGCTACTCAAGGGCTTTGCGCACCCATAATATAGATTATGTAAACAATTAACGATTTTTCTTTTTCGTGAGCCGACCTCAATTTTCCTAGCGACTCCTGGAACCCTCTGAAAAATCATTTTTGGCTCATCAATATGCCATGAAATGAATCAACAAATTCTTCTCAGGAATTCCTGTGATTTGCCAAGTCACCAATTTAAGCGCTTTTGGATGCGGTATTTCAATAAAATTTTTTAGGTTGCCCTAGGGATTGCTGAAAAAATAGCTTTGACATTTATCTCGATTGAGAGATTAATGGCTGGGTGAACCTCAAATAAATAGCTTCAATTGCCCAGAGCATCATTATACTGTCCTCATGCAAAATTCCTGGGACCAACAACCTACTGAATCCTCCAAAGCTTTTGAGCGCTTTGCTCTTTATCGCGATATGGGGGCAGGACGCTCATTGCGGAAGCTCGCTAGAGATTTAGAGCTCAATCCATCGACGCTTGCTGAAATATCTAAAAAATACGGTTGGCAAGAACGTGTCGGCGCCTTCGATGCCTACATTGATAAAGCGAGCCAACATAATCAAATGGCACAAGTTCGCATCATGAAGCGTCGTCAGATCGCTTTGGCTTTGCGAGCGCAAAAAGTCGCTGAGAAGGGTCTGAAAAAGTTTTTACGAGATATGGATGATAGGCATCACTTGCGTAAACTTTCACCCGAAGGGCTTTCTAAAATCCTAGAAACTGGTTGTCGCTTAGAACGCCTAAATCGCGATGAGCCCGAACAAAAACTGGAAGTGTTAAACCAAAGCTTCGATCGCCTGAGTTTAGAAGAATGCGAAATGCTCCGTAGCCTTCATGCTAAAGCGGAAGGTAATGTATGAGGCATGATAAGACCCTGATCAATCTTGATCGCGCAGTAATTCAAAAGGGTGGTCTTCGGAAATTTATTGAGCTTTCATGGCATCAGATCGAGCCCGGCAAGACCTTTGTGCCTGGTTGGCATATTGTCGCTATTTGTGACCATCTCGAAGCTATTTCCCGGGGTGAACTCACTCGCCTGGTCATTAATATCCCACCGGGGTGCATGAAGAGTCTTACCGCCTGTGTATTTTGGCCAGCGTGGGTATGGACCTTTAAGCCTGAAACCAAGTGGATCTACGCTTCCTATTCGATGGCTTTAAGCCGCAGAGATAATTTAAGGATGCGCCGTCTCATCGAATCAGAATGGTATCGCCTGCGCTTTGGTGATGCTTTTAGGCCACTAAACGACAATTGGGGTACCGCTAAGTTTGTGAATGACCGAGCTGGATTTAGATTATGCACCTCGGTCGATGGCACCGTTACGGGTGAGCATGCTGACGTGCAAGTTTGTGATGACCCTATTAAGCCGCAGGATGTGTCCAAAACTTCGCTGACCAATTGTCTTGAGTGGTGGAACGAGACGATGTCGAGCAGGCTCGTCGATTTTCAGAAATCAGCACGCGTCATCATTATGCAAAGGCTCCATGTCAACGATCTTGCGGGTGAGATGCTGAGAAGTGGTGGTTACGAGCATCTCAGCTTACCCATGGAGTTTGAAAGCCGTTTTCCTTGCAAAACTTCTATAGGTTTTAAAGATCCGCGAAGCGTTGAAGAAGAATTACTATGGCCACAAAAATGCTCAGCCGAATCAGTGAGGGAGATAAAAAAGGGCATCGGCACTGAACGCGGAATAGCCGCGCAATTACAGCAGCAGCCAGTACCTCATTCGGGCGCAATCTTTAAAAAGGATGCGATTAAGAGCTATGTAAGACAGCCTAAAACACCGACCCTAATAACAAGCTGGGATTGTACTTTTAAAGAAACCGGCTCATCTTACGTGGTTGGACAAGTATGGGGTGTTAGCGAAGACCACGAACATTACGTTTTAATAGACCAGATACGCGCACGTATGAGTTTTAGTGAGACGCTCAGTGCGATTAGAAAATTCGCCTACAAATATCCCACAAGCTCAGCTCATGTTATTGAGGAGAAAGCTAACGGCAGCGCTATTATCGATATGCTGCGCGATGAGATTCCCTCGTTAAGACCGGTATTACCGGAGGGAGGCAAAGAAGCCCGAGCTCACGCGGTAGAAGGTTTATGGAGTGCGGGAAGAGTTCTCATCCCCGATGTTACTTTTGCACCGTGGGTAGGCGATTTTATCCAAGAGGTCTTGGAGTTTCCAAGCTCGATCAACGACGATCAAGTAGACGCTATGACTCAGGCTCTTACGTGGCTCAGAGAACGCACTTTGCGTATGAAGACTTTTTATAAATCCATGAACAACACAGGGAACATATCATGCTTTCTCTGACCGATCGCAACGATAGCTGGCATAACCTCTTGTCTGGTTTGGGATCAGGCAGAGATAAGGCTACCTATGCACATTTGCGAACTAATCATATTTTAAGTGCTGAATATCTGGAACAGCTCTATCTTCATGATGATATAGCCGCTCGCATCTGCGATTTGGTTCCATATGAAATGCTTCGCCAGGGCTTTTCCATAACCGTTGATGAAAACGATTTTGTGCGACCCAACTTGAGCGATGTTGTCCGAGAAGCGCTTGTTAAGGCTCGTATCTTTGGCGCAGCATTTATCTACGTTGGTGCCGATGATGCTCAGCAGCAAGATATGCCGCTGAATATTAAACGAGTGAGAGACGTGCGCTTTCTCAATGTTTTAACAACCAAAGATCTAAGCCATCAGCGTTTTTACGATGACCCTAACAGTGAACACTATGGCAGCTGCGAGTTGTATCGCTTGAAAGCATCGACGCACAAGGCCGCAACAACGATCCATGAAAGCCGCCTCATCCCGTTTTTTGGCACTGCTCCGCTCGATCATCGGCATTTTCCGCCCAGCGTTTTGCAACGCATTTACCCAGTGCTGCAACAGTTTCATAGCGCGTGGCAGGCTACCTCACATCTTATGAGCGACGCGGCTCAGGGGATCTTTAAACTCAAAGGCCTTCACAGCGCCATGTCATCCAATCGCAGCGAGGATCTGCTCAAGCGCATGGAATTGGTAGACATGAGTCGCTCTATCTCTCGCAGCATCATCCTAGACGCCGAGGATGAGGATTTTAGAAGAGATACCTATGGCTTTGCCGGTGTGCCGGAGATTTTGGAAAAGATGATGCTGAGATTAGCAGCGGCAGCTCGTATGCCGGTCTCGCTGCTCATGGGCCAAGCTCCCGCTGGTATGAACGCCACAGGCGAGAGTGATACTCGTTTCTTTTATGATCAGGTCAAAGCCGAGCAAGAAGCCTTAAAACCAAAAATAGCAAGGCTCATCAAAATCATCAGCGGTAATGAAGAGACAGATGTTGGCGTTGATTTTCCAGCCCTTTGGCAAATGACAGAGCGAGAGAAGGCTGAACTCCGACGCATGGAAGCAGAAACTGATCGCATTTATTTGCAAGAGGGCGTTCTGCTGCCCGAAGAGATTGCTCTTAAGCGCTTTAGTGATGGTGAATTTTCTATTGATGTAACCTCAAGGGCTGAGCTAGCCCGCAGTGAAAGGAGCAACGATGAATGAAAGCGTAAAAAAAATAGCTATAAGCGGTTCCGCCATAGCATTAGCCATTGCGATGGCCTTGCAGACCTTTGTTTTTGGTCAAAACGATTTGCAAACGCTCAAAGAAGATTTGGCGAAATTATCTGAACGTATGGCCATATTAGAAGGACCGCCAACTCGTGATTAAGGTACCGAGCATCAAAGGGTCAGCCCAGGCTCGATTACTTCTGTATCGCTTGATGTCGCACAGGCTCAACGATGCAGAACAACAACTGTTAAACATAGAGCCCTCTTTGTGGGAAAAGCTTCTTGATGCTTTAGAAAATGAGGCCCTATCAGACAGCGATCAAAAAGCCATTAAGGCAATTTTGAGCGAAGCATTTTCCTATATTGAACGCAGCACGAGAGAAGGCCTGCAAAAGCAAATCGAACGCTTAAGCAGACAGTCTCTTTGGCTCGGCATTTTTCCTTCCAGCTTATTGGATTCTTTCATCGCGGAGCACCTCAAGCTCATTAAAGGTCTTCAGCATGAGCATCGAGATAAGGTTGGGCTCGCCATAGGTCGTGGTATGCGCCAAGGGCACCTGCATAAAGAGATAGCAAAGAATATCCGTCAATTGACCGATATGAGCAAACGTCGAGCTCAACTCATAGCTCGAAGCGCTCCATTGCAATATAGTGGCGAGATTACGCGGCATTATCAGATGAGCGCAGGGATTACATCTTATGTGTGGCAATCTTCGCGAGATGAGCGCGTGAGGGATTCTCATAGGCGCTATGATGGGGAAATTTTTAACTGGGATAGCGCAGGTTCACACCCTCGCAGTGAAGTAAACTGTCGCTGCGATGCTGTTCCAATATTAGCTTAAGCAGCTCGCCTTTGTGCAGGTTCCATGACAATATGCATGATTCCTCCACAAGCAGCGACAATTTTTTGCAAAGTCTTCAATTCATAGCGGTCATATTCAGCGCTTTCATATCTACTTATTGCCGAAGGCGTTGTGCCAACTTTTTCAGCAACAGCCGCTTGCGTGAGATTGGCGAGGCTTCTCAAATTGGCAAGTTGCTCGCCAATTGAGATTTTTTCGTACTCAAGCTCAAAGCCTGCTTTGAACTGTGGATCAGCTAATTTTCTATCCAGCCAACTTAGCTTTTTGTTCTTACTCATGATGTTATTTCCCGGCTCATAAATTCTTGTTTTAGAGCTTCCGCTCGCTCAATTTCGACTTTAGGTGTTTTTGGGCTCTTTTTGGAAAATCCGTGAGTCAAAATTAGTCTTCGTCCAATAAAAAAGAAACATAAAACTCGCCCCTGATCCGCTTTAAACTCAAAAATCTGGTCTGAACCCGTCAAATGCTTAAATTTTTGTTCATTACTAATGCGACCATGATCGCCAATCCATGCGAATAACGCAGCGAATTTTTGTTGAATAGCTAAAGGCATACTTTCTAACCATTCTTCTGCCAAAACTTCACCTGATTCTCGTAGGTAAAATTCGATTTCAAAATGTTTACCTGAATAGGCTAATGTTGTGGTTTTGCTTTTCTTGGCCACTATTTTGTTCCTGAATTACATAGCATATATGCTAATATAGAGCAATTAGAAAAAATCTCAAATCCTAATCTCAAATAAATGGCTTCAATCCAGTAAGCTGTCTTTATACTGAGCGACATGGAAGTACTCAGATTCGATTTCAATGGTTCTTATAAAGATTTTAAGCGCACACCACAGGGATTTTTGCGCGTTAATGCTCGCCTGACCAAGGCTGGCATTTTTAGCTATGATCAGAGTCGCGAGTATCGCAGCGAAGAAGAAGTATTCCGTGCCGATTCTTTGGAATCGCTGAGAGGAGCACCCGTTACCGATCTTCATCCGTCGGAACAAGGCGGGGAGGATTTTTTGAGCCCAGCCAACGTTAAGTCTCATATCGTTGGCATCACCGAAAGCGTTGAACGCGATGGTACCTATCTCAAAGGCTCTTTGTTGATCTTCGATGAAGAAGCCATCAAGGCCATAGAGCATGGCGAGCGCAAAGAGATCTCGCTTGGCTACAAATGCATTGTTGAAACAAATCCTGGCAGCATCAATGGCCAAGCTTACGATGCTATTCAGCGCGACATAGTAATAAACCACGTTGCTTTAGGTCCCAAGGGTTGGGGAAGAGCTGGCCCAGATTGTGCCATTCATATTGATTCTAAAAACCCATTATTAACCAAGGAAAAACCCATGATAGAAACCCTGCGCCTCGATGGCGTGGATGTGGTATTAACTGCCGAAAGCGTTAGCGCGCTCTTGGCAGAAAAGAAGAAGCAAATTCAGGAGCATCAAGGCCGTTTAGACGCCATGGGGCTTGAGCTTGAGAAGGAGCGGCAAGCCCGAGCGGCGCTCGAAGATCCAAAGCACATAGAAGAGAAGCTCCAAGCTCGTCTAAAGCTCATCGAACAATGCCGAGCCATTTTAGGCAATGAAGCGCCGATCGAAGCTAAGAGCGATGAAGAACTCAAACTGGCAGGGCTTAAGCACTTTTAGGGGTCTGAAGCCCAACGGTACGAAAACGTACGCTAAGGAAGTTTATGCGATGGTGTCTTGTTGAGTGCCGTTTATTAACTTGTATACGGTAGAGCGCCCAATCCCCATTTTCCTCGCTATATTAGTAGCTCCCAGACCTTGATTACGCAAATTTATCAGTTGTTTTCTATCGATGGTTGGCTTGCGTCCAAATCTGACGCCCTTAATTTTTGCTTCAATGCGCCCTTCATTAGTGCGTTCGAGAATGCGTAATCGTTCTGCCTGCGCGACAGCCGACAAGATGGTAACTACCATTTTTCCTGTGGTACCTTCTGTGTTGATGCCATCGTCCAAAAAGCGGATAGCAACTCCCATATCATCGAATTCTTTTACTAGCCTGATCATGTCAGCGGTATCGCGTCCAAGGCGGTCAAGCTTTTTGACAAGGATGACATCACCTTCTTCAACTTTCATACGCAAGAGTTTTAAGCCATCTCTTTCGGTGTTTCGACCCGTTGCGGTATCACTAAAAATTCTAGTGCCATTAACCCCAGCATCTTTGAGTGCCTTGATTTGGATATCGAGCGATTGTTGGCTTGTGGATACCCGAGCATAACCGAAGAGTCGCATGGTTTTTGTCTCCTAAATCGATTTTTAGACTTACTGTCTACTAACCTAGCAAAAAACGATTTAATAGACGAGAGAATTAGGGAGTTTATCGATGTCTCCCAACTTACAACTTGGGAGACAACATTAAGGCTCTAAATCGCGGTGTAATCAAAACTTAAATTCCTTACCGTACGTTTTCGTACCACTGGGCTTCAAACCCCTAATAATGCCAAAATAGGGCCAATCTATTTATTAGACCCCATCTGACTTTTAACGCCCTTTAACATCTTTTCGTATTCGCTATAGGTAAGTTCAGCGATACCAATAGCATTACGCCAAATCACGTCTATAAGGCGGATAACTACAGTGTTTACTACTCTTGAGCCAAACTCCGAAATATTTTCGTATTTTAAAGTTATAGTATGCTCTCTTAAATTTTCAGATGAGCCGTCGATTTTCGCCCAAATGTCTTTTTCTAATTTAAACTCACAGCTGCCTTTATAGTCTGAGTGCTTCTTAAGCTCACCAGAATAATAATTTTGCACCCAAAAATTTATGAGTCCTTGTGCATCACGTGGAATTTTCCTTAATGCTTCCTCATTCATGGCATGAAGGCCAATAGCGAAAAACAATGTGCTTGTAAAAATAATTAAAAATCGTTTCATATTTTCCTCATGTTGCTTCTAATAAGCATTTATAGGGTGAAGCATGCAATTTGCCAGCCCCTTTGATCGCTGTGTGAGTAAAATATTATAAGAAGTCGAGTAGCCACTTCCGGTTGCCAGGAAGCGGCTATTCGACTAACTCCACCTGCTATTTTTATTGACCTTGTTTGAGTAACAATTTGCTAATTGTCATTTTTTTTTCCCGTGACCATGAACGCACTTGTGCAAAACATGCATTCTGATCTTCTAATCTTAATCCAGCTAATTCGCATGCTGCAATACAAACAGGTTTCCACGCAAATTCTTCTTTAGCTAATTTTATATGCGAAATTTTTATCTTTTTAATGTATATCAATAAAATATAGTTAGTGATATCTTTTGGTAAAAAATAATTGTTTTTAATTGGGTCACTTACATAATATAATGCATTCAGAATGTGTTGTGGTATCGGATCAAGGTTGCCTATTTCTCTCAAAATAAATGTCGCTTTATGGTTTTCCTGAGAAAATTTTGGGTAATAAAGCGGCCAAGAAGACAGCATGTATTCGGTATCGTATTCCAATAGTTTAATAATTAATGATATATTTTTATCTTCATAGGCAAGTTTCATACATGTTTCAAACCCGAAAGATTTCAAGTTCTTTAAAACTGTTTCTACTACGCCGCGCGATGTAGAATGTTCCAATGGGATTACAAAATCTCCTTTGGCGATAAACTTGCATTCTTGAGTGATTTGATCAGGGGTATACAGGTTTAGTATTTCATAACTATCGTTATCACTGTAGGTATCTCTATCATAAATAACATATCCTAAAACAGAATTCCCTTTATTTTTAATGGCCTTATTAGCGCCTTTTCCAATTAAATATTTAATAATATTAACATTTGCATAACGAGCAGCCGATAACAAAGGGGAGCCTCCCCATTCTTGGAAATCTAAAAAGAAAGAAGGATCACATTCGACAATTTTTTGGACTGTTGGAAGATCGTCTTGAGAACAGGCTACAAAGAGTGCACTTATTTTAGAAAAATCCTGCATTGCAAATGCCATTGGCATCATGATAAAGGAAGCAAATAGAAGGGTGATTTTTCTCAAAAATATGCTCATAAATTTACTATACCTAATATAATATTGACAAAAATATCTCGATTAAAAATAATCAAGTGAGAGGTCAAAAAGTAACGAGGATTTCCTCTCACTTCTGCCGCTGCCTGGCTCAGGGAGTAACCTCATATTTTTTATTTTGTTAGGATCTCTAACAAATTAGGATCAATTTTAGATTTGCAATGGGGACAAGATGGTGTTCCCTCGGCTTTGATAACCTTTAGTGCCCATTCACGCAGTTCAGCTTTATCAAAGGTATGTAAACAGCCAGGATTTAATAAAAATGGTTTACTAATATCCTCGCTGGTAATAGAAGATTCAGCCGATAATGTACCCCAGTCAAAATCATCTCTGGAACCCATGGTCCACGATTTCAATACTTCATTAATCGTAGATCCGGACTTTATTTTGTAGTCCTTAATGGCCTTTGAATGATCTAGCTCCACTCCGGAAAAAATCAAATTAACTGCTTTAACATAGTTTGTGACCGTAGCAGCTTCTTGTTGGGGTTGTCTTTTATTGTAAGCCGCCTCTAAAAGCTCAGCTATCGACTTGTTGGCATCGATGCTTATGAGAATTGATTTTCCAGTAAATTGCTTCACTATTATTTTAATCTCATTGTTATCTGCAACTAAAGGATGATTGTATTTTACATGAGCATTAAGGTCCGTCTTTTGTCGTTGTTCGGTACGATTTTTGGCCATTTCTAAATCTTTATCACCAAAAACAATATAATGAAACCTAATTCGCTTTTCTTCTTCAATACTTTCTCGTCGTCGATCATCATAATCATTAATATATTCTTCTAAAAATTCATGTGCTGCTGAAGTAGCTGTTATCTGCAGTTCCTTTTCGCCAACCAAAACTATTTTAATTTCGTCTTTTAAAATTTTTTCTATATACTGTGATTCCTGTGATTCCTGACCACCTGTATAGCGACCCCGAGCAGAAGGCCTACGAGTACGATTTGATTCAATAACCAAATTTACGGTCTTAGATGTTCCTTCAGCGCTTGCCCAGAGCAATTTATAATTGCAAATTTTGCGATCGGAAGAATCTCCTTCCGAAATCAGTGAGCCTAAGTTGCCCTCTGAGGAAGGGGGATCCATAGAAAATAAACAACAGGAAATTATATACATACTAAAGGATAAAACAATCTGAATTTTCACAATACACCTCGAAATCAATTGCAATCAAAAAAGTCACAACACTGCTTAAGCTAAGTCTTCATATCAGGGCTCGTTCGTTAGGCAATAGCTGACTTTTTTGCTACGAACGCGCCCTATCCAGACCAAGCTCTCACCTTAATAGAAAAAGTCGTTGACAGTAGAACATGATGATTCTTTAACGATCAAAACTTTCGCCGCTTCGTGCTTCAGGTATTCCTGAACGAGGTGTTATCCAAAAAGATTTACCATGAGGACCAATGTACCCAACGGACGGTCTCGGAAGCTCCAGTGGGTCAGGAAGTCTATCGAGATTGCTAATTGCCTCACCTAAGAGCTTATAATTGGCTGGAGAAATATAGGGGTCATTGTTGGTTAACGCTTCGATTCTGGCAGTAATTTCCTTGATCCTTTGGTCAACATCAGTTTTTCGCCTTGCTAAGCCTTCTTCTGATGAAGGAGGAGTTTCGGAGTTAATTTGACTAATCACCCGTTCAAAATCAAGCTCGCTATTCTTACTTAAGCTTGGAAGATTAAAATGCTCTTGAGATGAGGGTGGATCAAGTTTATCGACCATAGATGAGATTTTTTTCAATTCAGTTTTAGGAGCGATTACTATCAGAGTATTTTTGTCCTCACCCACTGTAACTTTAATGTCTTCGCCAGCTATGACTGAAGTATTGCTATCACTCTTAGGCCCTGAAACTTGATCGCAATTTTCATTGGAATGCAACATTGCCTTAAGAGAATTAGCCACTCGCTCAGCAGTGTTAAATCGTAATCTATAGATACGAATAGTTCCCTTATAAGTGGACTCAAATTGGTTTTTAAACTCATCGAGACGAGCGATCAATCCCTTAAGTTTTTCCAGCGAATCTAGATCGCCCACAATAATACCATTACGTTTAGTATCAACAAAGAATTGCGGTAAGAAACGCATGTTAGATGGTATAGATCTGGCAGGCTTATAAATTCTTACAGCCCCTAGATCTTCAAGGGAACGTCCCGCATTCTTTAGGTCATGGTTCGTAATGGGTATAAAATAATTGTTATCGAAAGGTCCCTTAGTGTCTAAACCGTTTTCACCATCATGAAAATCGGCAGCTATTACATAATTACCAAGAATGAAAAATAAAAAAGCAAATACTAAACGCATAAAATCTCCTGAAACAGCAAAGCAGCTGAAACTAATAAGAATGCTAAGACACTCATTTTTATTGAGTTCATAAGGTAATCCTCCCATTTTTAAGCGTGCTCAAAAGTAGAGAGTTTAAATCGCAGCATACCTTCTCAGCTTTTGCATAGGAGTTATGCCACCAAGTCCCATATTAGGGCGCTCCCTAAATTTTGCAACTTACGTAACTTACTGGCTTAAATGAATTGCAAAAAATCTAATGCAAAGACTGTCTGACTGTTTCTCCCCCTCGATACATAATTGAGAAATTACCGCTTAAACGATCCCTTTCGAGAAAATTAAACGAAAAACACTGAATAAACGATAATTTTTTTCCGCTATTTTTATATGACGTTTTCGTCTAATTCGACAAACATCATAAATAATCGCTTTCATTTCTCAAGCGACCTTCTTGCCACCTATCTCATTAAATTGGTTTATAGAAACATCGCCCTCTGGGAAGTGAGCAATAATTAGTAACTGGCCTCCCATAGCTTCAATATAGCTCCTAAGCGTCGATATATACATATCTGTGCGGCGCTCTATCTGTGAAATATTAGCCTGTTGGGTATCAAGAATTTCGGCTATCCTCTCCTGGCTTAATTCTCTGGCGCGACGAAGCTCATGAATTGGCATCTCTGCAAGAAGTTCATTCGCTCTCTTTTTTGCCTTAGCCTGAGCACTAGGACTCATCTTTTTTTCTAGTTCACTAAATGATTTTGCCATAATAATTGCTCACCTTTTTTCTAGGGTTTTAAGATGTTCGCGGAATAGCTTATCAGCGATAGGGACATATTTTTTATACCAACGGTCTTTGCCAGTTTTGTTCCCTCCAACTAGTAGCATGGCCGTTCGCTTAGGATCGAAGGCGTATAATATACGATAAGGCTTGCCTTTAAATTGAATTCTAAGCTCGCGCATATGGCTATATTTTGCTCCTTCAATCCCAGAGCTATAGGGAAACCCTAAAGTAGGTCCCATCTGTCGCAACAATTTAACCACTGCAGAAATTTCAATCTGTTCATCTTCACTTAGACCATCCCACCACTCTTCAAAGGTCTCTACGACGTCTACTTTCCATTCCTGCACTTAAAGCTTCCTTCGAATATATATAACTTCTACATTATATAACTGCAACATTATAATTGCAATTAGTGTAACGCCTGAAAATGTAGGTGTTTTCTCAAAATCTTAGCTAGATTTGCCTAGAACCAATTGGATTTTGAACTACCACAAACCTTCAAACCTATGGCTGGAAACCCTCGTATATCGCACTGTATGCTTTGGATCGCGGTGGCCCAAGTAGTCTTGAATCAGCCGAAGGTCATATCCCTTATTAGCCAAATAAAAGCCACAAGAATGGCGGAGCATATGAGGATTGACGAACCCGACCCCTGCCCTATTGGCCGCTGACTGAAGAGCGTAATTGATATTTTGCCTGGTCATTGGCTGTTTGCGCTCGCTCAAAAAGAGCCAGGGCAGATTACTTTTACGAATAGTCAAATAGCGTTTTACTAGCCTTAATTCGTCACCGGCCATAGGTTGTTCAACAGATAGGCCGTTCTTCGAGCGCTTTACCCATAAGCGCGAGCTTTTTATATCGATATCGGCTATTTTGATGCTGAGGGCTTCGCTTACACGTAAACCGTGGCGATACATCATTAGGAAAAGAAGTTGGTCGCGCAAACCATGCCTGCTCCTCTTAGCCGCCTCAAAGAGCTTTTCGAGTTCGGCTTCGCTCAAAAAATCTTTTTCTCTTTCGTGACTGTCGGTAGCCTCAAAATTATCACTTTTTACATTTCGCCCGTTGAGCATGGTGTGACTCCATCGTTCACGTTCACCTATCATGCCAACCCAACTTCGCTACTTTTTACAATCTGCGCCATTTGTTAAATGTTGCGCCGTTGGGCGGTGTAATCTGCCAGATGGGTTAAGATTATTCGGATTTTGTTCTTGCGCTCAATATAATTATCTTATATGATATCTATATGCGGAGAATCGGAAAATATCATATTGTGGAATATGTTCGTGAAAATGGCGATATTCCTTTTAGCGATTGGAAAGGTGACCTCGATGTCACTGTCCGTGCTCGCATTCAAGCGCGATTACTGCGTGTATCTCAGGGAAATCTTGGTGATTATGAACCAATAAGAAATGGTGTCTATGAGTTTCGTTTCCACTTTGGTGCTGGCCCAAGAGTTTATTTTGGATTCGACAATAACGAGATAATTTTACTTCTATGTGGTGGCATAAAACGGGGACAATCGAAGGACATAAATTTGGCAGAAGCCCTGTGGCAGGAATATTTGAAAAGGAAGGAAGAGGATGAGTAGAAGAACTAGAGATTGGGATGAAGGACTGGCTGAAGATCTTAAAGACCCTACTTTTGCTAAAGAGTTTCTCCTCGCTGCAGTTGAAGAAGAAATCTCTTTGCAAGAAGCATTAGCGAAAGTGATTAGGTGCTATGGCATTAAAGAATTTGCAGAAATGATTGGAATACCAAGCTCAAATTTGAGCCGAGCTCTTGATCAGCGACATAATCCCACTCAGGAAACACTAAATAAATTGTTACAACCTTTTGGGCTTATCATTGGGGTACGTCCTTTGGATGAGCATAGAAGAAGGATTGCTTAGGGCAGGAACACTTGCTTTAGCGACATACTTTTACCGAATGGCTTGAGTGCCGCTTCTGTATCAATTGAACCTCCCTGAAAAAACACCCATTTCGGTGCGTAACCATGCAAGCCCAATTGCCTATCATTCAGCCCATAGTTCAATTAGGACCGTGTATCGTGAGCACATAACGCGTGCTTCGACCTCGTGCTGGAAGTTTTATCAAACATCCATATCCGAATAGTTCACTCAAATCCCGGGTCGCAGTTGCCTTAGAACATTTTGCTATGCTCATGTATTTGGACGCATTTATACCGCCTATAAAACCTGATTCGCCGGCTTCAAACATACGAGCAATAACTTTCTCTTGACGCTCATTTAACATGTGTTCGTAGCAATTCCAAAATTTGGTTTTGTCAAAAATAAATTGAATTTTCTTTTTTGCGACTAACTGAGCCTGATATACTGTATTAACAAAATATTTTATCCATCTCGTTACTTCTAGGTCGCAATGGCTTGAGATAGAAAGCTCTGAATAATATTCTTTTTTCTTTAATTGAATGGCTGTTGAAAGGCTAAAAATTACCGGTCTTCCTAGTTCTTGCGAAAGTGCTTTTTCCGAAATTGCTCTTCCTATGCGGCCATTACCATCTCCAAAGGGATGGATACTTTCAAAGTATAGATGAGCAATGGCTGCGCGTACTACACCTGGAATTTGATTATTAGAAGCATTAAACCAATCTATGAACTTAGCCATCTCCCGAGGCACTATGATCTTGCCCTGACTTTTCGGACACAGGAATTCGAAGTTCCTTATGCACATTCCATTTCATGAGGCGTTTTATAGTCAATAGAGGAATGTATCCTTTTATTGTTATAATAACTTTCAATATAGCTAAATATTTGCTGTTTAGCCTCGTCCCTATCAGAAAAAACATTCTCCTGAATAAGCTCGACCTTAAGCGTGTGAAAAAAGCTCTCCGAAGGAGCATTATCCCAGCAATTTCCTTTGCGACTCATAGAGCCAATTAATTGATGATGTTTTAGCATTTTTCTGTATTCATATGAGCAATATTGACTGCCACGATCAGAATGTACGATTACCCCCTTAGGGAATTTTCTCCTAAAGAGTGCCATCATTAAGGCATCGCATACGAGCTCCTTTTTAAGGCACGTCGACATAGACCACCCAATTATTGCCCTTGAAAATAAATCAATTATTACTGCTAAATAGAGCCATCCTTCTTTTGTGCGTATGTACGTGATATCGCCCGTCCATTTTTGATTTATGGCAGTAGTATTGAAATCTCTGCCAATAATATTGTCAAAAACAGGGAGCTTGTGCTTCGAGTCTGTTGTCACTTTAAATTTCCGTCGAGCAAGTGCCTTTAAATTAAGAATTCTCATTCTTTTAGCCACACGATTCCTACTGCAAGATAGATTTGATGCCTTGATCACTCGCGCTATACGAGTAGAGCCATAACGACCTTTATGCTCGTTAAAAGTGGCTTTTATATGAACATCGAGTGTTTTATTGGCTTTCATATACCTATTCAATGGATTCTTTGACCAGGAATAATAACTACTCCTGTTAATTTTTAATACACTGCACATCAGCCTAATCGGAAATACATTTTTATGGTTATCCACGAATTCGTACTTCAGCCTATTTCCCGCGCGAAGTACGTCGCCGCCTTTTTTAGAATGGATTTCTCCTGTTCTAAACGGGTTATACACTTTTGAAGTTCTTTATTTTTTTCGAGTAATAGTTTTATATTTACAGTCGTTTCTTTTGATCTACTATCTATTTTTAATTCATCAGCGCTTAATCGAGATTGAGATATCCAGCTATGAAGCGTAGAAATAGGGACTCCTAAGTCTTTTGCGGCTTGACCAACGGAATTAGTGTCTATAGCTAGTTTAATTGCTTCAGTTTTAAACTCTGATGTATATGATCTTAGTTTTTTGCTCATTTATATATTCCTTTCCTAAACAGTATCTATTGAATTCTGGTGTCCGGAAAGGTGGGGCAGGATCACTATTTTGCTTGGAGGTGCTTCAAAATGCACTATTTCATGCCCCATAGGACCTGAGACAATGTGCATAGGTTCAATATCCTGCCGCCACAAACCCACATCAATAATTCCACCTTCGTTAGAATCAGAAAATAGCATCGAGTGCCAATCAAAGAGCTGCTGTTTTGTTAACGGATTATTGAATGTTTGTCTCAATGATACTATAAGTTTGGCTATCCCCAAGGCACGAGCATCTGTTATGACATCGGTAGAGGGTATCCCGAGTTCTTTACGAATCGAGGAACGAACTTCATTATAATCAATCTTTTCACCTTCAATTTCTGATGATTTCAACGCTTCGCTAACCATAATGTCAATTAATGTCTCAGTCTGTAGATTCTCAGGAAGCCTATCCAAATCACCGGTTAACGACCCTGCTTCAATAAGATATCGAGAAATCGAATCCTGAAGGCCTGATAAATTATAGTGAAATTGCGGCCAATCTGGGTTCTGCCAATTATATCGCATTATTTCGGGGTTTTTCTTCATGATGAGCCGATTATAACCTATATTCGGCTCAAAATAAAACAAATTATGAGCCGAATATAGGTTATAATCGGCTCACTTGCATACAAGTCACAGCAAATCTTAACCATCATATGGCCTTAAGTTTAAATCCGTCTCTACAAAAACATTGAGCCTTTCACCAATAACAACCTTAATAGTCGGCTTTATCGAGAGCATCTTATCAGCGATCTTATTGCCTAAACGGCCAGCCTCATGTGCAAGCGAGTTACCCAATTCTTGGCCTAAACTTGCTTGCTTGTGGTCATATTTTCCCTGAGTCAAACGTACGCCGGCAGCGAGCGCCGTAGTCATGATCAGACCTACAGCCACTTTCTCATAATGGTTATCCACTTCGCCCGCTATTCCACTGGTTCCTTTCTTATCGACGCCCACCATGCCTCCTAGGTCCACAGACTTCTGGTTAGGATATATGATCCTGGTCCAGAGTATTTGAGCTCTGCTCTGGCCATGACCTACTGTTGAGTTATATTCGCCTATGAGTGTGCTATTTTGCGGAATTATGAGCTTCTGGCCAGTCTGAGAATCCCAGATGTTATGGGATACTCGAGCTAAAATGGGTCCTGGAAGATCGGTGTTTATTTCGCTGAGCAAGATAGCGGGTATCAAAGTGCCCTCGCTTATCACGAAAGGCGATGGATCTTTGAGGGCACCAACATAGCCTTTGCTGCCACCCAGAATATCACCCTTGTTTTTCTTCTTCACAAAGAACATGTCGTCCCGATCGGCAGATTTTTCTTCTCCTTCAGATTCAGAAGCTTCTCTGAGCTTACTCCGACTTTTGTCGATAAACATGATGTCTGAGCGCCTAGCATCATAATAATCGGAAGCTCTTTGTTTTTGCTCTCGCATAGATGCTTCTTGCCAAGGGTTGTCTCTATCGTACCTACGCGAAGCTACATGATGGCCGTCGTTGCGACGGACGTCTTCTTGAGGAGCACCTTCAAGCTCGGCGAGAGCTTGTTCAATTGCTTCGCCATCGCCCTTATATTGAGCCATTTCTTTCTCGAAATCTTTGACATCGCCATAGTTTTCAGGAAATCGTTCTACTCCTGAAATAGACGCAGCATCATGAGTATTTAAACTCGCATGCGGCATATTAGGTCTGTCAGGCTTTTCTTTTGATTTTTCTTTGCTTGATGCGAGAGAAATAATGGCAGGCGTTAAGAGAGCTAGAAACGCAAAGAGACTTAAATAAATTAAGCGTTTATTAAGTTTGCGTATGGGCTTGCCTGGCGTCATATATGGTTCCTTTCAATGCCAACCTTAAGAGGTGATTTTCCGCCTACCGTGAGCTCTGCCCTATCGATCAAATGGTCGATTATATAAAAATTTTGATAGCGACGATAGTTTAAGACTTCTTGGTCCTTGGAACATGACAGACCATACAGAAGCGGGGCCTCAGCATCTTGCATACTTTCAGGGAATTCGATGTAGGTTTTATGACCATCATCAAATATGCGACGAGGCATCCACGATGGCCGATCGGAGGCTATAAAATGATAATTAAAGTTGAGTTGTTTACTTGCAACACCAGACATAGGGGTCGGAGGCTTGGCCTCTTTTATTTCTCTTGCACCACCGCCAATTATTATTGAAGAAGCTGGATACTTCCAGGAGACCGAGGCCTGATAAGGAACACTTTCTAGGGAATGCATCTCGATGTGATAAGTACGCCGGTCAGTCGTGATAACCAGGTTATTGGAAATACCCAATTGGTGGGGTTTTACCAAAATATGCCGACGGGCGCTTTCGTCTTTGCCGCTGTGGCTTTCGTTAATGCTCCAACGCTGAGAATCTCCGCCGGCGACCGATAAAAGATTTTCTCCTATCTCAAGCGCAATATCAGTGAGACGTTCGGGCTTGGTATAAATCTGATAAAGCTGATGAGCTTCCCAATCAAAAATCATAGCAGCATTGAAAAAATTGCTGCTCACTGGTTGCTGAGTTGCTTGCTTATGAGCATTGGCTATGGCCTCCTGCGGCGATTCATATAAAACCGCCCATGAAGAAGCGCTGAAAACCAAAATAAACACCACTCTTCTCATCATCATCCTCCTAATTTTGTCCAAGAAAAATAGTCGATAAAAATACCTAGAGGATTTTCCTGAATCTGCGCTTCAGACTTCGGCTCAAGCCACGCAATCTTAAAAGTTCCTCGCATGGGATACTCATCAATTTTTTGGCCATTTTTATCGTACTCAGCTTCGAACCAATCGACTTGGTAAACGCCCTTTGATACCGCCAAAACGCTTTCTATCTTTAAAGCCCTATTCTTTTCCTGAAAATCTTTTGCGGGGCTTTGTTTGGTAAACGACTCAGAGAGGAGCGATTTTCCCTGCATACTGACAAGATGAAAAAGCTTATTCATATTGCGTTTAAGCAAGACCGCATCGGAAGGAATCTCACGAGCAAGCATAATAAAACGGCTGATGAAGAACTTTGCTGCGTTTTCGTTTGCTTGTACACCTAAACTTGAAGCACTTCCTAAGACTCCAGCTTCACCCGTTGATTTTAACTCGACCACATAAGGGATTACCTTGCTTTGAGAGCCTAAATATATGTTCCCAGCAAGCGATATGCTGAGTAACGCCAATGATAATAAAGCCACGAGACGCCAATTATAAGCCTGCGCACGGGCAGAACCGATGCGTTGATCCCACGCCTCCTTGGCACGTTGATAGGGCGAGGCGACCGCTTCATTTTTTAACAAGGTTTCTGACATGATTTGCCCCTGAGCGCGCAGCCTGGGCAACACTGCCAAGTGCTGAGCTTCCTGCACTGGCTGCGCGTGTTGCTATTTGTGAAAATCCCATTCCCGCATTGGCCGCACTCAGCATGGGTTGGATTGCTGAGGAATTAAAATCCAGACCACTGGTGCCAGCAATAAAAGACATGGCAATACTTGGCGCTCTCCACATAAGAAGCGCAATTGCGAGAGCCCCTACAGCGAGACTTACCAATTCTCTCAATGTTGGCTCCTGAGTAGAGAAGGCCAGTTGTTGCAAAACCGGTGAGGCCAGACTAGCGATAAAAGCAAGCACCATGAGCTTGATGCAATTAGACAAGATGCCATTAAGCGCTCTAAAACCTAAGAAATTAGTTTTTTGAAATATTAAAAAGGGAATCATCATGATTGCCAAAGAAGTAACAATATAAAATTCGATCACGGCAAAGAAAATCTGAAAACCCATGCCAACAAAGGCAAAAAACATCACCAGCAAAATTATGAGCGTAAAAAAACCGGCCATGTTGAAAGAAGATAAGAAATGCCAACTACCCTCAAAAAATCTGCCTTCCAAGGCCGAGAACACTTTGTTAAATCCTGATGAAATATAGGCAGAAGGGTCTAAAAACTCAGGAACACTGAGATGCCCACCTCCGGCGGCGAGTCCAGCTTTTACAAAACCATCCCTTAAACCATCGACGAGCCAAACATAACGAAATATCAAAAACTGTATAAAACCGATGGCCAGCACTTTGGCGACGATTTCGGCTTGAAAATCAATTTTATTTAAAGCAACCCCAATGCCGAGCATGACCACTTCGATAATAATCAGTTTAGCAAAGAGCCCCTCAGCATAGCCCTTAATGAGAGGAAATCCTTCTGATGAGCCGTTAACAAAAGAGCCCAAAATGTCCGTTAATATAGTCGAGTCTAACATTGTTGTCCCTGAGCTTTCATCGACGAGGCGCCGTGGTTCCCAATGAAGGGAAATGGGTTAAGGGCCGGGATTTTCCATGCTTATTAAAATCTTTCATCAGGTGATTTTCATAGTTTTGTTGTTCTTTTTGCTGGGCTTTTTTCTCCATCAACACGCTTTGCTGAGCACGCGCATCGGTGGCGATAATTTGGGACAAATCGGCAAGTTGCTTGGACTGAATGGCATTGATTTCGCCTATGGCCTGTAAAGTATCACCATCGGCTTGGCCTTTTCTCTTCATATCAACGATTTTTTCGAGATCCGCCATGTGCTTTTCTGATTTCTGAAGAAGCCCTTGGGCAACCATGGCGTCTTTTAAACTGTCATCAGATTGCTTTTGCCAAGCTTTAAAGTTCTTTGAAAAATCTCCTGACCGGCCATAGGTCTTATCAAATTGGTGAGCGACACTCTCATAGGTATAGCCTATGGAACGAGCGCGGCTTCTAAACGAGCTTATTTGGCTAACCAAATCATTAATTTTAGTTATGTCGAGCTTTTTCATCTTCTGCATCAACCGCTGAGCGGCCTCAACCTCACGTTTTATCTGCTCAGCCATACGCTCAAGCTGCAGGATTTGATTGGCAATAATTGTTACATTTTGAGCACCATTAGCGACATCAACAACAGTAAAAGCCATAAGCTCAAAAGATTTGAGGCACCAAAATATTAGGCAAAGCTGGTTTAATCTCATGAATGCACTCCCTTGAGCTCTAAAAAGCGCTCTAAGAAATCATAGCTCCTAAAATCTTGCTTAATGCTTGAAACAAGCTTTTGATCGTTAACAGAACTGCTCGCGCATAGCACCAAAGCTACAGGTCCAAGCGCTAGTTCAAACAACCTATTACCTACAGGTGATGTGAGGTAGTATTCTCGTTTAGGCGTAGCCTGAGCGATGATATCAATTTGCCGCTCGTTAAGACCCATATGACGATAAAACTCTGCAGAGCTTTGATCTTGGGCGCTCGCATTGGGCAAAAAGATCTTAGTCGGACATGATTCTTTTAGGGCCATTGCAATCGAAGATTGCATGGCATCTGCTAGGCTTTGAGTTGCAAAAATCACATATACATTGGATTTCCTCAGCTCCTTGAGCCATTGCTTGATGCGTTTGGCAAACATAGAGTCTTCTAAAAAGAGCCATGCTTCATCGAGTATGAGCAAAGTCGGACGGCCATCAAAGCGTTTTGATAGGCGATGAAACAAATACGATAAAGCCGGCTTGATAGCAGTTTTTTGCTCGAAGAGCTCGGCCGTTTCAAAAACTTGCCAGGCGTTATTATCGCTATGCTCTTCGTTGGCATCAAAAAGATAGCCATAGGGACCATCGAGCGTAAACGGCTTCAATGCTTCACGAATGCGATCATCTTGCACCAAAGACTTAAGAATCGAGAGCGTTCGAGATGACGACTCTTGTTCAGAAAGGCTTAAAAGCCCATCCCATAGCTCCAGACGAATTTCAGAGCTTAGTGCACAACCCTGATCGACAACGAGTTCTCCTAACCATTCACTAGCCCAGATACGCTCAGCTTCATCGTCTATATTTTTTAAAGGCTGAAAACAAAGCTCCCCCGTTTTGGCGCCTACGTTAAAAAAAGTTCCACCCACGCACTCGGTTAATACCCGCGAAGAAGAGCCCTTATCGAATACAAAAACCTGAGCCTCTTTATAACGCAGCCACTGCGCTGCCATAAAAGAAAGAAGCGTACTCTTACCTGCTCCTGTTGGACCAAAAATGAGCGTATGGCCGACGTCTCCAACGTTGCTGGAAAATCTAAAAGGCGTATTGCCGCGACATTGAGCGAGAAAATGCGGTGGTCCTTTTAGATGACCATTACCCTCTTCTCCTGACCAGACAGCCGATAGCGGTACCATGTGAGCGACATTAAGCGTATGAACAACAGGTTTTCTGACATTTGCATAGAGATGCCCTGGAATACTCGAAAGCCAAGCCTCAAAAGAATTAATAGTTTCTAGGTGACAAGCAAAACCCAAGCGATTTATGGTACTCGCAACTCTTAAAATACGCTCATCGGCTACTTGAGAATCTGGACTCCATACGTTGACGGTCGCCGTGAAGAATCCAAACGAAACCAAGCCCTCGTCCAAAAGCTGCATGGCTTCATCAGCATCTTCGCTTCGACGCAGCGATGAAGTTTCTCCCAAGGCGCTCTCTGACTGCGTGGCAACTTCTTTTAATATGGTTCCTACACGCTTACGTCCAGCATACCAAATGCGGCGAACCTTTTCGATATGGGATTTACCGGACTCATGTCCCAAGAAAATAAATCGTGTCGACCACCTGAAAGGAAAATCTAAATCGTTGAGGGCGTCCAAAATACCAGGAAAAGATTCACTGGGAAAAGCCTTAATGGATAAGATTCTAACATAGTTATCGCCCAACTTAAGCTCCAAGCCATGCTCGATGCTCTCATCGCTCAAAATATGATCGAGATAAAGAGGTATTTCTGGGGTGCGAATTGGATGTCGCTTGCTTGAAATCGTTGTATGAAGATAACTTAGTGTTTCATCGTCGTTGAGTTCGCGAAAAACCGGAAACAATCCCTTCAGGAGACTCGTCGTTTCTTCGATAGCTTTGGCAAAATTCTTTAAAACATCATCAGCTTTGTTCTCATCTGCTGCTTTAGTTAGAAACCAATCCCCTCCGCGTGCGCTAACCACATCGTGGCGTTTAAACACGAAGGTTAGATAATAATCATTCTTAAAAAAGTAACCTTCACGTTTGAAAGCCTTACTGCGCTCTTCATCAATTAACTGAGCAGCCTCGTTGGGCCATGATGAAGTTGGATAATCGTTCGAAGAATTACGTTGAGCCTCCAAAAAAAGTGTCCAACCATCGCCGAGCCTTCGAATAGCATTATTAAAATGCGCCGATGTGGTCATGAGATCCCGTGCAGTCGAGCTATCAAGGTCATGGCCACGAAAAAGAAAGGTCTTTTGCAAGGCGCCGTCTTTGTGCTCAACTATCCCTGGTCCAACCAAGGAAGCCCAGGGAATGTAGTCGGCTAAACATGGTTCATTGGGGTCCGAATATTCCCGCAAAGACATCATGATCAGGACCTCAGGAAAGATGGCCGATTCAGGTTACGTTTGATAATGGGCAAAATCTGAGCATCGCGTTTATGAAGCGCCACTAAAACGAGATGGCTGAGAATACCCACGGGCAAGACCCACAGGTTGTGGGCACCCAAGACAAAAGAAATAATGACAGTGCCATTGAGAATGGCTATATGCCTTGGTAGGCCACCAAGCATCACCGGCATCGTCAATGACCGGTGTATAGGAACGCTAAAGCCCTCAGGTATTTTGTCCATTAGAGCAAGGCTCCTGAAGCAGTGCCAAAAAGCGACATGCCCCATGTGGCAGCTGAGAATGCGATGGATAGGCCAAATACTACCTGCACGAGCCGCCTAAAGATTCCTCCAGCTTCACCCATCGCTAGAGTAAGACCCGTGCCTGCCAAAGCGATCAAGCCTACTGACCGAGCCACTGGCCCCGTCAACGAATCGGTAATTTGCGTAAGTGGATCTTCCCACGGCATCCCCGTATCAGATGCCATCAGTTCCGGACAAATAAACCACATCGCAATGGTACCGAGCGCTATCGCTGGTTTTAGCTTCTGCATTGTTTCTCCCTACCGTTTTAAAAATATAACCTTGGTCCTTAAAGCCACACATCCTCGTAATTTCCGAGACAACTCTTTTGCTGCCTTCTCTTGTAACGTGGATAATTAAATTTACTGTTTGAGCGATGAGCTCACGCGGAACGTTCACTGAAACTTCGGCAACGAGCGATTCAACGCGCTTAATAGCGAGTTCAGCAGAATTAGCGTGGATGGTCGTGATCCCGCCGGAGTGCCCGGTGTTCCAGGCTTTTATCAAATCAAGGCAAGCCCCATCACGCAGTTCACCGAGTACAATGCGGTCGGGGCGCATTCTGAGAATATCTTTGAGGGCTTGCTGCGAGCCATAACCGATGGCAGTCTTAGTATAAATTTGCAGGCCTAGGGCAGAAACTAAGCGCAATTCTGGCGTGTCTTCAACCGTGATAATGCGATGGCCGCTTTTATCCATCTCATTTAAGAGAGCATTCGCGATGGTCGTTTTTCCGCTGCCGCATCCTCCGGATATAATTATGTTCTCGCGCCTTGCAACAGCTTGAATTACCACCTCATACTGCTCATGATTTAAAGTGCCACTCTTAAGATAATGCTCGAGCGTAAAGACATGTCGAGCATGCTTCCTAATCGAAAAACTTGGTGCACTTACAACGGGCGGCAGCAGCGCCTGAAAACGTGCGTGCCAATAAGGCAGCTTGATGGCAAGCGAAGGGTTTTTGTCGTTGCAAATATCGTTAGTATGAGACGCGAGCAATCTGATTAACGACTCCACCTTTCGATCGTTTAAAGAGCTCATCACTTCTTCGATATCCGAGCCCAAGCGCTCTACGCACAAGACACCATTGGCGTTGCGCAAGATTTCGATAACGTTATCGTCTTCCAACAGCTGAAGTATTTCAGGCCCAAGAGCTTGTTTTATGGCTTCATATATGCGCGAATCGATTAATTGCACGAGACAAAATCCTCTTTTTTAAATTGCTTGTGCTCGAGTTCATCAAAGAAAGGCTTATTTTTATCCAGCTCTGAAGCCACTAAATCCATGAAGCGGGCAAAGCGACGCGCGCCTTTAATCTCGGCATTGGCCTTCTCATTTTCAGGAATCTCCTTTTCATGGGTAAGATAGACTCGAATAAACGATGACAAAACCTCGAGTGCGGCTCTTTGCTCACGCTTCATACGCTCAAGCTGGCGCGATATGCGGTCCATCTTTTTAAGTAAAATTTCTTCATGCTCGGTCTTTCCCAAAAACTCTCTCAAAGCAGCTTCTACTATCGACCCATCAGTTACTCCTTGCTCTTGAGCAACATATTTGACCTGCTGAACCATATGAATGGGCAGCCTGGTGTTGAGCTGTTTGCTATTTAGGAGCTTTTTCATAAAGCGCCTCCTATTGGTTGCTGAATGGTAGTTGGTTGATATTTTCCATGCTTTTCGGGGCACGGGATTTCTTTCGCAGGTGCTAAATCTTTTAGTCCAGACTCGATAGGCGCATAGACTCGAGGCTTAAAGCGCTTATCTGCAAAGTATTTAACCTTGTTTGCTAAAATGGGCAGCGCGCCATTTAACAAGATAATTGCCTGATGCGATGGCAAGCGGTTTATCTCTGAGGGCAATAACAAGGGTCTGGCATATTCAACATGGGACATTGAAGTATTTCTTAAAAACATCTCAAAGCGGTTTCCCGACCACGAAAACTGCTCTTTCATAGCAGTCTCTTCGCCTAGGAGAGCACTCAAGCGCTTGGCTGTCTGATCATCGTTATTGGCAAAAGCTACGCGCACATGGCAGTTGTCTAAGATGGAGTTACGCTCGCCATAGGCCTTTTGCAGCTGATTGAGCGATTGGCAAACCAAAAATGCCTTAAGGCCATAGCCTGCCATGTAGGCTAGAGCGCTTTCGAAAAACTCAAGCCTACCCAAAGCAGGAAACTCATCGAGTAAGAATAATACCCTGCGTGATTGAGCACCACGATCGTGACTTTCCGTCAATACGCGTCCTATTTGATTGAGCATTATCCTGAGCAAGACGCGTAAACGCGAAATATCCGACGGCGGAAGTACTAAATAAAGCGAAGCTGGTGCTTCTGTGCTTTTTAGTGATAAGACATCAAAATCATGAGCATCAGTGGCATGGGCCACGAGTGGGTCACGAAAGATAGCAAGGAGCGAAATAGCCGTTGATAAAACTCCTGAGCGTTCCTCAACATGCTTATTAATCATCTCTTGGGCTACACTGGTCACTACCGTATGAGAGCTGGATGCCATCTGTTCAATAATCTGCTCAAAAGTATGCTGAGGCCTGGTTAGAAACTCGACTACACCAGCGAGGCTCTTTCTTGGCCACTCATAAATAACAAAGAGTATAGTACCAACAAGCAAAGAGTGTGCGGCATTTTGCCAGTGATTTCTCGTCTCAAGCCGGCCATCAGGATCAACGATGATATCGGCAATATTTTGTGCATCCTTTACTTCTAAGGCACCCTTTCTAATCTCCATCAAGGGATTAAAGCGAATAGTATTAAAAGACGTAGGCTCGAAACAATAGCAAGGACCTAATTGTGCTCGATAGCCGCTTGTTACTTGCCAATTTTCGCCCTTAGGATCAAAAATAATTGCGCTCTCCTCCCAGCTTAAAAGCGTCGGTATGACAAGGCCCACACCTTTACCACCGCGTGTTGGCGCTATTGCTAAAATATGCTCGGGCCCATCATGAAGTAACAATCGCTGGCTTTCAGGGCTTTGACCAAGAACAACGCCATGTTTGGCAAAAAGACCTGCTTCTATGAGATCGTGTTCACGAGCCCAGCGAGCACTACCATGCGCTATCGAAGGTTTTTTCGATTTGTTTAGAAAACGCGAAATCCACGCTAGAGCGATACCGATAAATATCGACATCTGAATAGGCCACATGGTTTTTATAAAAATGGCCGAAAAACGATTGCCATAAAGATAAAACCATTTCACCCACATCCATGGCGCAAATATTTGAACACCGGCGATGCTCAACCATGCATCATCGGCTAAATAGGATGGATTTAGCCTCGCCACTAATAATATGGTTGCTGCCCAACAGCCTAATAATACGCCTATTCCAAATAATCCGGCTCTCATCATCATGGCTTGAGCCTTGGGCCTTTAATCTGATTTGTAAGCGTCATCTCTGGAACACGCGTTACTTTGATATGCGGCTGATATTTTTTGCTGCTCGCTTGAGCATGAGCAGCTATACGCTCGATAAAATCAGGTGGTATTAAAAAGATCTTGTCATCAAGCTTTTGCACAAGCCCCATCTTGGCTACAACTTCAAGACGATTCAGATGTACTTGAGCAAATTCCTGTGCATTCACCCCCGGCGGCAGCTTCTTATGGGTGCGTGCATATTCCTCATGAACTGCTACTTTATAAATTCCGCCATTGGCGTGAGCGATTTCATTAATACTTCGATCTGAATTCTTAGGACCATCAAAGGGCTTGGTCGTATCTACTCTGACAAAATCACCAACGCTTACTCTAATTTTTTCAGAATATCTTTCAAGCTCGACATAAATCTGCTTTTGATGAGGGGTTTTGATGATTATATATTCAGCATCATCTATCTCATCAACGACGCCTCGCGAAACAACATGGCCGACTATACTCTTTTCAGATAATTTTTTGGCAGAAATTACTTCGCAATGCGCTTTCTCCATACCAGAATATGAAGATAGTTTTTCTATTATAGAGCGCGTGCGATTTATTTGGTGCAAATCATTTATATAATCATCTTTTATTCGCCACTTGTTCTCACTCACATACACAGCCAAAGAACTGCGTTGCAAGTGTGACACTCTTTCATAAATAACATCTTTTAGATCTTCACTGTAATCATTATTATTTATTTTGGATAAATCAATAACTCCATCAATAGTATTATTTTTTATAATAGTATCTAGTTCACATTTTTTATTTTTATGCGCATCTATTTTAAGACTTAGAGCAATATCTTCTGGATTGCGTAAACCGATTTTTTTATTAATTATCTCTGACGCCCTATTTCGTATTCCCCTGCTAATATAATCCCGGCTCAGCAACAACTTTTTGCCTGAACCATCCATGCCGTTTATCACTATATGAACATGTGGTTCATTGGTGTCATAGTGACACGAAGCCACCCATTCCAACTTTGTTTGCAAATCTTTTTCTATTGTTCTAATTAAATCTTTAGTAAATAATTTCATATCTATCATCGCTCCATCTTCTGGAGAAATAATAAAGCGAAAGTTATGTGGTGATTCTTCAAGTTTTTTTACAATATCTTTTGTTACTACAGATATATCATCTCTAGAAAAGAGCTCGGGACTTTCTCCGTCCATCCCTGCATTCCTGCGACTAATATATTCAAGATGAGCACGGATCTTTTCCTTAAAACCAGTGCCGCTATTTTTTACATAACGAGCTTTTACAACAACCCTTCTGCTGTATATATCATGGTCTTTCGTGTAAATATTACGGGCGCCCATTGAACTAAGGCCACCACGAGCTTCTTGTACTTTTTTAGTGCCTTTTTGCTTTGATTTTATTTTTGATAGTGCTTTGCGTGTTTTGCTGGCTAGACGAAATTCTTCAGTGTCCGTTTTTAACGAAACCCTTTGAGCCAGTCTATCCAAAATCGTCGGTTGCATGTGTACCTTGAAGGCTTTTATCACCCACATTTCGACTCTAACATGAACTCTCTACCAAATTGCTAGCACTTTCTTCTATTTTTATCACTTTTTTTTGGCACTAATTAGGCTGTTACAAAGCTAGAATAGCTTTGTTTTATCTTGCCCTAAAAAACTTCGCTTTTCAGGGCTGCTTTATTTCAAAAGCCAACTCAACCTGTGCGATTACTTGCGACGTTTTAATTGGGCCAAAATAACGACTATCGTATGAGTCCGGGTGATCTCCCAAGACAAACCAATGACCTTTTTTTAGCGTTTCACATCGAGACTGATTTAAAGAAAAATCACTATATTTTTGTACATTTATTTGTGCAGCAAATAAACCGTTGATCCAGATCGCCCCTCTATAATCAACGCAAAACTCATCGCCAGCTTGCCCTGCTACGTACTTTATTAATTTATTATTTTTATCATTATCATAAAAAACTAAAATATCTCCTATTCTAATATTTTCAGATATTTTTTTAATATAAAATCCTTTAGCAATACTGGGCGTCCTATTCAAGAAAATAAGAGGACCAAAAGTACTCAACAAAGGCAAGCCTATAAGTAACGCAAAGACAAGAACAAGCCATCTTCTACCGCTGCGTTTTTTCTCAACCAAGAAGCTCACCTATGAAAAAATTTGGCTTTATCTTTAAAGATAATAAATCCTGTAATTTATGAAATTTTTCCGGATCTATTAACGTCAAATCTACGCCAGATCGAGATATAGTATTTAAAGCTTCATATAACTTTTTTGATGTTACATTATTTTTAGTCTGTATGAGAACACGTGCTCCTGGAGAAATGCCTGGTATAACAGTCCCTCGTTCTCCTTCATCACAGCTTTGTACGACTAAAACATAATGAAATTTTTGATATTCTTTGCCCTTAGATTCAAGTTCAATTCCAAAAATTTGTTTGGGTAAAAACAAATGCTCAAGAGCATTGGTCGCGTCTTCAAATATACACGCAGCCGATCGCGTAATTTCTGCCTTTCCAAAAATCAATTTAATACTCAGCGAGTTTTTCTTCTCAAAAGTACTAACGACGGTGTAGTGTTGTGTTTCGCTTTGGATATAACTGCTGGAGTCTTCAGATGAAATCATTGCTAGCAATCCTTTCGTTATTCATGACGTTTTTTCCCGCTACGGCCGAAGAAAACCCTGCTCGGGAAGAAGTTATACTACCAGTTTCACCACCGCAAAAAGTTCTTCAACGTTATCAAACCAACTTTGATTACCATCATGATCGAGGCCTTTATGTATCAGCGATGCTTGGCCCCCAATGGAACCATTCAATAGATAAACCTAGTGCTAAAGGCGTTCGATTTGGTGGGAAATTTAACATCGGTTGGTTTATTGCTGATGGGTTTTCATTGTTTGCGTCTGTGTGGGGAAACTTCTTAGAAGCAGCAAGCATTGTTGCAGGGGGGCCTGGCGTTGCCTTTCTTTTTAGCTCAACGAATATGAGCTTAGATTTTTCTTTAGGAATTGGCAGAGTCTTCAATGCTATTAAACGCCAGGACATCAATAATTTCTCTGAAGCTGTTCTGGCAGCCAATGTATCCCTTGGAAAATTCTGGTGGCTATCAGGAAAAACGAGTTTGGGCTTAACACTTTCATCGGGCATACATGGCATGAGCTTGTCCAAAGAAACGTTGAATAGTTTTGGGTGGAACGCGGGCTTGGGACTTGCTTTCTTGTTTGGCTAATCATTAAAGACCTCCGAAGAGGTCTTTTGCTTGATTATTATTTAATGAATCGTGATGCTATTCGCTTTCTGACGTAATGGCTTTCTCCCCAGGGAACCATAAATTCACTGAGTGTTCTTCCTGAAGAAGCATCAAGCATGCTTAATAAAAGTCCATCAACCTGACTATTTTCTGTTTTGTTAAAGCCTATTTCCACGCTAAGATCTTTCCAAAAATTCTTTTCTCTTTTCCCAGGGTATTTAAAAATAAAATCAGACTGTAAGATAAATTTAGCTAAAACAGCTTGTGAGCTTTTTAGCATTGTTTTGCCACTGATTAATTCTACTTCCCTACCGACCTTTCCAGTAGCAAGATCATATGAAAAATATTTAATTTTGATCTTATTTTGATTAATATAATAACGATGAGAATTAAGCTGTAAATATATTGGTTTTTTCAGATCGAAAGATGGAAAAATGGATGTAGAATGAGGATTGGTTATTACTGAATGACCAACGACAACATTGCCAAAAAGTTTCAAAGGATCGCCTTCTACAAACATTGATGAATATGTCTTATTTACCGATGTAATATCATCATCGCTACGATTGGCTCTGTAGTGTGTCGTATTCATATCGACGCTCACAGGTGGAGTTATTACCTTCCAGCCAAACTCAATAGTATGATTGCTCGCATGACCAGCTTGATCGATTGCCCAGATACTTAGACAATATTTTTGACGCACGTCATGAGCCGAATCTTGCGATAAATCAGCATCAGCAAGACTTTGAATAAGAGGAAATTCATAGCGTTCGTCTTTTTCAGTAGCGACCCTCAGATCTTCTGATAACCCAGCGCATTCAGCTGCTATGCTATAGCGCACCTCTTTAAGTTTGTTATCGTCCCTTACTTTTACGGCATAAACAGGGGCTGTACGGTTATCGTCTATTCTTGTCGACCATCGTTGAATTATAGGTTTCTTTGACCAGCTCATTGGCAGCGCACTACCCGACGGCTCAACAACGTAGCGAGGATTTTCAACCTCATCTATAAATCTTTGATTATAGGCCATGGTTTCTTGTAAATATGGCTTTTGAGATACCCCTTCCTTGGCGCCCATTATGGTTGGTGCTTCAAAGTCGAGCGTAAATTCGCGTCGTTCTAAAGCTCTTTGATTTCCATAAATATCCGTGACAACCAAATCTAAAGAGTAACGCCCGGAGGACATGTTTTGACCTATCGAGCCATCCCAATTGCCAGTATTTTTATCAACTATAGCTCTGGAAGAAGCCTTGCTTCCTTCGTTTTTCTCTTCAATACCTCTAATTTTATATTCGATACTATCTATCAAGTCTGGCTTTTTTACGGTGCCAACAATCTCCACAAATGAAGTATGAACATAATCGTTCGCCAGGGGCCTTACTATCTCTACCTCAGGCGGATCTTTAACAACTTCAAAGTATCCTTTTTGTAAAAGACGCTTGTCACCACTTTCACTAACAATACGACCAGCAACATCTTTTGCCGTAATCTCTAAATAATATCTGCCATTGAAAAGATTTTTCCCATCAATAGTTTCAGTGATAGTGCAAAACGTACCATCAATATTCCCACTTCCGCTTGGCCAAACACCATCTTCTGCTTCACCACCAACATCAGCCTTAATTTGCCACGAACATTCTGTGAGCGGTAATCCGCTGCTTACGAAGGCTTTTACTTGAGCGCCGTCAGCGAAATTCTTGGCTCCCCATATGGTATTTGCCTTAGGGAGCTCAATATTTGTCTTTAATTCTGGACGTTGAAAGCAGATAAGTTCCTTCTTAGCATTACCCATCGAATCTACAGCTTCAAAGCAAGCACAAACTACATTTGCTTCATTCACACCAAATTTTTTAATATGATCATCAAGCTCAGCTTCTTGAGCACATGCCTTAGCTGCAACTCTTCCCTGTGGTATCTGATCTATTGAAATTGGACCAAATTTATTGCCTAAGCCTGGTTTCACATTCTTTGGCTCAAGCATCTTAAGTTCTTTAATAAAACTTTCATCTTCAACCTCAACTTCAAAAAAGATTTCTCCCTTCAGGTAAGCAAAAGGAGCTTCCCGACTATGAGGACTCGCAAAATTAACATGAAGCATTGGTGCTTCTTTATCGAGTGGCTTGGGTGCTTCGGCCTGTGGGAAGAGTTCTGGTTGGGTTTGCCAGTTGATTAGATGGACCAATTTTCCCGGTTTTTCTAAATCACTTTTATCAGAAGCGCTCATCTTTCCAGCGGATTCCAATAAATTCGAATAGAGCAAAATCGCCTCAGAGAGCTTCTTTCTCATCGTGTAGCTATCAAGACCGATACGTCGATTATTTCCTACAAAAACAACGTTTCCAGCAGCATTACGTCCGTCAAAGATTCGATCTGAAAGATCATCTGCGAGTGCCGTAACCAAATCTATGACACTAATATTAATGCCTTCTTCTGCCAATCTTGCGCTAAAATCACTAGCAAGCTTACTAAGCCCTCCATGAGCCAAATGTAGGGCTACCCTCGGGTCATCTAGTTTAAAGCTATCCTTGCCTGCGTCAAAGGCTTCCTGGCGAATAATATTTACGTAGTTAGGAGATTTTCCTGATAGGAAATAAGAAAAATGCGAAAAATCGACGTTGAGACGATCTATGTCTTTAAGCTCAGCCACGGCTTTATCCCAAAAACCACGATCTGCTTGTGTTCGAGCTACTGCAAGCGTAGTCCAGGCATTGATATTGGTTTTCTCTGGCATTTTTATATGAGTGATAACTGAGCGTAGCTCTTGTCCAGGTTTGAGTGCGATTGTTTCATCTTTTGTAAGATCGCGATAAATGCCACCCTGAGCTGCTAGAAGAACAGGGCCATCATAGTCGGTTCTTAGTTTCAAATTATAGCCACCGTCTGGTCCACTAACAGCTTCGCCGATTTTTTCTCCTTTGCTAAGCTTCGAGAACTTGTAGGCCGAAATCGTAGCACCGCAAATTGGTGTTCCTACCTCGGTCATACCGTTAAAATTATATTCCTCGAGTTTAAGTGCGACTGGCTCAGTATAAGGCTTATCGTTGCAGCCAACTAAAAATGTTATCAGTAATACCGCCGATAGTTTTTTGAGCATTTGATTTTCCCCCGAAAATTTCTTTCTTAAGAAGCCTACTCGGGATTAGTGTTTTTTTTGAAGAGATTTTATTGATAAAAGCAAAAAACTTATTTCATGCTGAATATAGAAAAATATGAATTCAAAAGAAATCGACACATCAGGGACAATAGTCGAAAATGATGCAATATCTTCCATCCAAAATTTCAGGTTTTCGGGTTGTTCTTTAAGGTAGCGAATTATTCGAGGCTTATTTAAAGAAGTTTGTCTCAATAATTATTTGTTCAGTAAGAATTAATTCGAACTCATCAGGATTTCCCAAAACGGCTTTGAGAATTTTGCCGCATGCTCCATGTGCCGTTATAGCAGCACTAACAAATACATTTGCATCAAGAACCACTCTCATTTTGCTTGGTTCTTTCTGCGCTCAGCTCTAACTTCTTTAACAACTTGTACAGCAAGCTCGTTAGCCTCTTCCTCTGACAAATCTGCGCCTGCCCTATCTAAAAATGATAAAGCGCGCTTACGAGCCTTCTTTTGAATATCTTCTAATAAACTAATTGGGACAATAGCCGCTAAAGGACGACCATTGCGTTCAATGATGTATTGTTCATGCACCAAATCAACCCGATTAAGGATTTCACCAAATTGTTGCCGAGCTTGCATCGCACTTACTGTTATGGCCATTGAAGCACCTCTATTGATATGATCATATGAATTATTTAGATTATGTCAATTGATATAATCTAATCTAAAGCTATGGCTTTACTAAGGCTTTCTGGCTTATTTCTGAGAATAATACCCATGACCGTGTTCTTACTGAGCCGGCATTCGCTGACTCACCCTTAAAAGAGCAGGATTGCGCGAGCTGTTTGTTCAAAAATTGTAAACCGCTAAGTCACTATCAGAGGGACAATGTAAACCGCTAAGTCACTATTGGAAGGACAATGTAAACCGCTAAGTCACTATTGGGGGGGCGGACACCCAAAATTATCACGTAATTTCAAGGTATTAGAGAGTAAATTTTTCTTACAGTAATTAATTACAATATTAATTACATAGGTGGGGTTGTTTTAAAGAACACCCCCACCAAGAAAACTCACAGGGAAAGAAAATTATTTCGGTCTTGCAAAACATCCTTAAGCTTTAAAAGATTCTCTGGGGAAACAGCCTTTTTGCCTCCCTCCCAATTAGTTATAGTTATTCTAGATACACCAACTAAATGAGCCAACTGCTCCTGATTAAGTCCTCTATCTAAACGTAGCTCTTTAATCTTTAGGGGCATTTCTTCATTGTGCCGGGCCTTAGGCGGAAGTTCATCAACAGCATCGATACCTGCTTCAAGAAGTCTTTCTCTCAGATAATCCTCTAACTTGACTGGAATATACATCTTGAGGATAAGCGGCAAAATCTTGCTCGAAACGTGTGTAAGTTTTCTTAAATGCTCGATGGCTTCCTGGTCATGCAAAAGTAACTGTTTCGTATCAAGGCTCATCCGCAAATGAAAAGGCTCCTGCATCAAACAATGAACGTCATTAATAAATAAGGTAATTTGCTCCTTAAGGCTTTTTTTTCTTGTTGCCTCGTAATGTGCTTTGCCCATCCATGTTCTTAACTGATAGCCACGCGCGAATGTACCGTTACATTCTAGATATTTTTTACTGTTAATTTCTCTGACTTTTTCACTACAGCCATCTTTGTCGATCAATTTTTTCCTAAACGTTTTGCCATTTTTTGTCTGTCTTACTTCATAAGAAGGCGTAATTTCCTGCAATAAAACACTCGCGAGCACTTTACGATTGTGTTGCCAATTTTCTAAATTACTCACGGCTAATAAACGAGGAGAATCTTTACCAAGATTATTTTTCCTAATTCGCTTGAGCTGCTCTGGTTCTGGATCTTCTACCCTCTTTGCTTGTAAAGGCTTAGCATTTTTAACAAAAAGCGCCTTATGGGCAAAATAGAAATGACCACGATTATCGCAAGCCATATCAACCAGAGTGCGATCTTAAGAAGCTTACTCGGGATTAGTTGTTTTTTTGAAAAGATTTCATTTAGTGTTTTTGATTTTTTTAATTTTTTAAAAAATTTTGGTCTTCAACATAAGTAATCCCAATTTTCTTAAGTATTGGTAATTTAGAAATTACTTAAAAATTACTTAAGAATTACTTAACAAAATTTTTGGTCTGAAAAATGGCATCATAACGGGGGTTTCCCAGTTATGCTCTCGCCCAGCACACCGGGAACTCTCGCCCAGCACACCGGGAACTCTCGCCCAGCACACCGGGAACTCTCGCCCAGCACACCGGGAACTCTCGCCCAGCACACCGGGAACTCTTCCCCAGCACACCGGGAACTCTTCCCCAGCACACCGGGAACTCTTCCTAGCAATCAAAAAATTCATCGAATAATATTGGTAATCCCCGTTATTACGAAATTTTTTACTGATTTTTTGCAAACGATTTTCCCGGTGTGCTGGGCGAGAGTTTTTGAGCGCTGAAAAATAGCTCTAGAGTTTATTGTTCGAATGTATGCCAGACCTAAATATGGTTCATTAGGAAATGGCTTTTCTTCTGGCTGTAAACACCCAATCTCTTCTGTCTTCAGCTTCCTCAAGATAAGAAATTATCTCGTATTTGCCATCCAAAATGGGTTTTCCGTTAAGAAGTGTTACCAAAGACTCTAATTTTCTTTTTCTATCTGACTTATATTTATATTGTGCTAAGCCAATTCTACTGCATAAATTTATGAGGGAAATATGAAACATTTCCTTTGAGGCGAGCTCATAATCCAACATCGTATATAAAAGCTGTGCAACGCCTTTTCGCCCTTGATCCTTCAAGGAGAAATACGGATTTAGCATTAAGGATTTCACATTTTTTCTTAGAAAATTATCTGTGATAAAATCAGAAAAACGAATACGAACTTTGGATTCACCATTGGAATTTGGTCTTAATGTTTTTTGATTGAAATTTTTCGCGCGCCAATCATATGAAAGTATAGAAAAATCTTGGATGTCACAGCTCCCATTTTTAGTGTCGAGCTTTTTAATATTGATTCTTATTGATGACATTTCGTTGAGTAGTTGTAATACTTTTTGATAATTATTTCCTGCATCATCACCTCTTAATTTTTGTACAAGGTCATAAACAGAAAGCTCGAGGTAACCATAGATGAATGGCCTTTCTTCTTGCTCTAATTTATATTCACTATCTGACCAAATCTGTGCAAGTTTATAAAATGCCTCTTGATGTTTCTGTTTAAGAACTCCCATTCCTTTGATTTTGCCTGTGCGGTCACCAATCTCTATTCTTAAGATGAATTCCTCGCCCGAAAGTGGATTTTTGATTTTTCTTTCATAGGTTCGAAGGTCGCCTTTGAAGGTATTTGCTGCAAATATGGCATGACGCTCGATGGTCAGTTCGCTGCGGACTTTATTTTCTTTAAAAGGAAATGGAATGAGATTGCATCTGCCTTCTTTCAGCTGGGCATCGATGTCTTCTAAAACTGCAGCTTCTTTTTTTTGTGCTGCAATGTTGTTATGAATGCGCTTCTTTAAAGCTTGAAATTCTGCTTCAGCAATTTTTAACTCTATCTTGACGAATGAATTACCTATGAGAGTACCTATTACCTCTTCTAATATTCTTTTAAATCCATAGTTATAATCAACTTTGCCAACTATTTCTTTGGTTGAACCCAAAACTACGCGGCTTTTATCGAGCTCAAGGACAACGAACGGTTTGTTTATTTCTTTTAGGCGATAATCCGCGCTTATTTTTTCAATAATCCTATCCTCGAGCTCACTAAGTGCCCTTTTGGATTCTGAAAAATTCTTAACCGTGTTCATAGCTAAACCCATTGTTAGTACGCATCGAGCAGATAATGCCGCTTATCTGCCATTTGATAGGAAGTATTTACTGCTATAGAGCACCAGCATTCTTCAGATGAGTCGATATCAAATCGATCAAAATATCTTTTTCGGTTTGTCTGGTCTCAACCGCATATTTCTTCAGACAATAAGCTAGATCTTCCGGCATGCGGAAGGTTTTGGTTGTCTCGCGAGGCATGCCCGAGACAAAAGCCAGACCTGTATTTTTACCAATAGTTGAGCTTGATTTAGATAGATTCATAGGTCGTTATCCTGTTGAGGTTTGTAAAATAATTGAAAACCCTTAACATAGTAAAACATTAAAGTTGTATGGCTGTCAAGAAAAGATCAGATTCCTTCAGGAAGATTCGAAACAATTCGCGACATAAATTTTCCTTCGATATTATTTGACGTAGGTCATTGATAATT
>Ga0318562_10000094_pt1 | contig 40545 bp, 65 predicted proteins | sample GRESIP066b5f18_FD_203688 | JGI IMG/M metagenome (GOLD analysis project Ga0318562, IMG submission 203688) | Tropical soil microbial communities from Luquillo Experimental Forest, Puerto Rico - GRE.SIPMG.066b5f18 | ecosystem: Environmental > Terrestrial > Soil > Tropical forest > Bulk soil... | reverse complement strand
TTATGCTTACGCATCGAGTACATGATCTTAAGTATTTCCGCTTCTTCTTTATTAGCTTCAAGTAGCCCGTTATCGTCTAGTTGCTGCCCGTATGGCACACGGCCCACGCGTTCGCCTCTAGCTTTCTTACGGGCTAGGGCTGCCTTAGTGCGCGTCGAGATCACAAGAGCCTCATACATCGCGAATAGATCCATTATGCCCCTAAGCAAGATGTTATGGGGCTCGTCGCCCTCCATCTCACCTATTGCAGAAACTAGTTTCGCTTTTTTCTTCTCTATGATACGCTCTATCATACCGATAATGTATGGGTCACGTGCTAAACGTTCCCGCTTATGGACTATTAGCACGTCATCCTTCTTCAGAAGGGAAAGAGCTTCCAGAAGCTTAGGACGCTCCTCTAGCTCCTTCCTTTTTCTATCTGTACCTGTAACAATATCAATGTATTCTTCGATCTGCCGCCCGCCTAGCTTCTTGATCCATTCCATGCAAGCATGACGTTGAGCGTCTAGACCTAAGCCTGAATCCTCTTGCTTGTCTGTCGAGACCCTAAGGTATATGAAATACCGCATCACTCAACCTTCTTTAACTGGCTAGAGTCGCTAATCATGCAACATTCTTTCATACGCAATACGGTCTTAACTTCTACCATATCGGTTTCTAAGCGTGTCATTCTATCCTCGATCTTTTCAATTCTCTTAGATAGATTGCTCCACACGAAACCCAAAACGGCGGTTATAAAAGCCGTTTGGAGCCCTATCAACCACATGATTGTCTGGGCAAATCTCCACGTGTTTTCATCCATAAAATTTTTCCTTTGATTTAATGTGTTGCTTATCTATTGTTCATGTTGTAACTTTTGGACTGCCTGCTTACATTTAGTTAGCATCCGGGCGCCCACTTCGTCAACGTCGATGATGGCGCGCGTGTCCATTAATCTAAGAAGGTCTGATATGACTACCAGCGACCGCCCTAAGTTGTATTTAATGGTTTCGACGCATTCGCGTTCATCCGTTTCAAGATACTTAGATTCTAGCGCCTTAGATTGTAGTTCATACGCACCTTTTAAAGATACAGCGTACGACCCCAAAGCGAATATATATTCTTCAAGCGTTTCAATGCTCTTTGTATCAATGAAATTCATCTACAAGCCTCCGGCAGTTCGATTTTTCGCACCTCAATTTCAACAACAAACCCCATAGCACGCATATGCTCTATCTCAATTTTAGTGAACGTTTTACGCCTCATTAATATAGCAAGTCCATAGGCGAACTTATTGACGGGATAAAATAAAGGTCGCGTCAATACGTCCGCATATGATACTTTGACCGTCGGCAATCCCTTATCTTCATAGTCAAGGTCGAGACCCTGCCATATCTTCTTGTAATCTTCTTTTGCCTTTTCTAGCTCTTGCTTGTTCATACAATCCCCTTAGTGTTTAGGTTGGTTAAGCCAACAAGATAACACACAGGCGCTTTATCTTGTTAGCTAAATGATTACTTACTGGAATTTTACTCAAATTCCAGCCGGTTAGTGATTCCAAAATACATGCATGCCGTCATCAAGTTCTATAGTGAATATGTCGCTGTTTAAGTCCATATCACGCCCCATAGCATCCCAATTGATGTAATATTGAAGGTGCTTAGGAATTTCGTGCCCGCATTCATGCGTTATATATTCGGCATACTCCCCAAGGTCTTTATGAGTTCCTTGATAATTGTTATCAAGAAATTCTTTTGCTTCTTCAATGCTTGTTCCTGATCCCAAATGTGCCACTAACTCTAAGATTAATTCGCCGTTATCCTCACTTTCAAGCATGTTCGCAATGTTACAAACTTCTTCTAGGCTACTTCTTTCTTCAACGCGATAAGAGCCGAAACCCTCATAATCGTGAATGTCCCATTCTTCCGCTATTTCGCCGTATTCCTTTGTAACCGGCGAATCTTTTAACATTGTGTTAACCTCTTGCAAAACATCGTCATAGTCTTGCGCTGCATTGATCCAACGCCCATGTAACCAACCATTATTATATGCAGCTAAACAAGCAACGTATACGCGCGCCATAATGATACCTTTAGTTTAATAGTTTAGTTTTGTGTCTTGCGAATTAATCGCAAGTCGCTAACCCTTATAAACTAAGAGGTAAAGTTTGCTATTAATCCGGCATTAAGTCCTTAGGTGAAACGCCTAAAGCCCTAGCGATATAAACTATCTTTTCTAATCCTACGCTTCTATGTCCTCTCTCTACTGAGCTTATATAAGTCGGGTGCAAGTGCGCTAATTCGGCTAATTGCTCTTGAGACAATTCGGCCTGATAGCGCAACATGCGCACCGTTAACCCAAAGGTTTTCTTTATAGATTGTTTTTTAAACTCTTTAGTCATATGATTAGCGTATCCATGACTAAAGAATTAAAACATAGACTATACGCTATGAAATGATACGATTGACTAAGTCCCCTTTGCTTGCGTATTTCCTTTGTAAAGCTTTAAGGTCGCATACTACACTACCTAGCTTGCACCATTGACCAAAAAAGTAAGACTCGTTTTCCGTCCTTCCGGCGCTCTTTTCTTCAAGATAGCGCGATTCAAGCGCTACTAACTCCTTGCGGTATTGCTTAATCAACATTCTTAAATCTTCCTTCATAGAGAGTATATCCTTAGATGTGTGTAGTTATGCTTATATTCACTAGCGAACTCTAGAGCCTCGCGCCACCCTTTGAAGGTGTAGCGCGATACTTGAGCGTTTAGGGTGTATTCAACTATGCACATAATTCCACCCCCTATAGTGCTGACGGTCGAACGCTTCAATACCGGCAATCTCTAACACACCATAGAGGCGTTTAGACACACCCGGAAGGCGCGCAATTGATCCGTTAGGGTTAATCCTAAAGCTTCCAGTTTTCTTGCATGGACGCGTTTGTAGTAAATCTTTCTTATCTTGAGACCAAGGCCCGGTAAACTCATAGACCGTCCCGGTGATAGCGCCGTCCTTATTTTCTTTCCCTATTTGCAATATGTATTTGTAGTTAGAAGAATAGCGGTCAAATTCGTCGAGTTTTTCAACTTGATCTAATACGCAATTAGCGCGTGCACTACATGAATAGCCCATTATTCACCCCCTTCAATCAAAACTAGATCATAAAGAGGTTGAAAGTTAGAATCAGCACTTATGCGAATAGTTGTATCGCAAATATCATCACAATACACTAGATCTATAGCTTTAGGCTTTAGATAGCCCTCGTCAATCATGCGCTCGATAATTTCGTTATTCTCAAAGCTGGTAGGTATCTCAACAATTCCAGCCTTATGCCAATCGTTAGTGTCCCAGCCACCTTCTTCATCTGTAGCCCACGCGTCTATAGCGTATACTTGATATTTCATATAGCCTCTTAGTTTAGTTGTTTGTGTATCCAACCGCTTCAACGTACTTGCTTTTCTCTATGCCTCTTTGCGCTAGGCGCTCCGCATGATTATTCAACTTTCCAGTTAACCGCGCTTGAATGGTGATAACCATAACAGACAACACAAATTCCAGTCAATAGGTTTCTGAAATTTCAGTTAAAATTGTGCATTCTCTCTAGGGAAACCGTCCGATTTTAAAATAAATAGGCGAATATGTTAGGATAAAGGTATAATCAAGCTTGACTAATGGCAATCCCGCGCCTAGCGGGCTAGCCTAATAGCTAACTAGTAAACAAGTGAATCACGCGCAAGATAACATGGGATTTCCTAAAGGTGATAAACGTATAGGCGATAAAGCGCGCCAACCTTCCAACGGGGTTAAGATAGCTAGTGAGCTAATAGCGGAAGCGCTACGCAAAACTAGAGGCAATATAGCGCGCGCTGCTGATAAGATAGGGATTACTCGTACTACCTTACACTCACGCATAAATAGAGAGCCTGAGTTGAAACAGATTGTAGATGACTCTAGAGAGCGTTTTCTTGACGATCTCGAGGATGTCTTTCAGAACAAAGCTCTTTCTGGTGACACTGTAAGCGGGTTGTTCTTACTCAAGACTATAGGAAGAAAGCGCGGATACGATCAAGACCGTGATGTTATGGTTGAGAGCGCAACTAAGGGCGCTTTAGACTTCATATTCAACCGCACAAAGAATCCTGCTGAGTCTTAGAGATACGCTAGCGCAATGCTAGCGCCTTCACACACTATCCACAACACGCTACACAACACGCAATAGTTGAACGCTTAACATTCGGTAGCGTTCAAGCATACATATATCAAAGATATCATACTACGCGCAGGCGCATGACGCACGCACGCGCGGTTAGTCGGGGGACTCTACCCGAAAGCCGAGACCCCGGCACTCCTTAATCGAACCGGTACTATGTTTATTTCATCCCAGATCACTTTCTCCCACTTAAATAATATTTTAGTTCAGAATCGTATAATTCATCTCTGAAACGAGATATTAAGGATTACTTACTACCTGAAATTTTTTTTGATGGGTATTTGGTATAATGGTTAATGGATTGCGCAAACCGACGGAGGGTTATGTCTTTAGAGAAAGCTATCAAGTATGGGAAGGAGTGGCGTAAGCAGTATAGGGATTCGCGGTTGTTCTCATGGGGATGTCGGAATCATGGATCGTGCAAGTGTTGTGAGGGTAATCGCTTGTATGCGTCTAAGAAGCGTTTGATGAAGGCTATGTATGACGAAAAAGAAGTATTACAAGAAGTCGCATAGAGATTGTCCTTGCTGTGGATGGCAGGGGCATGTGCGTAATAATTCGAGAAAATGGCTCTCCCATAAGCGGGGAGCCTATCTACCAATTTCCTACCAATATCTACTGAATTAGTAGAAAGAAAAAAGGCCACCCTCTTTCGAGAGTGACCCCAACACAAAACTAAGGATATCAATGAACAACTTCAAGGTATCTTTTTCAAATTTTTTTGTCTAGACTTTTCACAGAAAATTATTTCGATATCCAGTTGATTTTTTCTTGACTGTGCCTTAAATTTTCAGTTATACATCTAGTTAATAAATGAGGTACTGTTATGGCGCGTATGCAGATAACGATCAATAGAAAGTCCGAGGATGTTTTCGAGTTCTCGTTCTATAAGAATTCCCCAGCCGGCGATATTGCGGAGGAGCGTGCGGAGATTGTGCGATTGATGGATGAGGCTACTGATGCGTTGATGCGTCAATCGCAGAAGATAGACAGCATGCAGTTGAATTCATCTTCGCAGGTTTATCGCATAACGATTAAGGCTGGGGGTTTAGATGCGTAAGGTAAGGGTTAAGAAGTTGCGCAAGATGTTTAGAGTTCTCTCGATCGGTAAAGACGAAGTAGAGAGGAATCATTGGCGCAGGTTTAAGAAAATGATGAAAGGGGAGAAGGTCTAATGTATTTAGTATTGATTCCAGTGCAGAAGCTTAATGGTGCTCGAAGTAATTATTATGAAGCTAACTATATGGCAGATCCAGTTGATGTGTGTAGAGCGCTCGGAGGGGGTGCTATAGTTTACAAGTTAGATGCGTTAACAGAGATTATAGACATTGAAATTACTTGTAGCGAGAAGGTGATAAATGCAAAGCGAACGTAGTCTTATTTATCGACCAAACTATCAAGACTATAGATTTAGTTTCATTCCAGAGTTCGAGGCATACGGCTGAAAGTTTACGCAGGGTACTGCGATATTGAATGATGCGTGGGTGATTAACCTTAGGACGCCGGGCCGTAAGTACAAGATCCGTAGAGATAGGTATGTGGGTCAGCATAAGTCTGTTCGCTTCCGTAGATATGAACAACTGCCTTGTGTGCCACTAGATAGTTATGCAGATCCCGGCTCTGATCCTGTCAACTATGAAGAGCTTAACCTGCTCTATAGTAATGCTAAGAAGTCTTGGGATGCAAGGTCTACATATTTAGGCACTCTGAGGGAGATGCAGAGGGAGTATAACGTTAGAAAGTCTAAAGAATTATGGGAATCCCCATGCGATGGGGTTTATAAGTTTAATACAATCAAAAGAAGGAAGAAAGAAATGTTTAATGAAGACGAAGTTAGTTTCATTGAAGAAACTGCAAATAGAGATTTGAAGGCTCTTAATCACAAGATTGAGCAGATGGTTAATGAGATGGCGCGCATGGGTAAGCAGTTGAGCGACCTGAAGGTTGTGGAGTCTAAGTTGACTTCGATTCTTAGAGCGATCGAAGAAGAAAAAGAAGATGATCGCTGCCGCGGGGCCTGCTAATGAATATTTTTAAAGGCACTCTTAGGTATTTAGAGCACCTAGGGCGCATGCGTAAGTTTTCGCATGATGAGCCAGTATTGGATCCTCGGCGCATGGTCAACCGCACGCTTTATGGCACTGATTATCATCCTGAAGATGTAGCTTTTCAGCTTACCAAGGCTTTAAAGCATTTTCATACTGAGATGAATGGAGTTTCTATTCAAGAGTATGGCAAATGCCTAGCTGATGAGATGGTTCACGGCTTCGGCATCTTGGAGCATGCATGGGTAGATGGTCGGTTAACAGTTAAGGCAGTTCGCCCGGAGAACTATATTGGATAACGTTAATCATCCTTCGCACTATCAAGGTAAGAACGGCATAGAGAGTATTAATGTCATTGAAGGGTTCGATCTCGGATTCCATCTTGGTAATGCCCTTAAGTACATACTAAGGGCTGGCAAGAAGGGCGATCGCGTTGAGGACATCCGCAAGGCGATATGGTATCTCAATCGAGAGATTGCAAGGCATGAGAAGTGGGAAGACCCAGTAGTGCCATAAGGGTTCATGGTGCAGCGGCTAGCATACCTCCCTGTCACGGAGGAGGCGACAGTTCGATTCTGTCTGATCCCGACGGACTCGTAGCTCAGTCGGTAGAGCAGCGGATTGTTAATCCGCAGCGCGTAGGTTCAAGTCCTGCCGAGTCCTAACGTGCCGTAGCTCAATAGGTTAGAGCGGCACTCTTATAAGGTGCAGGTCGGTGGTTCAATTCCACCCGGCACGAAACGAGTCGGTTACAAAATGAAACCTAGTGAGGTAGTATGTTCAATAGGAAGAAAGAGAAAGAGAGATTAGAGAGAGAGAAACTTATGCGTTTAGAGTTAAACGCGTTTCACGGTACTGTGAGGGCTGCCGAGAAACAGAGCCATGAAGCAGTTCAACTTCTTAAGGAGCTTAAGTATAAGATTAATGAAGATATGAGGGAAGAGCTAGATACTACTCAGAGAAAGTATATAGCTCTGTTGGAAGCAAAACTCATTCAATTCGATCAAGAAGCTGTTAAGATAAAAGCAGAGAAGGACGCTCAATATCAGCGCCTTCATAATTACTTCTATTCAGGTGCTCGTCCTTAGCTTATAGAGGTGTTCAATAGCGTCGCATAGAATCTTGGACTTTTCAGGCTTTCCTGAGCGTTTCATCTCTTCTAAGCATAGCTCGTTGAACATCTTCCAATGCTCTTCACTTAGGTACATTGTCACCTTAACCTTTTCCTGTTTAGGTGTGTTTACTTCTTGCGGTTTTGATGTATCTACGTTTTGCGGTATTGCCTCGTAGTCCATTAACTTCATCTTCTTTTTGATGCTTTCTTTAGCTTGTTCTATACTCGACATTTTACTTCCTCCACTAGTTCACGATAGGCTTCTGCGCCTTTAGAATCAGGGGCATAATCGAAGATCGACTTGCCGTTCTTTTGTGCTTCATCCAGCTTAATGTTTTGCGGTATTACGGTATTTAGTAACTTAGGGCCAAAGATTTCATGCAGCGCGGTGTTTACTTCCTTAGCTGCGTTTGCCCTTAGGTCGTGAAATGTTACCAGAACGCCTGTGATCTCTATACGGTGTTTTTGTACCCAGCCAATCTTTTCGTTAATGTAGTTGACGGTTTCAATGAAGCTATTGACGCCCTCCAAGGCGAAATAGCGTAATTGAACCGGCAGAATGATCTCTTTAGCTGCGATAAATGAGTTGATCGTCAGGTTGCCGAAGTTAGGTGGGCAGTCAATGATGATGTAGTCATGCTGCTCATTTTCGATCTTATTCTTTAGGCGAAACTCTTTTGCGCCCATAGAGGATAACTTCATATCTGCAATCGCTAGAGATAAATCAGCTGGAATGATATCAAGATTTGGAATGTAGGTAGGTTGCCTTACATCACCAACTGATACCGATTCATTACATAGAAGGTCTGAGATTGTGAGCTTGGATTCTGTGCTTATTCCAAGCCCTTTAGAGGTATTTCCTTGAGGGTCGATATCTACCAGCAATACTTTATTACCGCAATACGCTAAACCGGCAGCAAGGTTAATGGCCGTTGTAGACTTACCTACACCGCCTTTTTGATTTGAGATCGCTATAATTCGCATACATACTCCTTGTTGTGTACACGTTATAGCGTTTTACGGTATTACTGTAAAGAAGTTCCTAATTGTCGCTCACAAAGCTTCCTGAGATACTCGTTAACTGTCTGATTCTCATCATATTCTTCATGGAAGTGATCGCGCATAGCAAGCGCGCGCCAATCTGTTTCTTCAGGCGCCCATTGACCTTCAAGGCCATAGCATGAGCAGTGTGACGCGTTAACTTCATAGAGGACGCCTCCATGCTCGAAAAGAACAAAGGATTGCCCACAGTAGTCTCCAGCGCCATACCATGCGATATAGACTGTACTTTCATTCAAGGTCTTTAGGATATGCTCGTAATCCTCTTTATCTTGATAGTTAGAGTATTCTTTAGCTACATCTTCATTAGATTTAAATTCTGCTACGTACATATTAATCCTTATCAAAGTTAAAAGAGTTAATTAGATCTTGGATAGCTTTATATTCTTCTTCATATTGAGTATTTAGAATTATATTAGAGTTTTTACCATTAAGATAATCAATATTAGCCTGATTCAATGTATTTAGATTTTCTAAAAACTCTTTTAAGGTTTTTTTCACTATTAATCCTTATATGGGTCTATTTCGTTTTCTGAGGCCATACAAACGCCTATCGGCTTAAGTCGGTGTATTGCCTTGACCGTCTCGCGATGTGCGAATAGAACTTGTTCTATGCGTTTATAGCAATGCGGGGATTCATCCACACCAGCCCCCCGGAGTTCGACATCGAAACGTTTAACCCAATCTTCCATGTCGTTCTGGGATACCAACCCAGCTCTAATAATTTCGCCTGTCTTACGATTACGCTTTCCTTTAGCCTGGGCGCGACCCATAATCCGGCCGGCGCCGTGGATGGTCGAATACATAGAATCTTTGGATTCGTCGCTATCCACTCCTTCAAGGATGAATGAGTAATCACCCATAGACCCGCCAACAAAGCTTTTTTCGCCGGGAAAATTAGGCGTTGCGCCCTTTCTAACGACCCATAAGTCTTTCCCAAAATGAGACTCCCTCCATGCAAAATTATGGTGATTGTGTACTTCTTCCAGAATGTCGGCTCGTAGTATCTGCGCAACACGCGCACACACCCAATCACGCCCTGCGTAAGCGTACCTACCAGCCATTTCCATACATTTGAGGTACTGTTCTCCGAGGTCGGAAGTTTCGTCCAAGACAACTGGTTTTGCGTGAATACCATCCTTCCCCCCCGCTTTTTCTATAAAATGTGTGGCTATGGAGTGTCCCAATCCGCGGCTCCCAAAATGTACCCCAATCCACACGCGATCAAGATCGTCAACAAAAATATCAACATAATGGTTACCGGAACCAACAGTGCCAAGCTGCTCAATAGCTTTAGACCTAAGATTCCTAAGCAAATCAAGCTCAGTCCATAAAGGATCATCAAAAAGATTGTGCTCGACTCGTTCATTATTTTTCCTCCCTACTCCGAAGCTGATGTGCTTCTGGACTTCGTTCATACTTCGATAGATGTTAGCCCGTACTTGATTAGAATCAGCGTTAACCCGTACAGCCTTATTGCCACATGCAATGTCAAAGCCAACGCCATTAACACAGATACGCCCTTCATAAGCGATAACGCCACCAATAGGCACGCTATATCCAATATGGTGATCAGCCATAAGGGCTCCGCAATAAGCTTCATGCTTCAAGGCCTCCTGCATTTGTAGAATTGTTTCGGCGTCAGGGTCACCCCATACCGGAAGATTATTTAGTCTTTGCATCTTTCTTCCACTCCTTAGCCAATTCAGGCTTGCAGATAACGAAAGTTGCATCTAACTCTTTAGCCCATTGCATATCTACTTTCCAATGTTCGTGGCAATACTTCTTAACAAGATTTTGGAACTCCTTCAAAGGTACGGCTCCCCTGAATACAACATAACCCTCGTCATGTATCTCTAAGCACCATGTAGACATATTGCCTCCTATTCTAGTGGTTAGTTCACAAGGTAGCACACACAAAATTCAGTAATCAAGAAAAATATTGCTTGTCGTAAATTAAAGCGATTTTCTATATCTTAAGTTACAGGATGTTTAACTGGAATTCCTGTAAATAATCGGGTGATAAGTCTAGATGGACACACCTAATGTAACAATTTGAGGTATATAATGAGTGATCAACAGGATCATCTTTTGAAGATCGTTTTAAATAACGGTCAATTAATTGGTTTATATTGCGATGAAATGTCGTTAGCTGAGTTAGTGTCACACCCTAAGTTCTTTAAGATGAACGATAAAGTGAATGATATCTATGTGTCCGTTGATGAGATCGCCGCCTTTGAGATTGCAAGCAATCGAAAGGAACCGCCTAAACCAATGGAGAGTAATGGTGAAAACCAAGGAACAGATAAAAGCCCGGAACAAGCTTAGTTGTGAGAATTGCGGCATTAAGGACGAGTTAGAGTTCTTCGAGCACGTACTTGGGGGAATTAGATTGTGTCAAGACTGTGCCGATCTGCCCGTTAGAAAAGTGCGTAAACGAGGACTTAATTGGGTTAAGGTCAAAGGGGAGTACTTTCCCCCTGACTTCCCTGTAGCAAATAGTGTGGAATAGGATGGATCTTCAAGAGAGCAAAGCTGTAGAACTGTTATCGAACAAACTTTGGCGTCTGTCTAATCTTTATTACATTAAGGATAAGACAGGCGACAAAGTGTTGTTCAAACCTAACTGGGCACAGTTAGAGCTTATGAAACCGCATTATCTTAATATTATATTAAAGGCCCGACAGTTAGGCGTGACGACGTTTCACGCCTTACTTTTTCTAGACACGTGCCTATTCAATCACAATATCAATGCTGCGATCATAGCAGATAATAAGCCTAATGCAAAAGAAATTTTTATTGATAAGGTCAAGTTTGCGTATGACTGTCTACCTGATTGGCTTAAGCAGATGGCGCCCGCAAAGAGAGATAACGTAAATGAATTGCGATTCGAGAATGGATCGGTATTCCGTGTGGGTACGTCACTTAGATCGGGAACCCTCCAGCTGCTTCACGTCACTGAGTTTGCTAAAATTTGTGTCGAGAATCCAAGAAAGGCCAACGAGATTATTTCAGGTGCTCTCAACACTATTCAGGCTGGTCAATTTTGCTGCATTGAAAGCACTGCACGAGGTAGGGGTGGCGCTTTCTACACCATGTGCAAAAAGGCAATGGATCAGCAAGAATCAGGCGTTGAGCTCAGTAAACTCGATTGGAAGTTTTGGTTCTTTAGTTGGTGGAAACATCCTGAATATACATTGGATTCCAAGGGAGTCGTATTCACCAAAGAGCAAAACGAATATTTCGAGAAAATCGAAGCCGAGATTGGCCAGAAATTAACCATAGAGCAGAGAGCGTGGTACGTAAAGAAAGCGGAGACGCAAGGGGAGTATATGACTAGAGAGTATCCTAGTACGCCGGAAGAGTCTTTCCTTAGTGCTAATGAAGGTCTTTACTGGGGTCAACAGATGGCAAAGGCGCGTATCGAACGCCGTATCTGTCATCTACCTTATGATGAGCATGCGCTTACGTTTAGCAGCTGGGATATCGGGATAGGGGATAGTACCGCAATTTGGGTGTGGCAGCTCGTAGGGAAAGAGATACACTTTTTAAATTATTACGAGAACAGCGATGAGTCGCTTCCTCATTACGTTAACTGGATAAAGAAGTTGCCATATGTCTTTGAAAAACATTACATGCCTCACGATGCTGCCTCCAGATCTCAAGCAACCGGAAAATCTTACGCTGATGTTGCTAGGGGACTTGGCCTTAAGGTCGACATTATACCTCTCGACCCCAACGAGATGTTTGGAATTGAAGCAGTACGGAATGCTTTCCCTCGATTCTGGTTCGATCAATCCAAGTGCGAAAAAGGCCTTAAAGCCGTCGATGCATTCAAGAAAGAATGGAACGAGAAACATGGATGTTATCGAGAAAAGAGCTTGCATGATTGGGCATCGCATGGTGCTAAAGCACTTATATATGGAGTACAGGCAATCGACAAGATGCAGATAGGCAGGGGCTTATCAGCTGAAGAGTGGCGTCAACTAAGGAGGAGCGTGTAATGGGAGCAACAATAGAGGAGTGGCCCGAGGATGTTAAACCTAATTCAAAACCTGATAGGGCGTGCAAGAATTGCAGGCACTTCTGTCCGTACGTATATGAATTCGATGAAGATGTGGATAGTGATCTCATGGTGTCTGACTATGGAGAGTGTCGAAGGTTTCCTCCGAAACTTGTTCCGGCAGAAGAGCATGGGTTCCCGGTAGTCGAAGATACGATGTGGTGTGGTGAATTCGACATTTAAACTGAAATTTTAGATAATAAGGGAGAAGAGGATTAACAGGATTTCGACTGAAATTCCAGTTGATTCTTATAACGTTCATCCAGTGGATGCATGACTTATACTCCCCAGTCGAACGATAAAGTTTTCAAGTTTAACCAATTCTTCTACGACGCCTATCGTACGTGGGGGTTGTACTATGCTGCTGCCTATCGCGACTTGCGAATGTACGCCGGCGATCAATGGACGCAGGTAGAAAAAACTTCGCTTGAGCAGCAAAAGAGGATGGTTCTTCAGCTTAACAAAGTTAGGCGAGTAGTTAATCTTTATAGCGGGTATGAGCGTGAAAACCGTCTTAGTACAGTCTGTGCTCCAGTCGAGGATTCTGATGAGGATACAGCTGATCTCCTCTCTGACGTTATGTTGTATGTCTATGATAAAGGCGATGCACATCATGTCATCTCCGAAGCTTTTGAGCATACGCTTAAAACAGGTTTGTCGATTGTCGGAATATACATTGACTACAGCAAAGACAAGGTTAACGGGGATATCAAGTTTTACTGGAAGCCCTTTAACGCCCTTATGCTTGACCCTTATTTTACTAAGCGAGACTTATCAGATTGCGATCAAGCAAGCACTAGGGACTTACTAAGCCGAGAACAAGTTAAATCTATGATGCCGTGGATCGATCCTTCGATCATAGATAATATCCCTACAGGTATCCGTGATAATAAATATCAATATCTTGGCATATATCGTCAATACAATTCAACTTACATAGCAAGAAATCTCCTTACCTATGATCAGCATTGGGTAAGGATTAACAAGCCTCAAAAGTATCTAGTCGATCTAGATACAGGCGTCACGCAGGAATGGAATGGCACGAAGGAAGAAGAAGAAAAGATTCGCGAAGCAATTGCGCAAAACGAAAACGTCCAAATCATCAACTCATACAAGCGAACTATCGAACTCAACATCATCGTTGGTGGGCGCCTTCTGTATAGTGGTCCTGACCCTACCGGCCTTGACACTTTTCCTTTTGTCGCACTCATAGCATATTTTGAGCCACTCCTAGACACGATAGAGCTCAAGATACAGGGCTTAGTCAGATCCATCTATGATGCGCAACGTCAGTACAACCGTCGCCACAGCCAGATCATCGACCTTATGGAATCGGTAATTAATACTGGTTGGATCTCTAAGAACGGCGCTGTAGTTGACCCTACAATGCTTTTACAATCAGGCCAATCAAGGAACGTAGTACTTAATGATGGATTCGACGTCAACGCAGATATTAGAGAAATCAACGCACCTCAAGTGCCTCCAGGATACCTCCAGTACCAAGACATCATCGACAAGAACATCATGGAGATCCCGGGTGGATCAGAAGAACTCCTCGGAATATCATCTACTGGCGACAGTCAAGTTTCTGGAAGGCTCGCGGAAGTACGTGCTAGTAACGGACTTAAAGGTAATCGTGGTCTCTATGACAACTTGGAACAAACCCTTAAATGGCTCGGTCAAATTGTTTTAAAGGCTATTCAGATCAATTTCACACCGGGGAAGGTCTGGCGTATAACCAAGCGTGATCCTACGCCAGAATTCTTCAGCGGTGAATTCGGTCAATATGACTCAGTAATCAAACAAGCAATCTTAACTCAGACCCAGAAAGCTGCTTACTACTACCAACTCTTGCAGCTTAGGGAAATTGGTATCGCAATACCGGATGACGAGATCGTCGACGCTGCACCTCTTCAAGGTAAGATCCGTCTCCGTCAGAAGATGGCTGAAATACAACAAGCCCAAGAACAAGCAGCTCAAATTGAGATGGATACAGCTAACCGTCAAGCACAGTTGGAGATGTCTCAAATCGACAACAACTTGGCTCTGGCGCAAGAGCGTAGAGCTAGGGTCATCGCTGATATTGGCCTCGCTCGAGAGCGTATCAGTGAAGGCGAACAGAATAAGGCTAAAGCCTTACTCGATAACGCGAAGACCTTCGCAGAGATCGAGGATCTTGATCGGAATCACTTCTTGGAGGTTATGCGTTTCGCGCATGAGACCCAAGTTCATAACGACGATCAAATAACAGAAACCCTCCAGCAAGACAAGAAGTTGGGGGAATCATTAACAGGAGGAAAGCCGAATGGCTAAACAGAAAATGGCAAACATGACCGGCTATAGCATGGGTTATGTACCACCTAAGGGATCTGCTGGCGTTGCCGCTAAAGGCGAGTATTCGCACAACAAGAACCCTAAGTCTGTACCGCGTAAAGGATCATCTTTAGATGGCGATATGGGGTACTCGTACAACTCAGACCGAGGCAAGGTAATGGGCCTTAAGAGAGATCAGGCTATGAATGAGAATCTTCGAGGTCAAGCAGGATGCTAATACTCCCTAAAGACGACCAGATAAAAGCGCACAATGATGCTCGTAAGGGTTTAGAGAACCATTACAACTCCGAGATGGAGAAGATCTTGAGTGCAAACGCATCTAAGGACGTTTACTGGATTTTAGGGAAAGTTAAGTTCCCAGAAGAATTAGGGGGACAAGTAGGTAGAACCTTCCTTCAGGCTTCTGATGTGAAGCCGCCAGTAGTGAAGAATGCCTTTTTATATGAGGTCGATAACCGACGTGGTGTCAAGACCCTACTGTGGGTGATGCACCCTGATGGAAGCATGAGACTTCCTACGTTGAATAAAACGATCCAAGTGTCGCCGGCTAAACGGGCGAAGGGCGTAAGAGTCTAGGTCGCCACTAGATAGAGGGACGCCGCCTGACGGGCGAACAAACGGGTGAAGTATGGATGAAGAACAAGAAGACGCACAACAAGAGCCTGTCTCCGAGGCCCAAGAAGTTGTCGGCGCCGAAGAACAAGTTGGTGAGGCTAGAACAAACCCTCAACGCACTGTTCCTCTGGAAGCCTTAGAGGCTGAACGTCGCAAGCGTCAAGATTTAGAAGCTCAGAATAGAGCCTTGCAGGAACTGATGACAAAGTCTAAAGCCCCTGCGAAGGAAGAAGAACAAGACGATGATGATGAGGAGTTCATCACGAAGGCAGAGATGAAGCAACGCCTTAACAAGATCACCTTCACTCAGAAGCGTGAAATGTTAGAGGAAGCGTACTGCGATTCGAAGCCTGAGGCTGTAGAACTTATTAATCAACATCTCGAAGGAATTATTAAACGAAAACCTTGGTTAGCACAAACGATAGAATCTGCTCCTAACCGGTATGCTAGAGCATACGAGATTGTACAGGATTATATGCCAAGAGACGAAAAGTCCGCCCCTGCTAGTAAGTTTAGTCGACCACAAGCAGAGGCGAAGAAGATCGTAGAGAACGCCCAAAAACCGGGCAATCCAGCCACGATCGCTAAGGCAGCCAATGGTAGCAATATGGACTACCTAAAGTCAATACAGGGGAAACCGGAGTTCAGAGAGTATCGGAGGAAAATGCTAGCTGGGGGCTAACAAAAGGAAGCCCTAAATGGCAAATGGAATGACCACAACCACGCAAGTGGACCCGGAAGTTCAAATTTATTTTGATAACGTTTTGCTAGATAGACATCAGCCTTACTTTGTGTATGGCTATTTCTCCCAACAAAGACGTATTCCTCAAAAGAACTCCAAACAAGCGATCTTTAGACGCTTTGAGAACCTAGCTGACGCGCTCACACCGCTTTCAGAAGGCGTTACTCCGAACCCTGAACAGGTTAACAAGTTCGACGTCACCGCAGTCGTATCGCAATACGGTAAGGTTGTGGAACTTACGGACGATGTCATCATCACCGTACAGGACGAAACCGCTAATGAAGTCGCTGACATGTTAGCACAGAACCAAGCGTCCAGTTACGATAAAATAATTCGTAATATGCTTGTCGCGACCGCAAGCCAGATTTCTTGCCTAAACGGCCAGAACGGGAATGCGATAACGGAGATAACAGTTCCAGATATGGAATTGGCTACAGACTACCTGTTGGGTAACAACGGACGTAGAATGGCTCCGAACATCGAAGGACGCAACATGGAGGGTACAGCCCCAGTTTGGCAGGCCTTCTGGATGGTCGTATCAACAGACCTTCGTACCAACATTAAGCAATTAAGCACATTCGTCCCAACAGCTGCATACCCAAGACAGCAATCTGTTCTTGAAGCGGAACTGGGTGCATGTGACGAAATTCGCGTCGTTATGACTACAGAGGCATATAAGTCCACAGCTAACCCAGCAGTGTACTCTAACCTCGTATTTGCTGCTAACGGCTATGGAACCATCGCTATCGACGATCAGTCTATGGAGATGATCATTAAGCCTCTTGGAGCTGGTCAAGACCCACTTAACCAGAGATCCACTATGGGTTGGAAGGGCCGTCTTGGATGTACAATCCTCGATGATAGCTGGGTAATTAACCTACTTTCAACAAGACCATAAGGAGGAGATTATTATGGCCGTAACCGATTTTTCAGTAGCTAACATTGCAACCTTCAAACTGACATCAGGTGGAGCTGCATACAACATCACAGTGCCTTTTGAAGCGGATACTATCGAGTGGTTCAACTACACGAAGTACGCTACGAACTCTAATAACCTACAGGGTATTTGGTTCGCAGGCTTCCCGGCTGGTGATGCATTAATCATAGCGAGGGGTACTACTACTCTTACGTCTACACTAGAGACCACAAACGGTGTTACAGAGCTTCCAGATGGCTCAGGGTTCGCTGCTACGCAGATTCACCCGACAGCTATCAACGCTTCAACAGCCGTCGTTACTGCAACGAATACACTTCAGAATGGTCAATTCGTTCGAGGTACAAACTTCAGAGCCAACCCGCCTGCGGATGCGACAGGTATGTACGGTCTGAACGATCAAGTATTCCAAGTGGGTAACGTAAGCGGAAGCGCGTTCACTCTGTTCCTGCCTTACACCAACCTCGGCATTAGCCCAGATTTAAGTGGCGAGACTGCATTCGTGAATAACGGGGTAGCTCAGTTCAACTTAATTGGTCAGTCTCTAGGCACAGTCAACCCTGCGCCTGTTTACCAATACACATTGGGTACAGCTGTTATGGGTGCTGATGGCGACGTGATTTACATCCGCGCTATGAAGGCAAACCAAGTCACTAACCTTGGAGATGTAGGTTAATGACTAACACCGAGCTGGGATTCGCGATTACGCAATTAGCCTCACCTTCCGACATTACACAGACAGTGCCGGTAGTAGTGACTATTGATGATCACGGTCTCCAGCCCGGACAAGTTTTGCGTGCAACGCGTTTCTATGCGTTGCCGCTTGCTGATGCGACGGGCATGGAACAACTCAACAATCGAGCATTCGTCGTCGAGAACACTACTGAGAATACATTTGAACTCTTCGATCAATACGGAGCACCGATTGACGGAACTAATTATACCGCCTACGTCGCTAACGGACTAGGCCAATTTAACCTAACTGGGCCGGATCTATTCACCCAGAATTTGAATGTCATGGAGACATAATGAAGAAAGAATCAAAAAAAGAAGACCCTAGTGTTTATGAAGCGACTATGGCGTTAGTCGAGTCAACATATAACCCTGAGGAAGACCTTCCTACAAAGCTAGAGCATTTTCCTATCTATAACAAATGGGCACGCAAGAACAAGATTCCAGTGAAGTGTCCGACTGAAGACTTCTATCCAAAGATGAAGGTGCGTTTTCAACGCTTCGAGCAACCAACAAACGTTTTGAAATGCAGAGTCCGTAACAAGGATATCGACTGGTCAGGCCAGCTTATTCCGGGATGCGTTTACGACTTATGCATGCCCGTTATTAAGTGGCTAACAGGTTTATCAGAACCAATCTACGCAGAAGTAAAGATCCAGAATGATGCTGGTGGTGGTCGCTATGTAGAGAAAACAGAAACGAAACAAGTAGGCGAACGCGCTCGATTCAGCTGCCAACCTATTAGTTTTGAGGGGTAAGACATGGTTAAAACAGCAAGAGACATCATCGGAATAATGAGATTAGCAACAGGCAGGATGGACTCATCCGACCCTCTGTTTACTGATGAGATCATGCTTGGCTATGTCAATGACTATTACACGCTGGAAATGGGTCAAGAGTTGCGCCTTAAAGAGAAGCGCACATGGTGGGAGTTCGTTTATGGGCCTACTGAGTTGAACCCACTTCCAGTTGATTTGCAGAATCCTTTTGGTGCACCTCCAACAACTCAATTTACTACTATCGGCCCATTCTGCACCGCAGATGGTTTCGAGGTGTTTTGGTATGAAGATCCAGCGCAATTCTATGCTATCTGGCCTGAGACGCAACCTTATCAACCTCAAAGACCTACATATGTGTTGTATTACAACAACACTCTAACTTGGCGAGGGCCGCCAGATCGCGATTACGCAATGAAAATCAATGCCTATCAGGTGGAAGTTCCAATGCTTTTGGATGATCCAATCCAGAACGACTACCTATGGCGATATATCGCATACGGAGCAGCTAGAGACCTTTTAAATGACTACAGAGAGTTCGATGTAGTTCAACAGAACGCCCCTGCATTTAACGACTATCGAAGCAAGGTTTACGCGCGTACGTATCAGCAACAACAGAATCAACGTTCAACTCCGAGGTTTTAGATGACGTTCTCAATCATAGTACCTAATGCCACTCAAAGTCCGGGGTTATTTCCAGCTCAGAATAACACGAACTTTCAGCGCTTAAAAGACATAATCAATAACGATCACAACTTCACGGATTCCACCTCCTTAGGTCAAGGTATTCATAAGCAGTGCACCATGATCAACAGGGACACTCCTGTAGGTCTGCCAGCTGGTAATGGCATACTTTACTCTCAAGCAGATGGTGTCGGAGCATCGCAATTGCATTGGTATAACGGTGCATCGGATGTAACGCTTACACCTCCTATCGTAAATGCTCCGCTTAAGGTTACAGGATCAGTTGTGTTAGCAGGAAACGCTACCTCTAGTTCAGTTTATACAGTTCCACCTAATAGTCAGGGAACGATCTTCGTTAACTATATTAGTCCCGCCGGTAACTTTTACAGATTATATATGTTCTACAGATCATCTACATCCTCTGTAGGGGCACAACTTATTTTAGACAGTCCTAATACAAGTAGGCCTGATATCGCTATTAGCGGTGCAAACCTATTAGTTGTAAACGGTAACAGCAGTACAAGGACAGTCGGTTACTGGATTAACGTGGTGTCATTCTAATGTCATATCAAGGCTACTTAATTTCAAACTTCGATACCGGGTTCGATAGAGAGAGGCAACCTTGGCTCTTACCTGACGATGCTCAATTTGAGCTGTTCGATGGGTTCGTCTATCGAGGTGTATGGCAGAAACGAGAAGGATATAGCCAATTCGCTACAGGTCAGCGTGGTGGGGCTCCGTATTGCGAATCTAGAATGATTAATCGCATAACGGCTGAAAACATTGGAACTGGTGATGGTGCTACTCTCATTTTCGATGCCATGCTATCAGAGATCCCCGTCAGGCGTGGTACTGTTACAATTAACTACACCATAGGGGGAACACCTAGAACCGCAACAGACAACGGATTAGGGGCTATTTCAGGCTTCGGACTAAACAGCGCTCTTTCAACTATAGACTATACGACTGGTGCAGTGCATCTCGTATTCACTAGCGCACCTGATAACGCAACCGCAATAACCGCAACATACGATCAGCATCAAGGCTTTCCGGTTATGGGTGTGATGAACTTCTATACGCAACAAAATACTCGAGAATTGATTGTAGCGGATACAACTTATGTTAACCGATATAACTCCGTCACTAACCGACTGGATGATATCTCTCCAACCGTTTTGCTCACTGGCGATAAACACAATTTCATGTCATGGGTCAATTACCCTACTCCTCAGAATTTACAGAGACTCTTGTTTGTTAACTTTAAAGACCCTGTTCAACAATATGATGGCTCTACCGTCACGCCTTATCCGATTTACACGTCAAGCCTTCAAGTCACGGCAGCATCTTTTGGAACAGGAAATGGAACGCCGGGGCCATACACATTCACTACACCTACCGACACTGGAATAGTGCCGGGTTCAGTTACGATCACTGCAACTGCTCAAGTAGTTACCGATGATCAGTTTGGCAATCTTAAGGGCGATGGAACGGGCACAGTTGACTATCTGAGTGGTGCGATCGCAGTCACGTTCAATGCTAACGTTGCAAATATGAGCGCGATCACTATAACCTATAAACAGCTAAATACACCAATAGAGACAGCCCTACACATCTTCCAATTCAAAGATCGACTCATAGTTGAATATACGATCGAGAATACAGGAACTCAATATGGACATAGAATTCGTATTTCAGGCACAGGCGCTTTCGGTGATGTCTTTACACAAGACGCAATAGGCGCCGGGGTTATAGACATACCAGCTGATACCTTTATTTCTTCTTCAGACTTCAATAGAGACGATCTGTTGATCTTCTTGAAGCAAGAGACATGGGTGATGAAATACACGCAGAATGACGTCGTTCCGTTCGCTCTAGATAGATTAGATGGAACTCGCGGATCTGAAGCTCCATACGGCACTATTACATACCTCAATAGAACGAACGCCTTAAGCCCTATAGGTCTAATTATAACGGATGGGTATTCAGTTGAGAGAGCTGACGACAAGCTACCTGATTACTCCTTCAATGAGATAGACTCCGACAACTTCAATTTATGCTTCGCTGGGTCAGTCGATAAAGATCGAGACCATTATCTAATTCACCCTTCAATGGGTCAAACTAAATCCGACAGGATATTAATTACTAACTACGAAGAAGATAACTACTCTGTTTATAGGATTCCTCTTAGTTGCATGGGTAATTACATTGTATCCTTCGATGTTACATGGAATGATCTAACTATCTTTAATTCATGGGATGAGATGGCTTCCATTTATGGAAACTGGAACTCATTCGCATTCTCTAAGGGTGCGCCTATCTCAATAGGTGGTGGACATGAAGGTCAGATTGTTCGATTGAATGACATCGAAACTGAAGATTATCCCGTATTGATTCGAGACATTACCGTAATTGATTCAGAGACGATTCAAGTCACTACAGACTTTCAAAACTATGAGATTGGTGACTTTATAGCCTTAGAAGCTATCAGCGGAATGGTTGAGGCTAACAATAAGCAATATGAATTAGTCGATATCACATCGCCTTACATATTCAATCTAAGGGTAACGGCAGGGGTCGACGCTACAGCCTTTTCAGCTTATACGAATAACGGTGTTGCTTCTAAGTGTATAGTGTTCGACTGTAAGACTAAGAAGTTTAATCCATTCGCTAATGCCGACAAGAAGGTTAGCTGTGGATGGCTATACTTTTACGTTTCTACAGCTGGAACTGATCTTACAGTAAACAAGCTAATAACAGATGCTAGCCAGACGAATCCTTGTGTTTTAGAAGTACCGGGGCATGAATATAAGACTGGCGAACAGGTATACGTTAACGGCGTTCAGGGCATGACTGAGCTTAATGGCCTCTTCTATTACATTACGGTTATTGACTCTGACACTATATCTTTAGATGGAATTGATGCAACAGGATTTACAGCATACACCTCGGGAGGGTTCACATCAACTCCTGAGCAAGCAATCCTACAAGTAAGATGCATTAGCAATGATACCGAACAGTCCACACAGGTTTTCCCTTACAATCCAGCTCCATATCAGGTCAACTTATCGAACCAAGAAAGCGAGAACGGGATTAAGAAGTGGTATAAACTTTGGATTAACCAGACTGCAAGATTCGTGCAATTCGAAGTCATTAACAATCAAGCTGGTGCGGTAGTACAAATACACGCAATAATGCCCGGATTTGCACCGGTGGGGAGGCTTATCTAATGCCTACTCAGCCACCGAGATTTAACTGGGGTACTGAAATTAAGAATATTAACCCCACATTGTATAATCAACTTAACGACTCTTACAGCTCGACTGCGCGAGTTTTAAACACAAAGACTAGCAAGTATATCACCAATGTCAACCCACCCGCGGATGCTCAGGTAAACACTCTATTTGAAGAGGGTGACTTCTGGGTAAACACAGACACAGATAACGCATGGATATTGACATCTAGGTCGACAAACACAGCAGTGAGCTGGAAGCAAATAACTTAAAGGATAGAATATGGGAAAACTAGATTTTGCAGGTGGAGCAGGTGGAGCAGCATCAGGAGCCGCTATCGGGAGTGCCTTCGGGCCTATCGGAACAGGTGTTGGTGCGGTAGCTGGTGGTTTGCTTGGACTGTTTGGCCGTAAGAAGAAAAAGGCTAAGAAGCTATCGACTTTAGATAAGACTCAACAAGGAATTTATAATCAGAATGCAGAAGGGCTTCAAGGTAGAGGTAAGTTCGCAGACCTCTATAATTTTGATGCTGATGCAGCAAGAAAAAACTTTAACAATATGTACGCCCAACCTGCCTATCAGCAGTTCCAAGAGGAAGTGGTTCCGGGTATTACTGGCCAGTTCCGTGGAGGTAACCTTCAAAACTCTTCCTACTTGGGGGGCGCTTTATCTAAGGCAGGGACAGACGTACAAAGGAATTTGGATGCTCAGTTAGCGAATATGCTCTATCAGGGTCAAAACGACTCTGTGAACCGTCGTATTAATGGTATCAACAACCTTCTAAATATGCAAACTTTTGCATATCAACAGCCTCAACAGTCCGCAGGTGATCAAGTGTTTGGTTCCTTGTTAGATATAGGTGGTAAGGCAGCAGGAGCATACTTCAATAATAAGTTTGCACCTCAACCAGCTGCGGCGGGAGGAACAACATAATGCCAAGCGCACAAGTAGTTAACTTCGGAGAAGACCCATACGCTAATGCTATGGGGACTTTCGCTAGAAACTTTCTAGGTGAAATCAATGAAAAAGCAGGTCAGCGCAGGAACGAAAACATCTTTCAAAAGATTAAAGAGAAGTACGGGCCAGATGCGCAACCTGAAGACATATTCAAAGACGTTTTAGAGCATGAAGGATTAGATCAAGAGTATAAGAGAAACAAGCTTAATGAGATCAAGGAATATGCCGCTATTGCGACTAAGGGTAAGACCACTCCTTATCAAGACGCTATGCTTAAAATCAGGCAAGAAGAGTTGAATCTTAAGAAGGATAAAGCCGAAAAGGGTGAAGGTGAAAAAGAAATCACCCCATATCAAAAGAAAGTTCTTAAGAATCAAGAGACGCGATTGAGCCTAGAGAGACAAAGATTAGATCAGGCCACTAAGACACAAGATAAAAAGCTTCCTGAGTACGTAGATAAATATACAACCAATCTATTGAAGAACGCAGAGGAGAAGCTTCCTGCACATGATAAGGCTGATCTTAATGCCTTTATCGAGCAATTGATGACAGATGAAGAGAACCCTATGAATGTTAACGACGCATTCAACAGGGCATATGATTACATTCAGGCACGTCGAGAGAAGATAGATAGCGTTCAGATTACACCTCGTCCCTCCTCATGGTTTAAAGATAATCCTGACGCGATTGCCGAGAATCAAGAGAAGGCCTACTTAGAGCTTAAGGCTTTACACGACGAAGATGGAATAGAGAGCCAGAAGGAACTAAGGAAGATAGCCGAAAAGGCTGGATGGAAGCCTGATGAGATTACCGAGATGTTGAAGCTTGTCTTTAAAGGTGCGGGTAAAGCTTTAAGAGGAGCACCGAGAAAAGATTCTTCACCTGAAGAGACTGCCGAAATACCATTTGAAGAACAAGGCGAAGCGGCAGAGGTAGGCGGTTTAGACGACATACTCTTTGGAGAATAGATGACTTTATCACTTGAGAGAATTAACAGAGCTAGAGAAGCGGGTTATAACGATGATCAGATCATTGAATCAATAGCTAGGAGGGATGCGGAATTCGGTTCACGCATTCAACGAGCTAGAGAGTCTGGACATGATAACGCCGCTATTTTGCAGTCAATCGAGAAGCGACTAAACACTCCAGTAAACACACCAGTACAGCAAGACAACACACCAGCAATACAGCAAAACGCTAATACTACCAGTATGCCGGAAATTCCGGACAACTCGAATAAACCGGAAAAACCGGTTAGTCCAACGCCTGTAGAGCCTCAAAAAGATAAAGGTTTCTGGGATTGGGTAATGCAAGAGCCGGGGCCGGATAAGTACGAAGAGATGATCCGACCAAGAGAAATCTCTAGAGAAGACCTAAAGAAGATGTCTGCACGTGAGCGATATGAATATGCTCAAGAGTTGAACCTTCATCGTGAATATATGCAATCTAAAGGTACAACAAAGGGAATACTATCTGGGTTGACATTTGGGTTGTCAGAGAAGATCCCTGCGCTTAAACCTCAAGAAGGAGAGCATGGAGTTCTCTTTGGAGAGTTCTTAGGATCTGTTCTTCCTATTGAAGGTTTGGCTAAAGTTATCAGCTGGCCACTTCTTAAGCTTGCAGGCAGCTCTCCTGTTTACAAAGCAGGATTAGAAGCATTTGCACGTATCACGGGTATGGGCGCAACAGGTGCAACGTATGAAGGAATTAAAGAAGGGATCAAGACAGGCGAATTACCTAGCGCTGAAGATCTAGCGAAACATGGAGCTGCATGGGCTGCATTAGAGACCGCATTACAAGGAGCTGGATATCTAGCTAGATTCATCTCCAAGATGCGAGAAGCAGGAGGGTCGACAGTCGAAAAGGTTAATGAGTTAATGTCTAAGGTTAACCTCGAGGAGACTAACCCCGAGGTCTTAAAAGCACAACTCGATAAAGGCATAAAGGAAGTGTTTCCAGAAAGGAAACAGTTGAGCCCTGAAGAAGTTAAGGCTGCTAAGAGTGAAGTGTACGATCAAATCGAACAGTTGCCTGAAGGTAATAAGAAGAAGCTGGCAGAGCGCGCAGTAGAGAAGCAACAGGTAAGAACTCCTGATCAGTTGAAAAACTTTCTTGAAGAGTATGACACTCTCTTTCCCGGCATATCGGGTAAGACTATGAACGATCGCAATCGTAAATTCATCAATAAGATATCCGAAAGCAATAAAGAGTCTAGAAAGTTTGATATAAGAGAAGGGGGAGGAGAAAATGTCCCCACCCCTAAGATGTCCGAAACCGAGAAGTTAAAGCGTTCACAGATAGAACTTAAAGAGGCAAAACGTGGATCCGATCAAGAAGCAATTAAGAGTGCTAAAAAGAAAGTCAAGCTTCAAAAGTCCAAAGTCGACGCTGAGGCAGCCAAAGCTGAAAGTCAGAGGATTGCGCAAGAAAAGCAAGCTGCCAAAGATCAGCAAAAGTTAGAGAAGCAACAGGTTAAAGAGTTTGAATCTAAGGTAGAAAATAAAGAAGCTGATGCCATTCAGAAGAAGATTGATGCTATCGAGGAGCGTATTACTAAGGCAGAATCAAAGGGTAAGACTCAAACAGTTAGAGTGTTGCAGAAGAACTTAAGCATTCAAAAGAAAAGACTTCAAGAGGCTAAAGTTGCTCGTAAGTATTCAGTACCGCAGAACTCTAAAGAGGTTAATACAACCCAACCTACTCTAGTTGCAAAGAACCCAGAGAAGATAACTAACACAAATGTAGTACAGGCTATATCAGAAAAACCTGCTCAGACATTATCACAAGGTGCTTATTATCCCGGATTTCAAGTAGTCACTAATACAATCAAAGGCCTAAAGAAAGGTGTTAGACAAGGAACCAAATGGGTATTCAAAAAAGGTGGTCAAGATGTACTTCGCGCTAACCCTGAATCTTCTATTTACAAAAAGGGTTGGAGAGCTGTTGAGGACTATATGTCCACGAAGATGGGTCTCAAAGAACGCTTCTTTACAAGATGGCAAGAATCAATAGGGAAGAACCCTAAAATTTCCCGTCAGGATCGAGAAGACATGATCTTTTACCGAGAGAGAACCGGGAATCCTTTTGTTAAAAATGATTCCTTCGAGGCTTTAAGTAAGAGGATGTCGCCTGAGTCTAAGCAGGTAGTCGATACCGTCGTTGATCAGCATATGAAAGAATCTCTCCGCTTGATCAATGAATCGCCATTCATGAGCGGAAAGGGTGTGACACCAAGACAAGCCGTTGAAGATATCTATATCCGTCACTTCTATGCTGGTAAGATTTCACCTACTAAGGTTGACGCTATATTCGAGTCGATGCAGAAACGTTTCGGCACAGACAATCCATTCAAGAACACAAGAACGTTCCTTACGTTCGATCAGGCGCTTCGAGAAGCGGGGTTAGTACCTAAGTACCGGGACATCACACAAAACCTTGCAGCGCAAGACGGAATGCTTACACGGGTGCTTTCTAATAACGAGCTGGTCAGCAATCTACATGATATGGAAGTTGCTACTGGACAGAAGTTAATTGTTAGGTCTAACGACAAGAAGGCATATCAGAAGGCTAAAGATGATGGATGGATTCATTTTCAAGATCCATACATGAGATCTTATGTTGCTGGCACTAACAAAGCTGGCAAGAAGAACTGGGCTGTCTCCGAGGCTCCAGCGCTCGTGCATCCAGATCTAGCACCATCCCTACAGGGTGTATTCGCAAGAGACGCGTACAAGCCAGATAATGCGGTTTTAAGGCTATACGATAGAGTTAACTCAACACTAAACAAGCTTCACGTCAGCGCATCTCTATTCCACTTTAACGCGCTAGGTGAGTCTTTTACAGGTGCAGGAGGTTTTGTTACCTCTTTGGTTATGAGCCCTAAATGGTGGAAGCAAGGTTCGAGATTGCTAGAGAAGTCGCCTTTCGTTGAAGACGCAGTAAGGCATGGACTAAAACTAAACCGCCCTACCGACTTAGATCTTGAGCAGGCTAATACATTCTATCAGAAGCTTTTGACTAAGATGCAAGCTTCTAAAAACCTTCCAGCAAACATTATAGGCAAGATAGGAGAGAATGCCAACATCCTTAACAGGACGCATAAGTTCTTGTTTGGAGAGTTCCAACCTAGAATGAAGATCATCACCTACGAGAACTACGTCAATAGAATGCTTCGATACTATGAAAAAAGGGGAATGTACCCAAATGAAGAACTGTTGAGAGAGATCAAAAGGGAGTCTTCTAAGGCTGTTAACGATCAGTTCGGGGGTCAGGTATGGGAGTTAATTCCATTCATGAACGATAAACAGAAAGGCATGCACCGAGTATTCAGCTTCCCGGACTGGGGTGTATCTGCTATCCGAGAGGTAACAGGCGCAGTAGCAGATAATAGCCCTATTAGACGTAAGCTGGGGCAGCGGTATTTGGTGGAATACCTTATGGGATTATTCTTTGGTGGTCAGCTGTTAAGTTATGCATCTACCGGCATGACCAATAAACCAGATGGATCAGTCACATGGGACATCAATAAAGCGCACTCCACATTTGAAAACGAAGATCCGAAAAGACGTAACCTATTCGATATTGAGATGCCTGATTTTTATATTACGATCGCAGGTGATAAAATCAATGTAGGTAGAGATGAGAATGGCCGCCAGTATTATGTGCATGGGGGTAAGAAGATCCGGGAGATTGGTAGATACTTCACCGATCCGATAGCTAACTTGTTTTCAAAAAGCTCTCCTCTGATTCAAGACGCGACAAAGTTCGCCCTTGATCATACACCTTCAGAGGGGGGGCTTTTTCCTGTAAGAGGTGCATATGTTGAAGGAGAGTTCAAACCTTGGGATGGAACAAAGAAACATACCATTGATAGAGCTATCAGCTATGCAAAAGAGATTGCAGGAGGCACATTGCCATACTCTCTACAGACAGCTGTAAGCGACTTATTTGACTCTAAGGAACAGTTTTTACAAGCGATAGCGCGAACAGGGTTTAAGTTTGTATTATCAGGGGGTGGTGGACTTTCTGTAAGTAAAGGGATGAGCCTTAGATCATCAGAACCTTACTGGGAAGAGGCTTATAAGATAGAGAATCCTAAAGAGAGAGAAGAGTCCTTAAAAGCTTTAAGAACCGTACTCAAGGATTACGGCTATAAAGATAGACAGATCAAAACAATAGAATCAAAAATTAAGAGGCGCGTCGAAGGTAAAGCAGAGAAGCGCTAAACAACTCGGATCACGCAAAGACGAGTTTTAATGCCAAGTCCAAATTTACAGAGGGACAACTATCATAATGTTATTCAAAAGACATATGGAGAAAGATCCTTCAGGGGTATTTACGATGTAAATAACAACCTAATCTTTGCTGGTTTTGCTATTCCGGGAACGGATACGGCTATAGCTGCATGGCAGATTAGACAATTGAACTATGACGTAGATAACAATTTAATAAGCATCTTATGGCCAGAAGACGGTAATGGTATAGCCTCAAGGGATTATATCTTCATCTGGGATAACTATGCTTCGTTAACATACGCATAGGGGGTATTATGAAATATGTTTATAATACCTTTACGGATGAACTAGACTGCGTTGGTGAAGGGGGAGGCCCAAGCGGGGAAGACCTTCATGTAGCTAGATTTATCGTCAGTGCAGGTGGTGGGAATGATGGTGCTAACTATACGACTATCGCCGGGGCTTATGCTGCTGCGATAGCTAAGGGTGGTAACCAGACAATCTTCTTGCAGCCCGGTACGTACAATATCGGCACACTAGCTCTTCATGCTGGGATTAATATTTCAGCTTTTGACTGTGATGCGATCAATCCGAACGTGACGATCAACGGTAAGATGACTGCTAACATAACAGGAAACTGTTCCTTTAGCGGGATCAACTTCACTAACGCCACAGATAATGTCTTGGCAATAAGTGGGTCTGGTGCGTGTAACTTCAAGTTTACAGAATGTTTTATTAATGTAAGCGGTACAGCGTTCGCGTTTGCAAACACAAACACAAGCGCCGGGATTCAGATATTCTCCTCCAAGGGAGATATCTCAGGCACATCAACTTACTTCGATATGGTAGGTGGTGGAGTTACGATCCAAGATACCTTCTTCTTTAACGACATTGAAAGCTTGACCGTTAACGTATTCAATAACGCTTCATTCGACCTAGAGTCAGCTACATTTGATTGCCCGATCAATGCAACAGGTGCAGGCGGTGATGTGTCAATTAAGCACAGCACGATGATCCTATTGAATGCGACGATCGTAACGACTAGCGGTGGGCCTAACAGTGATCTAATCATTCTGAATAGCCATATTGATTCTAACAACGCTACGGCGATTAGTATCGGTTCTGGTTCGACGATGACGATAGCAAACTCGTCGGTGGGTTCTAGCGCTACACATGCGATCTCTGGAGCAGGGACATTATTATATACCCCTATAGCCTTCACGAAATCGTCATCTAGCGTGAACGTATCTACGCAAACGCCGTTAAGGTTTGGCCCTCAAATATCACCTGAGCTAACGGATACGAATGGGACAGTGTACTACGATGGGACGATCCTACAAACAACCCCTCCTGAGACAGCTGGGTTTGTTTTAACATCGAACGGCCCCGGTAGCCCTCCTACGTATCAAGCATCTTCATCCTCTGCGTTAAAGGCGTTTAGAGCGCATCTAGCATCTAATACTGCGGCTAACATCACTGGAGATGGAACGCTGGTTACAGTACCTTTTGACACGGTCGATTATGACACCGATTCAGGGTACAATACAGGTACGAATATTTATACCATCCCAACTGGAGGAGCGGGAGTCTGGCAAGTTAACTACTCTGTATTTACCTACCGAACAGGAGGAACTAATAACGTAGAGCTGTTGAGCTTCTTAATCAACGGTTCAACATCAATTAGAAACTACGAAATGGACTTTGAAACCGTTCAAACCTCTGGTGAGTTAACTCTTACAAGTGGTGCTCAGTATCAATTTGCAGACGGAGACACTATCCAGATCCAGTGCAACGTCGGTGGAGGAGCAAAGAATATTGGATTTGCCGGAACATTCTGCGTATTCAGTATGGCTAGACTAGGTTAATGAAGCTCGTTTTCTGGGTCGAAAGGCTCCAGATAACGAAGCTTGAAATAGTAAAAAATGTTTTTTGCATGGTGAACATGAAACGTAAACAAACCTCTATCAATGATATCTAGGTTATCTGCGTTTTTCTCAATGAGCTTAAAGAGCTCATCGAAATGCATATCCATAGTTTTGACAAAGTTCTTGTCATAGTCATGTGGAGCCTCTTCACCAAAGCAAAACTGAGAAGAAACAAAAAGAAAAAGATAGAGCACGTATTTCATATAACCTCTGTCGAAAAACAAAACGTTGCCACTAAGGCAATAAAAGATCAAGGAGAATTTATAAATGACAAGTCCTACAACCTATAAGTTAGGATTTCCTAAGCTGAAATACTCGGTTGTGCCTATGGCATCAGGGAGTCCATTTTCAAGAGATCCAACTACCGCTGATCTATTCGATCCTAAGGTAGGTGGCTATTACAACATCGGTACAGTATGGCCTAACGAGGCTGATAATAAAGCCTTTATGCTTACATCTATCACCACTGGTAATACTGCTAACTGGCAAGAGATTACGGCAGATGGTGGGGATGTTACTGGGCCGGGATCTTCAACCGCTAATGCGATAGTGAGATTCAATGGTACTACTGGTAAAGTTATCGAGAACTCGCCTGTAACGATGGCAGACACTACAGGTACTATGACCTTCCCAGCTGGTGGTGGTGTAGTCATGACTGCATCAGGAGCCGCTGCACGTAAAGGTAGCGTAACACTAACCGCAGGAGCTTCAGGGGATATCGCAACTACTTCGGTAGCAGCAAACTCGGCAATCTCTTTAACGATTACCGCTTTGGGTACTGTTTCAGCACCTCAAGCCCTATATGTCACTATTACAGCAGGTACGAAATTCACAATCACCTCAGCTGATAATACGGACACTTCCGTAATCACATGGGCTATTGTGGGGTAGAGATGCCTTTTAAATCAAAAGCACAAAGAGCCTACCTCTTCGCTAACGAGCCGCAAGTCGCAAAGGAATTTGCGGCTCATACTCCGAAGGGACAAAAATTACCGAATAAGGTAAAAAAGAAAAAAGGGAAGAAATAATGTTTAAATGGATCAAGTCACTGTTTAAAGGCACATCCTCGATAAGCAAATCTGTTCAGTTTTCTCTGGGCATAATTAAGCTGTTCGAGCAATATGAAATCAGCGACCCAAACACTAAGGACGCAGTCATCGACACGATTGTGGCTGTATTGAACCAACATAAATCTCCGGCACAACCGGTAACCACTTCACAAGGAAGTTAACATGAAAGCAAAATTAGGGTCTGGCGCTCGTTTCAAAGCCGTCGAGAAGGCCGCCGCTAAGTCGGGAGCTGAAAACCCCGCAGCTGTTGCAGCTAAAGCAGGTATGAAGAAATACGGTAAAGAAAAGATGGAGAAGATGGCAGAAGCCGGAAGGAAGAAAAAATAATGAGAGTTAAAGAATCCGGTAAGGTTATGCCTGCACGTACCCCTAAGGGTGGTACTGGCAAGGATGCAGTTGCGTTAGTTGAAAGCTCTAAAGCCAGAAAGAAGATGCCTGCGAAGCCTGTAAAGAAAGAGAAATATAAGAAGTAGCGTGAGCTACTTCTTTTTTTTTACTTCCCTGTTGAAGCGGGAGCCACGCTAACCGGAACATTGATGTTCGGGCTAACATTCGGCGTAGTGCTCAACGTATCATCCACTAGATCACTAGCAGTTCCATGAGTATCAATATTTTGAAAACTCAACGTGCAACTACACAGTAGGAGCGGGAGCATCAGAGATATCAATAATTTTTTCATTAGCTATCTTCCTTTTGTTTTTCCATTTATTAAAATTGTCTGAAGTTACCTTAATGTCCTTAAGTAATCGCATTAAAGTAGGTACTATCCCTTCTTTTAAATGCGAGTTAATTTCATTTAGAAAATCAATAACTAAATGACTTTGTAATGGATCGAAGTGCCTCAAAAGCTCTTCAGTTAATCTTTCTCTTATAGTAGGATCTTCTGAGATCTCAGGTGATGGCTCTAAAACCTCACCATTTGCCCTAGAATCGCTTATCTCACCTTCAATGTACCCAATGCCTATCACATCGCTAAAAAGCTGTCTGGCAAGCCGAGAAACGCATCTAGCATAAAGCATATCTTCGGGGGTACGTTTCCATCCCCCTTTTTCCTTAATAAGACCTGCTTTTTGAGCCATCTCAATAGTAAAAGTGACTGTATGGGTCTCACCAGTATCACACCTAGTTCCTTTAATTTTACAAATCTGATCTGTACTTTCTAAGATCTGCAATGTATGTTTAGATCGCCGGATTAACGCTGACATCACTCGAGCAGATAGTTCCACCTTTCCCTCGATGATATGGAGCCCTCCATTAAGCGCTTGAGCCGGCCCTATTCCATACTCTCTAGCCGCTAACATGATCATCATAATAGCAGACTCTTTTCCTACGCCTCGATACATTTGGCTATCTACCGCGTTCTTAGCCCACGTTTGATATACCATAAGTTCTTGAGCATTAGGCATCCCAACAAGCTGTATAGAGGTATTAACCTCTTGCTGTATTGGTGGCATTACACCTTGTTGTTTTACGGTAACCACCGCATTATCCATCTAACCTCCTAATAATCGGTCATTAAACAGTAGTTGCATCCTCGTCCCCCGCATCGAGGGCAAGAGTCATGATCATCATCATCAACATCAGAATCAAAATCGTAATCAACATCGTAATCCTCCTCATATTCGTAGGGAATTTCACCCCGTAACATTGCAAAATATTCAGGGTAGTCCCAAGGAATGAGATTTGGATCTCTCATTACTTCCTCCAAAAGTGTTTGAATATTTCTAAACATTTTTTGAATAGATCGAATTGATCGTCATAGACGTAGAGATCCGGTTTCATCCCATGCTTATTCAGATGCAGAAAATGGATACCACGTATGTCGTAGCCATGTTTCCGAGCCATATAAGCATAGGCTGACCCCTGAAGAGGCCATGTCTTCGATGGTTTCGCAGAAGTTTTAAGGTCTAGTATGATAGCTCCTTCTTCGCTCTCAATGATCATATCGACAGCGCCGGTGATCATTAGCTCGGAGCAGTAGAACCTTTGTTCTAAGGCTAGAACCTTGCGTCCTTCTTCCCACCATTGTTTGAAACTATGGACATAGCCTCGAGTTTCATCATCTACATCCCACTCGCCTAAGCCTTTAACAATACCTTCGCATATGTCATGCACCTTTGTGCCACGCCTAGCAGCGTTCGCTAATATGTCTTTAGGTACTTTATCAAGCCCGGTGAAGGGAGATAGTATTTCCGTGACCCTCATGTAGTCGGATTTATCTTGTAAGTTTTCTTTATTCAGGTTAATTTTACCTCGTTAAAAGGTGACCTAATGCAAAACCAAGAAGCAACCACATGAACATTTCAAAATCTGAACCGGGTGGTCTAAGGGCTATAACTTGCATTGACGCACACTATGAAAAAGATTATGGTTAATACAAAACTAAGGAACCACCAAGCTATGTAAGGACAACCTTCAAATATTTCTTTCCAAACCGCGTTCATGAAATTCTCTGGATTTCCTGTTGATAGTCCACTAAATTTGAACATACATGAATAGATGAATTTGTGGAAAACTTTATTTGGATATCTTACAGAATTTTGTGTGTATGATTATATGACAGATGTACAAGTTATTGATTTCGTTGAGGTTAAGAATAACCCCTGCATATGCATAGCGATAGTAAGTTATGGCGATATCTATATGCGCATCAGAGTTATGTACAGAAAAAAGAGTGGATTGACGATTGAATTACCAAAAGCACCGCAAAGAAATGGTTGGGTGCATTGCTGTTGGTTTGCAGAAAAGGATAGACAGGTCGAATTTCAATTAATTGTTATAAGACAGTTGACTGAGAAGTTTCCGGATGCTAAAAGGATCATCGACTCAAAATTGAAAAAAGTAGTGCAATAAATTTTTGTAAGTATTATTAAGAAAGAAACCCAGCACTAAGGCTGGGTCGCAGGACGTTGAGTTCTGTAGGTGTGTATAGTCCAGAACTGAAGCATTTAATGATGATTACCAGTCATCTTTAAACCAATTGATCTTCCCGATCGCTTCAGACTATACCCCCCTTAAGAATTTTGCGTCCAGTATAAAAAAACATACTGGATCTCTATGACCGCCGTTTGCTGTAACCAATGCTTCCACCATATAGCCTCGAACGATGCGCCTGCTGCAAAGCTTTGGCTTGATCTATGCGCTTGTTTTGTTCGTTGGGAAGGCCAATTAAAGGTAAAGGAAAACCGTGTTCCGGGTGTGATTAAGCACTTTAGGAGCTTAGAAAAGTTGGGATATATCTCAACTGCTGATGGCCCTGACGCTGTATCTATACGCGTTAACGGCTATGACATTATTGAAGTGGAGAAAGAGAAGATGTGTCTGGATACATTCTGCCTTGATAGGGAGAAACATTCTAGCTCATGGCTCTAGAAAACACAACGGGCCACCCCACAGAGGTGACCCGCTAAACTAATGAACTAATGTAACCCTAGTCTATAAAACCGAAAGATTATAGGCAAGTGAAAGGATAAATATGACAGAAAATAATAATCGTATCGGGATGCACCATAGCTTCGATGCCGACTTGGCTGTTGAGTTAAAAAGCATCGACCTAGCAGTTTTAGTGCATCATTTTCAGTTCTGGATCAGGCATAACGCTGCTACCGGGACAAATACATATGACGGCAAGACATGGACGTTTCAAAGCCTTAAAGATATAGCTGCTCACTTCCCGTATTGGTCGAACAAACAGGTAGAGCGCTTAATCAATAAGCTTGTTGAATTGGAAATTTTAGTTAAGGGCAATTACAACACTAGCGCCTATGATCGAACAGTGTGGTACGCCTTCAAAAATGAAGAAAGGTTTACCATTTCCCGAAATCGGGAAATCGAAATCCCTAAACCGGGAAATCAAAATCCCGAAATCGGGACACCTATACCAGATACTAAGAAGAAGAAGAAGAAGAAGAGCGCTCCGCTTATTGAATTCAATTATGAATCCAATGAATTCGATAACATCACCGATGCCGATAAAGCCGAATGGCTATCAATCTATTCGGGCGTTGATGTCGAACTTGAGCTGCGTAAGATGCGCCAATGGCTTATGGACCCCAAGAACCCAGAGCGTGATGGTAATAGAACCTTCATCACCAATTGGCTTTCTAGAGCCCAGAAAGAAGTCAAAAAAACTCCTAAGAAGCCCACGGCTAACCCAGCAATACAAGATGCTGACGTTATTCCATTCAATGCCGATATAGCGCAATCCTACCGAGATGAAAGCGAAGAAGCGTACGTTGCATACCTTCAACGCATTACGGACAAAAAACACTATCAAGAATATTTGAAATCTAAGGGTTTATAATGCAACACACACACTTTACTAGGGATTCACTGGACGCAGAAGGAAGAGAGTTTTTATGTGATCGAGGCATCAGCATTCCGGTCGCACAACAAATGGGCGTAGCTAGCGCAAATGGAGCCATAAGTTTTCCTTATGTTTTCAATGGCGAGATAGTCCGCGTTAAGTATCGCAATATGCAGGACAAAAAGAAAATGTGGTTCAGCAAGAAGGACGACGAAAGGGAGAATTTCAAGATGCCCTTCTGGAACCAACGCATTTGGCCTACAAGCGATTATCTTATCATCACGGAGGGTGAGTTCGATGCGATCGCGATAGCTCAATTGGGAGCCTCCTGTGTGGTTTCTTTGCCAAACGGTGCAGCTAGTGTCGTATCGACATTCAAGAATCATTACGATTACCTGCAAAGTTTTAGTGAAATCTATATTGCCTTCGATATGGATGAGGCTGGAGAAAAGGCAGTCAATGAGGCTAAGAAGTTAATACCTCCAAAGAAGTTTCGTAGGATCATGTTTCCTGCGAAAGATGCGAATGACTGGGTGGCACAAAATCCGGGCATCGACAAACATGAGCTTGATCATTTGATGCGTAATGCATCTAAGATCTGCGTTGACGAGATCGTTCACTTTAGAGACCTACCCGAAACGTTTTACCAATCAAGAGATAGAGGTGTTCCGACTGGATGGAAAGATCTTGATGATTTGATAGGCGGTATTCGACCGAAAGAGATGACGGTTATCTCAGCCGATACGGGTGCAGGTAAAACAACATTTTCAGTAAACCTTCTATGCAATTTGATACGCAAAGATCCTTCAGGTTTTTGGATCAATAGTTGGGAGATGGACTATGAAGTTATCATCCGAAAAGTCGCTAGTGTAGTACTAGGGTCTAAGTTCAAAACGCAAGCCTTTACCAGTGAGCAGATCAAGGCGTTCAAGGCGTGGATGCACAAGCACAACGCTATGATCAATCCGAAGCGATCGAAAGCCGATATTCCATCGCTACAGAAGCAGATCGAGCTTGCCTCTAAGGTCTATGGCGTGAAGTACGTACTCTTAGATCACCTAGACTACATTAGCGCGACGTCGAAAGAGAAAGAGGGTCACGAGAAGATCAAGGACGCCGTCGTAGGCATTCACGATATGGCTATGGAGTATGATGTTCACATCCTGCTTATAGCCCATCCTAAGCAGTTAGAAGATGGATCTGGTAAGATGCATATGGGGCAGCTCAAAGGGAGTGCCGCGATCAAGCAGTACGCTGACAACATATTGCTCTTGCAAAACATGGCGCAAGCCGATCTAGCATCGCCTGATAATCGCATGAAGGTTTTAATCCCTAAGAACCGTTTCTTCGGAACTAAAGGAGAAGTAACCCTCAGGTATATACCAGAGAGCGATAGCTATATAGATAATTCGCAAATATTTTCACCAAGGAGAAGTTATGAAGAAGGTTAAGGGAGAACCTGGCCCATATGTTCCTTATGATGAAGTAGTTAGGAAACTCACCGCCCCCGCATATGGGGCTGGTGATTTGGTAGAGCTTCAGCTCTTCCATACTGAACACTTCGTAAGGGACGCAATAGCCTGCGGTAAGATCAAGTTCCAAAAGGTCAATAAGCGTGCTGTTATCCTGTGTAGGGATGACATCTTAGAGTATTGGCATAAGTATCGAAACGAACCCTATGAGGCAGCTAACAACACCCTTCCGGTGAAATTAACTATCTCAGAGGTTGAGTATCTTACCGACCTTGTCAAAGCGGGTAAGTCGAGAATGGATAGAGAATTTGATTTTAGCGATCTGTTTAGAAACTTTATTAAACACTTAAGAAAAAGCAAAGTATCAGTTGAAAATGCACCTCAATTGTTTGCTAAAAATTATTAGGAGAAAGAGATGATAGAATTAATTAGCGTCAATCCGATCAATAAAGGCGATATGCTGGCTAGTGTTTCAGTTCATATTAAGCCTTGGAAGCTAAAGATCCATGAGATCACCGTGATGCAGAAGGGTGTAAACCGCTGGGTCAATCTACCTCAAAGAAAGTACGAAGCTAACGGAGAAACTAAATACATCAAGCAATTAGAGTTTGATGATACCGGCACTGAGAAGCGTTTCCGCGATCAGATTATGGCCGCGGTTGATGAGTACATTATGCGTAATGGCGATCTAGTGCCTGAAGACGTCGTTAAAGCAGACGAACCATTCCCATTCTAGGAGTTATATGAAAGTTGGATTTACGGGACTTTTGTTCCTATTGTTTTTAGGCCTTAAACTGGGCGGTGTGATCGCGTGGTCATGGGTATGGGTAACCGCACCTCTATGGATTCCTATTGCATTAGCGGGCCTTTTTATAGCCTTCTTGGGTATTTGTGTTCTCTTTAAGGTCTTGCAAACATTTGGAGGGCCGAATGTCAAAAAAGCCTAAGACTCCATACGAGGAGTTAAAAGAATATATTGATGACTACATAAACTTTATGGAGAAGATCAATAAAAAGCGTATGGCAGCAGCCGAGAAAGAGCTTGAACACACTATCCAAGAGGGTAGAGCGTTCAACCTTTTACGTCAAAATATAACCAATTTGGAGGCTCATGGAGTATCCTAAAATAAACTCTCTATGGAAAAGACACGGATGGTACTTCGACGAAAAGGAGAAGAAGGAGTGTCTTTGACGCTTCACGCCAAAAGCTTCGACAGTCTTTCATCGAGGGGGACTATGCTTGCCCAGAGTTCGGTTCCATAAATAGATGGATGATCGACGAAAAAGTTGACGGCACTAATGTGCGGATTTTTTGGGAGCCAGCAGACCAGTTTTCCCCGAACTACGGAGGCAGGACAGATAACGCACAAATGCCAACCTCTCTCCTTCAACACTTGCAACATACTTTTACCCGCGAAAAGCTTCAAAAGCAGTTTCCTGATGCACGGAAGGTCATTCTTTTCGGCGAAGGGTACGGCCCAAAGATCCAAGCCTGTGGAGGTAGGTATCGTAAAGACGTGTCCTTCATCCTCTTCGACGTCTGGATCGACGGATGGTGGCTCGAAAAGGAAAGTGTATTGGAGATCGCCTCGGCACTTGATATTGAACACACCATTAATCAAAAGATTATGACAACCGCTGAGGTTGTTGAATTCGTAAAATCTAAGCCCAAGAGTTACATCGCGGAAGATAGGGAGCTGATCATGGAGGGGGTAATAGCGCGAAGCGTCCCGCTTATGCTCTTCAGAAATCACAAAACTCCTATCATGTTCAAACTTAAAGTTAGAGACTTCCCAGATATTAGCGAGGTCGAAGCTTAATGATCAAGTTAATACTGCCGGGAGATCCTGTAGCTCAAGCGCGAATTAGAGTATTCAAGAGGGGGAATAGGGTTATGACCTTTGACCCACAAACAGCTTTAAAGAGGGATTTGAAGATCAAAGTCGCGGATGATCTGCAAAAACTCGACTGAAAGCAACCGGAATACCCGCGCGTGATGTTCTGGTTCTACATGCCCATACCCAAAAGCATGTCGAAAAGGGATCGTGTAGACGCTAATAAAGGGTTCCTGAAGCACGTTAAGAAGCCTGATGTTGATAATCTTATCAAGTTATATCTCGACGTGCTGTCAGGGATTGTGATTAAAGATGACAATAGTGTGGCTATAGGTAGCGCTATCAAGGTTTATTCTTGTAAGCCCCGGGTGGAGATTTACATAGAGGAGACCCAAAAGAATGTAACAATGAATGAGGTATGGGAGGGTACATGGTCGACGCAGTAGAAGAAGCATTAAATCAAATACAAGATAGATTATATGATAATATCATTGGCGGTGAGTTTAATAGCTTTATTAGTAATATGTCTTCATCAACTAAAGAGCGAATGGTTAAAGACAATATTATAGGACAAACTAGAGAGTTCTTTAATAAATTAAATAGTGAGTTTGAAGATATCCGTTTTATGTATTTTTGGGGTATGGGGCCATGCCTTTTAAACTCTGAGATGCACCGGGTATATACTGATCGGTATAACGAAGATTATGCCGAAGATAGCTATAACGATTTCGATGCAATGTACGACCGCGAAGGGGATACTGAATATTTTTATCAGACTCCGCTTACGGAAATTACAATTAGAGTTGAATATTACTGGGAGAGAGTTTGTTCTTTAGGTTGCAGGCATAGAACTAAACGTTTCTATCTATTTAATATTCCTAAACTATTAGATTTCATTGGTTATTTAAAGGTAGGTATGCCGGTAAGAACTTTTGTTAAAGAGTTCATACCGGACTTCTTTTACGATCCTACAATCGCCCCTGTAAAGCGAGGACGCCCGAAAAAAGCTTCTCATAATTAATATATACTCGAGAGGTGGCGCCATGCGTCCATATACCGCCATCTCTATTTCGATAGCCCATATCGTTTAACTGATCCGCAATAGTCCTAAAGGTCATTCCTTTATGCTTCCGCATCGAGTACATGATCTTAAGTATTTCCGCTTCTTCTTTATTAGCTTCAAGTAGCCCGTTATCGTCTAGTTGCTGCCCGTATGGCACACGGCCCACGCGT